>Ga0307516_10000831_pt1 | contig 42265 bp, 50 predicted proteins | sample 19_EM_MG_FD_203310 | JGI IMG/M metagenome (GOLD analysis project Ga0307516, IMG submission 203310) | Populus trichocarpa ectomycorrhiza microbial communities from riparian zone in the Pacific Northwest, United States - 19_EM | ecosystem: Host-associated > Plants > Roots > Unclassified | place... | reverse complement strand
GTTTGTGAATGCGACGCGAGTATTTGCTGCGATGTTCCGTGCCTTGACAGCCAGCGTAACCACGGTGCCATGACACGCGTTGTCCGGATGCCATTTGCCCTGACACGGCTGCGTCCAGAAGGAAAATACCCTGACACGGCTGCGTCCAGAAGGAAAATGCCCTGACACGGCTGCGTCCAGAAGGAAAATGCCCTGACACAGCTGTGTCCAGAAGGAAAATGCCCTGACACGGCTGCGTCCAGAAGGAAAATGCCCTGACACCGTGCGTCCAGAAGGAAAATGCCTTGACACCGTGCGTCCAGAACGAAAATGCCCTGCTACGCTCCGTCCGGTAAGCAAATGCCATGGCGTACTGCGTCCGGACGCACGGTGCCGTGGCGATCTGCGTCCGAGTTAAGCAGGTTGCGTCTGAAACGTCCAGAGCGTCTAGTGCATCCGGACGCTAAGGACGCAATTTTTTTTTTTCCTGATGCTTGATCATGACTTTTTCCTCGCGGTCGTACCTGGTTGTTCTAATCCGGTAGGGCGGATCTTCATCTTCTGCAACTGGTTTCTCCCTCGGGTGGCTGTTGCTATGGCCTATTCCCAAGGGCCGTTGTTTCCCGATAGTTCTTCTTCCTGAGTTTCTTCTTCTTCGGGATTTCCTTCGTATGTGGCCTCCGCCACTCGGTATGGCTTTTTCCCTGGGTGTCGTATCTTCTTGGGTTGGGGGCATTCCCTCGCAAAATGTCCCTTCTTTCCGCAATTGTAGCAGTCTTCTGTGTTCGTTCGTCGGGGGAACCGGTTCGGCGTTCTCTGGGCGAACTTGAATCGTCAGGTGGCGTCGAGGTCCATTGGGTCTCCCGGGGATGCCGCTGGAGGTTCCCTGGTGTGGACATGGAAGCGCGCTTCGGGGCTGGCTGCGGGGCGTCGACTAATGACTCCCAGGTTGCATAGGTGGCTATCGGTTTTGATGGCCGCAGTGGCATAATCTACCAGAGCTGTGGTGGGTGTTTCGCTCATGACTAGGTGTCTTTTTACTTTGGGGTGTAATCCATCTCGGAACCGTGCGATGCATACGTTGTCTGCGTATGGGAGATCTGCTTTGATTCGCTGGAATTCTGCCCAGTAGGTTGCCGCCGTCCGATTTCCCTGCTGGATTTTCTGGAATTTCTCCAACACTATTTCTTTGGCGTCTACTTGGCCAAAAGCATGTTTCATGTTAGTTTTCAGTTCTTCCCATGTTAGGTTGATTCCCCCTTCCTGGTTTAGGAAGGTTTCCACCCAGTTCCATGCCACCCCCTGGAGTAGGGATGATGCATATCCCATTTTTTTTTCATCGTCTTCGAATCAGTTTCCCTCTGTTCTGAACTTCAGCTCGCATTGGGCCAGGAATGTTTTGAATTTCGCTTTTTTTCCTTCAAACGGTTCTGGGTCCCGGAGCTTTGGATAGCTGGTTTGCGGCGGTCTGTCGCGTGCTGCTAGGAGTGTCTGCAACATTTCTGTTGTCAGTAGATGGGGACCTTCCGTCATTCTTTTTGGCTGTTCTGGTGACTCGGGCGATTGTGGTCTAGATCCGGGTTCTGGGGTTACTGGGCTCGGCGCTCGCTGGTCGTCCGGGACGTTCCTGAATTCCGGAAGGTTGAGGGGGTCCTCGGTGCTTCCGCCCTGGGAAGCCACTATGTCTTGCTACGTCAGGTGTCGATGGGGAGATGCAATCTAGTGTCAAGATCCTGTCGCACTAGCCCGTACTGCTCGACAGGTAACATAGTCTTGGTCGCCGCTCGGCAGTATTCGGCTGCACTGTGGTGGTATCTGGCCTTGCCCTAATCTCTTCACGCTCGGTGGGGTATCATTGCAGTATTCGGCTTCGCTCTGGCGGTATTCGGCTTCGCCCTAATCTCTTCACGCCTGGCGTGGTATCATTGCGGTATTCGGCTTCACAGTGGCGGTATTCGGCTTTGCCCTAATCTCTTCACGCCCGGCATGGTATCATTGCGGTATTCGGCTTCGCTGTGGCGGTATTCGGCTTTGCCCTAATCTCTTCATGCCCGGCGTGGTATCGTTGCGGTATTCGGCTTCGCTGTGGCGATATTCAGCTTTGCCCTAATCTCTTCACGCACGGCGTGGTATCGTTGCGGTATTCGGCTTCGCTGTGGCGGTATTTGGCTTTGCCCTAATCTCTTCACACCCAGCATGGTATCGTTGCGGTATTCGGCTTCGCTGTGGCGGTATTCAGCTTCGCCCTAATCTCTTCACGCCCGGCGTGGTATCGTTGCGGTATTCGGCTTCGCTGTGGTGGTATTCGGCTTCGCCCTAATCTCTTCACGCCTGGCGTGGTATTGTTGTGGTATTCGGCTTCGCTGTGGCGGTATTCAGCTTCGCCCTAATCTCTTCTGGGGTCTTACAGGTGGTGGTCGCAGCGCTGGTTCACGGGGGTAGAGAGATAGGTCTGTGGAGAGAGATAATAGATTGCGTGAAGAAGAATCTCCAGACTAGCTACTGCGCCCTTCCTTTATACCTTTCCTTTCCTCCGTGGAATCACAGCTTGCCCGCAAGACTGACACAGTTCCTCCCTAGCTCATCATGACTCAATCGCTGCGCCCAAGGAAACACACGATCCTACTCGGCCATTCATCCTCCCGCAATACGCAAGGCAGACACACACAACAGTAGAGAAACAACAAGGTAAGCAATAAACATAACACAGAGTAAAGCGAGGCAGACACGCAGACAGTAAGGAAATGTCAAGCGCAACATGGTAAGCAATAAACATAACACAGCGTAAAGCGAGGCAGACATGCAGACAGTAAGGAAACAAGCGGGGAAAATCCTGGGCGGCCCGCGACCAGGTTCTGAGGAATATCGCTACCGGCGCAATATTGGTAGGGGCTGGGGTACTGCGCCTAGGCGTGTAGGATGACGGTGGCCGTGGCGGCGGAGACAAGAATCAGCCATAGTGTGGTGAGGGTGAGCGCGGCGCCCGTGGCGGCGCCTAGGAGCCTGTCGCGCCATGTTCGTGACACTGGCGATAGTGGGCTGAAGAGGTGGAGGACTTCAGTACCAAAACATTGCCATCGACGAAAAGACCCGCTTCTTGGGCAACCAGGAGAAACTGCTGACCGAGCGTCCGACGAGAAAACCCGAAACGACCCAATGAACTTGACACACTCCTGTACGGTCATATTCTCCTTACCCCGAAAGGGAACCGGTGACAAGGCGAGCATGACGGTCACGCGATCCCCGAATCAGGCGCGGTCACTCCTACCTACACTGTAGAGCTCTAGATCAGGCCCAGTCACTTTCGGGATACCAGACTAGCCACGAAGGATACTATGCCTCTGCCGCTCCTTTGGAATCCTTGCCGACCCCGGAACTTGAGTACGGGAAGTAGTCATAGCGAATGCGCAACATGATCAAAGTTCATCAAAGAAAGTACGAGTACGTACTGGCCTACTTGGAGGACCCAGTCATTCTGACGGATTACTGAGTCATGTCCTGATCCGGTGACTGGGAGGGCTGTAGGGGAGGAGGACTACAGTCACGGTAAGCGACACCACAAGACTCGGTAACCACAAAAGTTACCCCACGAAAGACACACCCCCAGAAAGAGACAGGCTACTTAGATAAAAAAGAAAAGTGTTAGCGCTCGGGACAAGGCTAAGGGAGAGGGGAGGTAGTGTTACACCTTAAAAATATCTCGAGTACGTAGCCAAGCTAGAAAGGGGTACGTAGGGATGACGGAATGCACTCAGAGAGTCTAGGAGGGAGATAAGGACCGGAGATGAGCTTACGGCCGAGACGGACCTAAGATACGTATCTCTGGAGATGAGGGGAAGATTGCAAATGGAGAGATGCTTGGGCTAGGACCTCTCCCCTGAAAGGAGAGGATGCCACGTTGCCTGCTGATGGCGTACGGACCGCCGGACTTGGGCTAGGACCCCTCCCCCAAAAGGAGGGGATGCCACGTCGCCTGCTGAGGGTACATGGAAGAGAGTCCGGTAGGGAGAGCACCCCACCCGCTTGCATGAAACCTCATCTCCCCTTATCTACACCCTGCCAGGACTAATGAGTCACCCACGAGGTCCATGCACCTTGGGGGAATCCAAACCCGAGTCACCATTTCTCATGCCAGCTTCACTCAGATAAAAAGACGAAGGTTTTCCGCCTCGACGGAAGAAAAACCAGCACGAACCTCCTCACCAAACACTACCACCGAAAGCCACACACAAGATCTAAGATTATTCCGCTGTGAATTATCGAAAGTAGCCTGATTACCTTTGATTCTCCTTGCACTCCGGTTACGATACACCCCAGTGTCACAGTAGGTAGGGACATAAAACTTTCCTCGATACAGTAATCTTCCTGTTGGGCTCCAGCAGCACTCCGATAGCATAATATGCTTACAATAGTGAACCTCCTTCTCTAGCATAGCCATCACCTCCATGGGAAAAGGATCCCAGTTGTAGGCTTCAGAGAATAGTTTGGTGATCTTGTCGTTAACAAGTCTGAGTCTGCGTCTGTCGTTGAGTCCGGCGTCGAGTTGTAGGATTTGGTGTGGTTTTATGACGGCATGGAAGTTTTCGGTCAGTCATTTATCCCCCTCCTTAGGAAGATCTCCAGCTCTTTGAGTTAAGGAGTCTGGTTTGGCTCCCGCTTTCCCCGGTCTGTAGACGATTTTGAAGTTGAATTGGAAGAGAAACTGCACCCATCTCACTTGCCAGTGGTTGAGCAGTTTGATCGTCATGAAATATTCCAAGTTCTTATGATATGTTAAGAATGATATCAGGTTTTCCACTGATTGCAATTCTGCGCATCACTCCTTAAATGCCCGGACAATTGCCATCAGTTCCTTGTCATAAATTTCATAATTGCACTCAGCGGGGGAATGTTTCATTGAAAAGAAGGCCCCGGAGTGTAGGGTACCCTCGTCATTATATTGCGACAAGACTGCGGTGGAGACGAAGTCAGAGGCATCGGTTTCTACCACAATGTTGCGGTTGTGTTTGAACCGATGCAGAATGGGTGCCGTCGTAAAGGAGGTTTTCAGTCCATCAAACGATTCCTGTTTCTTTGACTCCCACTTGAACGGCTGGCCTTTTCTTGTCAGATGTGTCAGTGGCTCAACTACCTTTGAATATCCTTTGATGAATCTGCAGTAAAAATTTGCAAATCCCAAGAATACTCGCACATCTTGTAGATTTTCAGGAGGGGGCCACGTCTTCACTGTTTCAACCTTGGACGGATCCATCTTGATGCCGTCTGCACCAATGATTAGTCCCAGATACTTAACTTCCATTTTGTGGAATTCGTATTTTTCCGGTTTGAGGTGGAGGCCGGCGTCGGTTAGTCGTTCCAATACTCGGTGGACATGCCGATTATGTTCTTTCATCGTATCCGAATAAATCAATATGTTATCGAGGAAAGCTGATGTAAAGTGATCGAGGAAAGGAGCCAAGGTTTCGTTGATGAATCATTGGAAATCCATCAGGAAAAAAATAATTTGCGTCCTAAGCGTTCGGATGCTCGAGACGCACTAGATGTTTCGGATGCAACCTGCTTAACTCGGACGACACTTGCCATGGCACCATACATCGCGACGCACTGGGCCACGGCACCATGCGTCCGGATGCAGCGGCTACGGCATATACATCTAGACAAGTAGTGTCAGGGCGTTTCCCTTCTGGACGCAGCGTGTGTATTACAGACGTAGGTAGTCAAGGCAAATGTCGTCCGGACGACAAATACCATGGCATCTGCCTTCTGGATGAGCAGTGTCAGCGCATTTGCCTTCTGAACGCAGCGTGTATCTTACAGATGCAGAATTTCAAGGCAGATGTCTTCCGGACAATGCATGCCACGGCATCTGCCTTCCAGATGAGCAGTGTCAGGGTATTTGCCTTCTGGATGTAGCGTGTGTCTTACAGACGCAGAGTGTCAAGGCAGATGTTGTCCAGATGAGGGGTGTCAGGGCATTTGCCTTCTGAACGCAGCGCATGTCTTACAGACGCAGAATGTCAAGGCAAATTTCTTCCAGACGCAGAGTGTCAAGGCAAATGTCGTACGGACGATACGCACTAAGGCATCTGCCTTCCAGACCAAGACTGTCTGGGTATTTCCCTTCTGGACGCAGAGTGTCAAGGCAAATGTCGTCCGGACGATGCATGTCACGGCATCTGCCTTCTGGATGAGGAGTATCTTCACCATCCGGACGCTGCGCGTCTGACAGACGCAGAGTGTCAAGGCAAATGGGATCCAGACGAGACTAACAATGGCGCACCACACATAGGTAACAGAGTGGTCACGGTGGTAGCATCGAAACGCGACCGTCAGGGCACGGTACATTGCAGTGAAGACTATTAAACTTGCATTTGGTTCCAGGCATTGTGACAAAAGCCAGTTCTATTCATTACATCGAATTTACATCTATATACCAGGTCACCGTAGACAGCATAGCTCTACGTCACCGTAGACAGTATAGCTCTATGTGACCGAAACAAAGGCAGTTTGCCGGATGAGACACGACACGATGAGGATGATGTCAATGAAGATGGCGGTGAGGCTGCCGGCGGCAAAGACGATAGCAAATATGACGCTGCAAGAAGATCAACGAGCTTCGTGAATTGTTAGCGCAGCACATACAGGGACAGTGGGAAGTTGTACAATACGACACGACGCGACGAGCATGATGTCGATGAGGATAGCAGAAAGGCTGCCGGTGGCAAGGACGGTAGCAAATATGACGCGGCGAGAAGATCAACGAGCTTCGTGAATTGTTAGTGCAGCACTCACAGGGACAGTGGGTAGTTGTACAATACAGCGCGACACGACGGGTACGATGTCGATGAGAATGGCGGTGAGACTGTCAGAGGCAAGGACAATAGCAAATATGACGCAGCGAGAAGATCAACGAGTTTCGTGAATTGTTAGTGCAGCTCTCACAGGGACAGAGGGAAGTTGTACAATACGACACGATGAGTACGATGTCGATGAAAAGAGGATACCAGCGGCGTGGATGACATCAAGATGTGACGAGTACGATGTCAATGAGGATGACAGTGAGGCTGCCGGTGGCAAGGACGATAGCTGTTACACCCTAAATATTACGGGTCAGACATTCGGATACGGACTGGGCAGGAAGGTATCGGAAACTCGTCACACGGTCTTAGGATGGAATACTGAGACCAGGCAACCGACACCGTCGGGGTTCGGCTCGGGTCAACCGACTCTGCAGCACCGGATGATCCCGGGCCAAGTACCAGCACAGACCGGGAAAGCGCAAGTGCTGCCGCAGAGGAAGACAACCTTGGTGGTCATTACAAGCAATCAGAAGGGAAACAGGAATGCAAGGAACTGAGAGTCTAGGCGGTGGAGATAAGACCCAGAGCCGGTAGCAAGGGGGGCAACCGTAGGGGGGAGTTTGACCGGCTACATCTGGGTTCTCCCTGAACCCTATGGGGCCACGTAATGATGCTCGCGCAGAGATAGTAACGTGGCTGCTAGCACCACTACCGACCTGGAGCCAGCAGCAAGGGGTGCAACCGTTGGGGGGAGTTTGACCAGCTTTGCCTGGATTCTCCCTGAACCCTACGAGGCCACGTGATGATGCTCGCGCAGAGATAGTTACGTGGCTGCTAGCACCACTACCGGTCTTATTGTAGAGACCGATCAGGATGAGGGAGTTCTGGACTTTGCCAGCGCACAACAGCGTGAGCGTATCCCCCACTTATCCGAGATACTTACAACGATTATGATGCAGGGCACATGCCGCACCAAGGTAAGGGACGTCAAGTTGAACAGATACTGAAGCAGAGGCTTGACTTCAAGCCAATCCTATAGCGCTGAGTAGCCCCCGGACCAAGCACCGGCTCATGTTTGGGAAAGTGCAAATGCCGCTACAGGACCACACCTCAAGGTTCGAGAGTCTATTGGGAAAGATATGGGGCGGAGCTATGCCTTGATGCCGTCACGGCCGAAGAAAGGATAGCTGGTACGGTTGAGGGTTCGTTGCTCTGGCTCGGGTCGAGTAGCGTAATCAACCACACGCACAACACATATGGTATCACCCAATCACGATGAGAGAACAGAGGACCTGATCCGGCCACTCTTAGGATACGTGGAAGCACTACTCTCCGATCCAAATCGAGAGATTATCTGTGTTACACTGATGAAGTTTAACACCAAGGTAAAGAGTTTTTACGTCACGTTGCGGGGTAATTTCCCCACAGCACGTGACTTTGCCGAGCAGCATACATATACGACAACCCACTGACGAGTGGTGGGCAACCGGTCTTGATCGGAAGAATCATCGGAATCCTCAGCAGAATCATCGGAAGAATCATCGGAATCATCAGAGGAACCATGAACCACAGAACGGTCAATCATCAAGGGACCACCTTCTGGTCACGAAGACTTCGAGTCAACGACCATCCCCCTATGAGTGATCCTACGAGCGATCCTGCAAGCGATCCTACAAGCGATCCTACAAGCGATCCCACGAGCGATCCTACGAGCGATCCTACGAGCGATCCTGCGAGTGATCCTACGAGCGCTCCTACAAGCGCCGCAAGCGAGACGACAGTTGATCAGGAAGGAGACGGAAGGATATGCAAGGGGCTCGAGAGTCTAGGAGGGAGATAAGGAACGGGGTAAAGGATACGGCCAAGACACCGGGCGTATGGATTACTCCGGAGGAGGGGGCCATGGCAAACCGGGGGCGTGAGAGGGCAGGTGTTAGGATGAGACTCTCCAGAAAGCTCGGTCGAGACTCCCCAGGGAGCTCGTTTGTCATAACGACCGATACTCCAGACACCAGCCGGGCCGTATGAAAGAACTCGGTCTAGAACTGAGGGAATTATGCGGTGCCAACAGGACCCTCAGACTCGCCTTATCGTCAGACCGACCAGGACAAGTAGCTTCGGGCTCCGGTCTGCACCCAGGAGGGTCAGGTGTGTGAGCGTATTCATTACCTTATCTTACCCGTGAGGCAGTTGTCACACGAGCCGTCTGGCAGTCGCCGAAGCATCAGACGATCCGCCGAACCAAAACAATATACACAAGCCGTCTGGCACGCTGCCGGGCATGCGTGGCACCAACCGCCGAAGCGCAGATACTCCTAAGCGCGACGAGTGAGACGACAGTGGATCGGGAAGGAGACGGGAGGATACGTAACGGGCTCGAGAGTCTAGATGGGAGATAAGGAACGGGGTTAAGGATAGAGCCGAGACATCGGACGTATGGATTACTCCGGAGGAGGGGGCCATGGCAAACCGGAGGCGTGAGAGGGCAGGTGGTAGGACGAGACTCTCCAGAGAGCTTGGTCGAGACTCCCCATGGAGCTCGTTTGTCATAACGACCGATACTCCAGACACCACCCGGGCTGCATGAAAGAACTCGGTCTAGAACTGAGGGAATTATGTGGTGCCAATAGGACCCTCAGACTCACCTTATTGTCAGACTGACCAGGACGAGTAGCTTCGGGCTCCGGCCTGCACCCAGAAGGGTCTGGTGTGTGAGCGTATTCCTTACCTTATCTTACCCATGAGGTGGTTGTCGCGCAAGCAGTTTGGCATCTGCCGAAGCGACACACGAGCGAGCCGTCGGGCAAGACGTCTGGCCTATCTCGATCCGACCATTGCGTCGAAGCGCCGCGAGCGAGCCACAGGGCAAGACGTCGGGCTCGTCTCAATCGAACAATCCGCCGAAGTGACAAACGAGCGAGCCGTCGGGCAAGCTGCCGGGCCTGCCTGGAACCACCCGCCGAAGCGACACACGAGCGAGCCGTTGGGCAAGAGGCCGGGCCCGTCTCAATCCGAACGATCCGCCGAAGTGCCAAGAGCGATCCAGCACTCAAGCCGCAGCCAGCGGGCGCCGCAGATATCGAACCGAACCCCTTAGATTATTCGCTGTGAATCCCTTAACGGTGGACGGGCTTGGAAGGATTGTCATGGGGGGTGTTATTCCTGTATAATAACTGAACGCCGGCGAAGACCACGCGCGCCCCATCTCCTTCGTGACTATGGAGAAACCTGACCAGTTCAATATTACTGTCACTCCGACGTTGACAGGACGTTGCAGTGTCACAATAGCAAATATGACACGGCGAGAAGATCAACGAGCTTCGTGAATTGTTAGCGCAGCACTCACAGGGACAGTGGGAAGTTGTACAATACGACGCAATGAGTACGATGTCGATGAAAAGAGGATGCCAGTGAAGTGGATTACATCAAGACGCGACAAGTACGATGTCAATGAGGATGGTGGTAAGGCTATCGGCGGCAATGATGACTGCAAATATGATGCGGCGAGAAGATCAACGAGCTTCGTGCATTGTTAGTGCAGCACTCACATGGACAGTGGGAAGTTGTACAATACGACGTGACGCGACGAGTACGATGTCGATGAGGATGGTGGTGAGGTTGATGCCGACAGCATGGATGATAGCAAGATGTGAGGAGTGGGCTGGTCGCACGTATGATATGATGGAAGTATTTACTTGCGGCCCGTGCCGTCGTATTCAGCAAGCCATGCGGTGGTAAGCGAGCCAAACCGTTCGAAAGCGCTGGCGCTAGCAAACGCTTGGCACTTTGCAAGTTGCAGGCGAAATCACTCGCAATCTGCGAAAACGGCGAATTCCTCTCCCATTGTCTTCAATACCCCAGAACCCACTGTTTACATATGCACAATTGTTCCCTATTATATCAATTCAGTTGGAGCTAAAGTTTGTAACTACTTACTTCTGGTTTTCAAGGTTGTAATACTGGAAACATGAATGATATACAGATGTAGAGCATTGTATATAATAGAGATTCTCCTAGCAGAGGAAGTTGAATCAGAACAGCACCATCAATAGGTTGCAAATCAGGAGCCGGTTGGCACAAACTTTAGGTGCGACGGAAGTGATATAATGGGGAATAATTGTGCATATGTAAACAGTGGGTTCCTGGGTATCGACGACTATGGGAGAGGAATTCACAGTTTTTGTGCATTGCAAGTGATTTCGCATGCAACTTGCAAGGTGCCAAGCGTTTGCTAGTGCCTGCGCTTTCGTACGGTTTGGCTTGCTTACCACAGCTCGGCTTGCTGAATACGACAGCACGGGTTGCAAGTCCACCCCTTTTTTCGTCTACATACTTTCATCATATCATACGCGTGACCAGTGCACTCCGTGCATCTTGCTATTATCCACGCTGCCTGCATCAACCTCACCACCATCCTCATCGACATCGTACTCATTGCGTCACGTCGTATTGTACAACTTCCCACTGTCCCTGTGAGTGCTACGCTAACAATTCACGAAGCTCGTTGATCTTCTCGCCGCGTCATATTTGCAATTGTCCTTGCCGCCGACAGCCTCACCGCCATCCTGATTGACATCGTACTCGTCGCGTCTTGATGTCATCCACGCCGCTGGCATCCTCTTTTCATCGACATCGTACTCATCGTGTCTTGATGTAATCCATGCCACTGGCATCCTCTTTTCATTGACATTGTGCTCATCGCGTCTTATTGTACAACTTCCCACTGTCCCTGTGAGTGCTGCGCTAACAATTAACGAAGCTCGTTGATCTTCTCGCCGTGTCATATTTGCTATCGTCCTTGCTGCTGGCAGCCTCACCGTCATCCTCATTAACATCGTACTCGTCAAGTCTTGTTGTCATCCACGCTGCCGGCATCCTCTTTTCATCGACATCGTACTCATTGCGTCGTATTGTACAACTTCCCTCTGTCCCTGTGAGAGCTGCACTAACAATTCATGAAGCTCGTTGATCTTCTTGCCGCGTCATATTTTCTATCGTCCTTGCCACCGGCAGCCTCACCGCCATCCTCATTGACATCGTACTCGTCGTGTCGCACCGTATTGTACAACTTCCCACTGTCCCTGTGAGTGCTACACTAACAATTCACAAAGCTCGTTGATCTTGTCGCCACGTTATATTTGCTATCATCCTTGCTGCCGTCAGCCTCACCGTCATCCTCGTTGACATCGTACTCATCACGTCTTGATCTCACCCACGCCGCCAGCATCCTCTTTTCATCGACATTGTACTTGTCGCGTCGTACTGTACAACTTCCCTCTGTCCCTGTGAGAGCTGCGCTAACAATTCACCAAGCTCGTTGATCTTCTCGCCGCATCATATTTGCTATCGTCCTTGCCGCTGGTAGCCTCACCGCCATCCTCATCGACATCATACTCGTCACGTCGCGCCGTATTGTACAACTTCCCACTGTCCCTGTGAGTACTACGCTAACAATTCACGAAGCCCGTTGATCTTCTCGCCGCGTCATATTTGCTATCCTCCTTGCCGCCGGCAGCCTCACTGCCATCCTCATCGACATCGTACTTGTCACGTCGCGTCGTATTGTACAACTTCCCACTGTCTCTGTGAGTGCTGCGCTCACAATTGACAAAGCTCATTGATCTTCTTGCCGCATCATATTTGCTATCGTCTTTGCTGCTGGCAGCCTCACTTCTATCATCATTGACATCGTCCTCGTCACGTCGTATCTCATCCGGCAAACTGTCTTTGTTTCGGTCATGCAGAGCTATGCTGTCTATGGTGATGTAGAGCTATGCTGTCTACGGTGACGTGATATATAGATGTAAATTCGATGTAATGAATAGAACTGGCTTGAGTCACAATGTCTGGAACCAAATGCAAGTTTAATAGTCTTTGCTGCAATGTACCGTGCTCTGACAGTCGCGTTTCGATGCTACCACCATGACCACTCTAAAGTACAGGGCCAAAAGTTTCCGTAAACCTGCCCCGACGACGCCACCCCACCACACACATATACCTCTCTAACTCAGCAACAACACCATAGAAAGTAATAAAAACTTGCATACATAGTCTTTAGATACAAGTGCAGCTTCTAACAATTTTACAGCCAAAAAAATTAGTACTTTGTGTACCAGCCCTTCGCTTCCAGCAAAGCAGCCACCCTCCTAGGCATCGACTCCCACAGCGTCTCCAGAAAGTCCCCCTCAATCTCTTCCCTCCAAGTGTCGGTGAGAGCCTCTGCAAGGGCCCTTCTCACTCTGTCCGGACCGCCGGGTGTCTTGTGAATTTCTGGAAACCTCTTATGCATCCTCTCCTTCAGCCTCTTCCACACGTGCTCGATCGGGTTCATGTCTGGCGAGTTGGCGGGCCATGTCATGACCTGAATGTTGTGCTCCTCGAACCAAGCCATGGTATCCTTCGCAGTATGTATTTTTGCGTTATCCTGTTGAAAGACAGGGTCGCCGAGCGTGTCGTGCACCTCCTGGTGGACGTCGACGAGGCCGTCCTCGAGGACTCCGATATACACCCATCGATTGACTGACTTCTCGAAGATAGGGATAAGAGGCCCCTTGTTACGCCCCCAAATACACCCCCAGACCATCAACTTTACCCCAGGACCCTTTGTGACCCCATGGATACAGTCTTTGTGGTACTTCTCAGGCGGTGTGCGAAAGACCCAAATCCCCCGCGGATCCTTACTCTTCTCGACAGAGCACTCATCACTGAAGATAACCCCTTCCCAGTCTGCCTTATCCCAATTCTTATGCTCCTTAGCCCAGGCAAGACGCTGAGCAACATGGTCTTCAGTCAGGAGCGCTCTCTTCTTCGCCCTCCACTTCCTGATGTCCTCCTTGGCGAGTACCCGCTTGATGGTACGCATGGACGCATTGGGAGCAACCTCGTTGGTCAACTCGCGAAGAGGTAGTTGTCTAGCCTTCTTTGACTCTCTGACAACATGTCTTCGCGTGCGAGCGGTGATCAGTCGACTTTTGCTGGCGGAAGGAGTGTTTTCGTGGAAGTCGCAACTTTCGTATCGATCGAGAAAAGTCTGTATCGTGGACTTAGGGTGGTTTATCTCTTTGGCTATTTGAGATAGAGATAAATTTTGCTTACAAAAAGCAATTATCTGACCCTTATCGAAGTCGGACATACGTCCTTGGAAGTTGTTCGGCATTGTGGTCGTGGTGAGCTGTTACACCTCAGTCCGAAACACCAGGGAAATTAGATAGCTACGTAGTCAGGGCACATGAGACTTTACCTAATACCGCTCGAAGGGGGAAGTCGAGCCCAGTCGGCTTCAGAGAGTCTAGGCGGGAGATAGTCTCGGGATTAGACCTTACGGCCGTAATGGACCTAAGGGACTAATCTCTGGACGAACTGCAAACGCAACTAAATACGGGATACGAGGGGTGAGGTCATAGAACCAATATCCCCTCTTTCTCTGATAGGCCGGTAAATCACTCACCCGTAGGGCTTGAGGGGTTTGCGCGGTGTGGGGATCAGTCGGCTTATCGTTAGATCAACCAGGACCAATGAAGTTGTGAGGACCGAGCCCGTGGGGTTCCGGGGCCTTGACTGGCGGACAAATCTCCTGAGAAAGGATAGGAAGTACGGGTTCCCTAGAGGAACCACGTGATGCCGCAAGAAGACTATATAGCTAGGCAAGAATTCCGCTCGGTGAGAAGAAAAGAGAGAGGACAGTACCGAACGCCCGCTCAGCAGAGAAAAACCCCACAAACAAGATCTAAGATTATTCTGTTGTGAATTATCGAAAAGTAGCCTGATTACCTTTGACTCTCACCTCACTCTGGTTACGATACAACCCCAGTGTCACACTATAATCTTGATCTCAAATCACCCTACTTTCATGACTTGCTTCGACGATAACTACTTCGAAGACCACCTCTATCTCCTCGAACTATCCACCTTCTTGGAACCCAAGTCCCAATACGCCTTCGACTACACCTTCCAGTCAATCGACGATGAGATCTCGAAATACGAGCAGTGGGAAGAATTTTTCGATGGACCTAAGCCAATCCACGAGATAATCGATTGCGCCCCATACCATTGGTATACCCAGCAGTGGTGGAATTGTGCGCTACTATCCCAACCGGCCGACTTCGACGAAGATGAACTTTTCGACCTCTTCGACTATCATTTCGACTACGATTCAACCATACACAGTGGAGATTTCCTAGACCATTACTAAGAAAATGTCGACTTCGTCCGACTACAACATGCTTCGTTTGGAGGCACCGCGAGGTCTGCTGCAAATCACCAATGACGAGGAGGCAACGGCGGAAGTCCTGGAAATCGCCAACCCGGTCGGATGGATGCGGGCCATGGCCAACCACCAGCAACAGGCGGAGCAAGACTTGCGCCAGCTACTGGACCTCTGTGGCAACATGATGGACCAAACGGACCGACGGATCCGACGAATCGAAGCTGCCTATAACCGGTTGGCGCACGGCGCTCAATCCGTCTATGAGCAGATGGAAGCCAAAGAACAGATCTCGGGAGACTGGGTAAGAAATGAACTTATGGTAGCAGCTAACGCATATCAGGCCTTCACCCGACAAGTCTGGGAGGCCATTATCGAGCGCTCCAAGATGGAGGAAATGCAACGAATGCACGAGGCAACCCAGGTAGCTCGAATGCACGACGCGGTGGCATTCCTGTCAGAAGCGAACCTGACAAGGAACACGCATCTTATGGAATTCAAGGTAATGTGGAAAAATGGGCTGCTGACCATCAGCAGAAGGTGGAGACACTCGAGAAACAGCGGAACGAGGACCAAAGACGAATGGCCGGGTTGGAACAGCGGTTGACCCAGGCCCAAGACGAACTACTGCGAGTAGCAACCGCTGTACCCCTACCAACAACACCAAGGACGCGGGTCCAGTCCAAACCTGCTATGGCCCAGGACCCGGCAGCAGCACCCTTGACCCAACTAATGCTAGGAGGCCCCTTGTTCGGAGGGTCCCAGCGACGACAAAGGCCCCCAGCGGTCCCAACGAACGAAGGAGGGGCAGGAGGAAACGGCTCCCCACCAAGGCCCTCCCGAAGGATCGCGCCACCCTCACCCTCACCACCTCCAAGCGAAGGTGACGGCGACTTTTACGAACAAAACCTCCCTATGGGCAGGCCCCCACCAGGCACAGAAGAGCCTACCCAAGATCGGCTAGCAACCATGCTCAAGCCGGAGGAAATAGCCCGGCTGGTGGGAGCCGGGATCGCGGCAGCACAGGTCCCAGCCCGACCCGCGGAACCACAGATGAGGACCTCCAGGTTAAAAATGGAGAACCCGACGAAGTTCGATGGAAAGAGCCCCACCACCTTCAACCAATGGTGGGAATCGGTCACCATGTACCTCGGATTTTACCCCGAGACCATCGACAGGCAGAAAATCGCCTAGGTCGGGACACTCCTAACGGACACGGCTCTGGTCTGGCACCTTCATCGACACCGCGAGCTGCGCGACCACGACACCTGGGCAAATTACTCAGCCGCGATTCGGACCGAATACCGCAACGAGCGAGAAGCAGCGGACGCCCAGTTAAAACTGGGACAGTTGAGGTATCAGGGCGACATCCGGTCCTACATGATGGAGTTCCGCGCCCTCAACCTCTACGCACGCGCTACGGGAGAAAGCCTCCAAGAAAAAGTGAACCTCGCAATGCCGGAATCAGTAATGGACATGAGGTTCGCCCATTACCTGGAAGACTTCGCCGATGATGAAGGGTTCCTACAGGCGACGTACCAAGCGGCGCTGCAGGTCGAGAAAAAAAAGGCCCTGCGACTAGCCCGCGAACAAGCAAGGACTGCAGCCCCAGTCGGGAAAAGAGACGAGAAAAAAAGGGACGAACGGAGCAAAGGGAGCTCTGACGACACCTGGAAAAATAAGGAAGCAGTAAAGGAACCCCATCGCGAAGACAATAGGGGTGGGGAATACGGCGGAACGGAACGATGGGCCTCCGAGGCCACTGTATTCCAAGGAGTCCCGGACAGCGAGCGTAAGGAATACACGGGATCCCGAGGATGTCATTGATGCGGGCGACCAGCTCACCGAGCAGCCAAATGTTTCGCCGGCACCACGGCAAAGGGCACCAGCCTGCCCGCAGCACCATGGAAGATAGCTGCCGGAACAAAACGGCGACGAGAACCCGAAGAAGAAACCCCGCCAGCACCGGCACCAAAAGCGCATAAAACAGCAGCGCTAGACGTTATAGACTCCGAACCCTTGTGGGCAGAAGAGCAGGATTTTTGAGAAACCCACTGGCCTGGGGAACCGGTGGGACGCAACACATTATAAGCGGAACAGGCCAAAAACGGAAAAATATAGAAGAAGAAGGGAGCGCAGCAAAGAAGCCCAGAGGGGGACCTCGGCCTGTCATATCGATGCTATTATCAACGGACGCTCAGGACCATCGAGTCCGAATCCTCCTGGACACCGGCTGCTCAATCCCGCTACTCAGCCAGAAAACGGCGGAGAAACTGGGAATCACACTACGACAGCATAACCCAACCATACCTATTGAAAACTTCACGGGGCAAACCGTGGAAGGAGCAGGACAATATTACACTGAACCCCTGCTCTTGCAGCATCGACGACACGTCACCAGGGAAAGATTCGAAGTCTCCCCAATGGAAGAAGGGATAGACATCTTCCTCCCTTTCTGGTGGATCGCCAAACACCCCCCTCAGGGAGCGTGGCAGGATCCGGAGATACGGTTTAACAGTGCCAGGTGCCTGGAAAAATGCACCAAGTACGAACAAGCCGACTTCTCACTAACCTGGGATGACTCAGTGGCAACCGACCTGACTGCTTGGGCTGTCGGATATGCATCAGGAGTCGCAAAAGAAGAGCCCCTGGGAAAACTGCCCAAAGAGTTTCAGCAGTACATCGGAATAATGGGGAAGGAAGCAGCGGAGGCACTACCGTCACACCGACCGTATGACTGCCAGATTAAACTCCAGGAGGGAAGCACACCCCCTTGGGGACCAATCTACCCGCTCTCGGAAGAAGAACTTTGGGTACTCCGAGAATGGCTGAAGGAAATGGAACGAACAGGGAAAATCAGGCGCTCCACGTCCTCGGCCAGATCCCCGATCCTCTTCGTTCCGAAACCCCACAGCAGGGGACTCCGCCTGTGCGTCGACTACTGAGCACTAAATTGAATAACCATCCCCAACCGATATTCCTTACCGCTGATGCAGGAACTCCAGGACCGGGTGCGGGGAGCGCAATGGTTCACCAAAATGGACCTAAAGAATGGCTTCCACCTAATCTGAGTAAAGGAAGGGGATGAATGGAAAACAGCGTTCAGAACCCGCTACGGACTATTCGAATTTCAGGTAATGCCGTTCGGATTAACCAACGCTCCCTCTACCTTCCAGGATATGATGAACCACGTGGTCTCGGATATGCTAGACGTCGTAGTGTTAGCATATATGGACGACATACTGGTCTACGCCGATACCGAGGAAGGCCACGACCGCACGGTCAAGGAAGTACTTAAGAGGCTACAAAACAATGGGCTGGCAGTCGCACCGGAGAAATGCGTGTGGAAGGCCACGGAAGTTGAGTTCCTGGGATACATCATTGGGAGGAACGGGATCAGGATGGCAGAAGACAAAGTACAAGCAGTACTTGACTGGAAGACCCCGGAATCGCTAACGGAGGTGCAATCGTTCCTGGGCTTCGCCAACTTCTACCGGCGGTTCATTCAGAACTTCTCCAGGGTTGCAAGACCCCTCACGGAACTCACAAAGAAGGAGGTCGGCAAGGAATGGGCCTGGAACCAGCAGGCAGAATCAGCCTTTCAGGAACTCAAGCACCACTTCACTATGGCTCCAATCCTGGCCCACTTCGACCCACGCAAACCGATACTTGTTGAGACAGACGCATCCGACTTCGCACTAGGAGATGTCCTATCACAACGAAGCAAGGAAGGTCGTCTACACCCCATAGCTTTCCACTTGAGGAAATTCCAACTCACGGAAATCCACTACGAGATCTACGATAAGGAACTATTGGCAATAGTAGACGCCTTCAAACACTGGAGACGATACTGTGAAGGAGCAACTCACCAAGTCCAGGTCTGGACAGACCACTACAACCTGGAGTACTTCACAACGACCAAGGTACTGAACCGACGACAAGCACAGTGGGCCCAAGAGTTGGTCGGTATCGACTTCAGAATCTACTACCAGCCAGGAACCCAAAACGGTAAGCCAGACGCGTTATCAAGGCGTTCGGAGTACCGCCCAGAAAAAGGGGGGGTAGAAAACCAGACGATATCAACGGTTTTAAAAGAAGACCACTTCGATCGAGCAGGGCGATCCTTCATTTGCTCGTCAGCCCGACTAACATCGCTTCCACAAAGGAGGTGGACGGAAGGATTCCTGGCAAGCGTCAGGGAAGAAGGGAAGAACAACGAAGCCTACGAACAGGCAAAGAAACAGGAAGCGGCGGTAGAAGAACTATCGCCAAAGGACCGAAAGGACAGGGAATTTAGCTACGGAAATGGCCTACTGTACCGACGAAACCTGCTCTGGGTACCGAGGAAACTGACACAGAAGGTCATGGAATCCGAACACGACACAAAGGTGGCTGGGCACATGGGACAGGACAAGACCATCGAATTAATTCGATGAAACTTCTGGGGCCAAAAATGAACGAACGAATTATCGACTTCGTCAAAAGCTGCCCCGAGTGCCAACAGAATAAGATATCCCGGCATCAACCCTACCGGCTGTCCTCCCCGCTGGAACTGCCATATGCACCTTGGCAGTCAATAGCAATGGACTTCATCACGGAACTCCCAACTTCGGAAGGTTGCGATCAACTATGGGTAATCATCGACCGATTCACCAAAATGGCACACTTCCTTCCTTTGAAGAAAGATGGAAAAACGGCGGCGGACCTGGCGGTTATCTTCGCAAAAGAAGTATGGAGACACCACGGGCTCCCCACTGACGTCGTTTCCGACCGGGACTCAAGGTTCACGTCGGAAGTATGGAAGGAATTCCTGCGACTTTCCGGTATTTGGTCCCATATGTCCACCGCGTTCCACCCACAGACCGACGGCCAAACGGAACAACTCAACCAAACCATTGAAGCATACCTTCGAGTGTTCGTTAGCAAGGAACAGAACGACTGGGTACGACTGCTAACGATGGCCGAGTTCGCCTACAACAACTCGACCACCACGGGGAATGGTATGTCCCCGTTCAATTTACACTAACTACGGCTTCCACCCGGCAACCATGAACCCCGCATCAGCGGAACCCCTCAACCCAGCAAGCCAAGTCTACGCTCACTGGATGCACACCGTGCAGGACGAGTCCTGGAAAGGGCTGAAAGATGCACAGGAGCGAATACGCCGGTACACCGACCCGACACAAAAGGAACCCCCAGCTTACCGAGTAGGAGACTTGGTGATGCTCAGCAGACGCAACATTAAAACGCGCCGCCCCTCGAAGAAGCTGGACCACAAGTATCATGGTCCCTTCCAGATTGAGAAGATCATCTCACCTTTGGCTGTCCGCCTCACACTGCCCCGGAAATGGAAGATCCACAACGTCTTCCACGTCTCACTACTCGAACCTTACCGAACCAGCGAGCAGCGAGCACCTCCAGACCCATCAAAGGTGCTCCGAGAGGCGGACGACATCGAGCAGTCAGAAGAATACGATGTCGACGAAGTTATGTCCTCGGTTGAACGGGGCCGGAGAAATAACAAGAGAATCCTGTACCTCGTCAAATGGCTCAACTACCCGGAACGCAAAGACTGGACGGAAGAACCATTCGACAACTTTTCGGTAGGCGGTCTGGAGAAGCTCCGGGAGTTTCATCAACGAAATCCAGATCATCGGGAAAAAAAAAAATTGCGTCCACTGCGTCCGGACGCACTAGACGCTCGAGACGCAGTGGACAAAACCTCGCTACTCCGGACGCAGCCCGCCAGGGCACCGTGCGTCGGGACGCAACACACCAGGGCACCGTGCGTCGGGACGCAACACGCCAGGGCACCGTGCATCGGGACGCAACACGCCAAGGCACCTGCGCCCGGACACAGCTACCACGGCACCTTGCGTCTGGACGCAGAGTGTCAAGGCATCTGCCTTCTGGACGAGGAGTGTCAGGGCATTTGCCATCAGATGCAGTGCGTTCCTTACAGACGGAGAGTGTCAAGGCAAATGTCGTCCGGACGACGCATGCTGCGGCATCTGCCTTCCGGACGAGGAGTGTCATCCAGACGCAGCGCGTGTCTTACAGACGCAGAGTGTCATGGCAAATGTCGTCCGGACGACGCGTGCCACGGCATCTGCCTTCCGGACGAGGAGTGTCAGGGCATTTGCCATCCGGACGCAGCGCGTTTCTTACAGACGGAGACTGTCAAGGCAAATTTCTTCCGGACGCAGAGTGTCAAGGCAATTGTCGTCCGGACGGCACTTGCCACGGCATCTGCCTTCCGGACGAGGAGTGTCAGGGCATTTCGCTTCTGGACGCAGAGTGTCAAGGCAATTGTCGTCCGGACGGCACTTGCCACGGCATCTGCCTTCCGGACGAGGAGTGTCAGGGCATTTCGCTTCTGGACGCAGAGTGTCAAGGCATTTGCCATCTGGACGCAGCGCGTTCCTTACAGACGGAGACTGTCAAGGCAAATTTCTTCCAGATGCAGAGTGTCAAGGCAAATGTTGTCCGGACGACGCGTGCAACGGCATCTGCCTTCTGGATGCGGAGTGTCAGGGCATTTACCATCCGGATGCAGCGCGTTCCTTACAGACGGAGACTGTCAAGGGAAATTTCTTCCGGACGCAGAGTGTCAAGGCAAATGTCGTCTGGACGACGCGTGCCACGGTATCTGCCTTCTGGACGCGGAGTGTCAGGGCATTTGCCATCCGGATGCAGCCGTGTCTTACAGACGCAGTGTGGCAAGGCAAATAGGATACAGATGAGGCTTACGATGGCGCACCACACATAGGTAATAGAGCGGTCACGGTGGTAGCATCCAGACGCGACTGTTAGGGCATGGTACATTGCAGCGAAGACTAGCAAACACGCATTTGGTTCCTGGCATTGTTCATTACATCTAATCTACTTCTATATACCACGTCACCGTAGATAGCATCGCTCTGCGTGACAGAAACAAAGGCTGTTTGCAGGATGAGACACGACGCAATGAGAACATCAATGAAGTGGATACCAATGAGGATGCCGGCCGCAAGGACGATAGCAAGTAAGACGCGGCGAGAAGATCGACGAGCTTCATGAGATTGTTAGCGCAGCTCTCAAAGGGACAGACAGTGGGAAGTACAATGCGATGCGACAAGTACAATGTCGATGAGGATGGCGGTGTGGATGCCGGCCGGAAGGACGATAGCAAGTAAGACGCGGCGAGAAGATCGACGAGCTTCATGAGATTGTTAGCGCAGCTCTCAAAGGGACAGACAGTGGGAAGTTGTACAATACGATGCGATAAGTACAATGTCGATGACGATGGCGGTGTGGATGCCGGCGGCAAGGACGATAGCAAGTAAGACGCGGCGAGAAGATCGACGAGCTTCATGAGATTGTTAGCGCAGCTCTCAAAGGGACAGACAGTGGGAAGTTGTACAATACGACGCGACGAGTACGATGTCGATGAGGATGGCGGTGAGGAGGATGCCGGCGGCAAGCACGATGGTGCAAGTAAGACGCGGCGAGAAGATCGACGAGCTTCGTGAGATTGTAAGCGCAGCTCTCACAGTGACAGACAGTGGGAAGTTGTACAATACGACGTGACGAGTGCAATGTCGATGAGGATGGCGGTGAGGAGGATGCCGGCGGCAAGGACGATGGTGCAAGTAAGACGCGGCGAGAAGATCGACGAGCTTCGTGAGATTGTTAGCGCAGCTCTCACAGTGACAGACAGTGGGAAGTTGTACAATACGACGTGACGAGTACAATGTCGATGAGGATGGCGGTGAGGAGGATGCCGGCAGCGTGGATGATAGCAAGTAAGACGCGACGAGTGCTATGGTGGCGCGTACGATGAAAGAAGAAGAAAAAAGGGGTGGAATTGCGGCCCGTGCCGTCGTATTTAGCAAGCCGAGCAGTGGTATGTAAGGAAGCAGAGCGGTGGTAAGTGCGCCGAGCTGCGGTAAGCGAGCCAAACCGTACGAAAGCGCTGGCGCTAGCAAACGCTTGGCACCTTGCAAGTTGCATGAGAAATCACTCGCAATGCTCGAAACCTGCGAATTCCACTCCCATAGTCATCGATACCCCGGAACCCGCCGTTTATATTCGCCCAATTATTCCCTATCGTATCAATTGAGTCTGGCCGAAAGTTTGTGCCTACTGGCCCCTGCTTTCCAACATATCGGTGCTGCTGTTCTGATTCAACTGCTTCTGCTCCGAGAATCTGTACTTCATACAACGCTCCAAATCCGTATATCATTCAACACTTCAGTATTACTACCTTAAAAAGTAGGAGTCAGTAGGTACAAACTTTCGGTCAGACTGAATTGATACAATAGGGAATAATTGGGCGAATATAAACGGCGGGTTCCGGGGTATCGATGACTATGGGAGTGGAATTCGCAGGTTTCGAGCATTGCGAGTGATTTCTCATGCAACTTGCAAAGTGTCAAGCGTTTGCTAGCGCCAGCGCTTTCGTACGGTTTGGCTCACTTACCGCAGCTCGGCGCACTTACCACCGCTCGGCTTCCTTACATACCACTGCTCGGCTTGCTAAATACGACGGCACGGGCCGCAATTCCACCCCTTTTTTCTTCTCCTTTCATCGTACGCGCCACCATAGCACTCGTCGCATCTTACTTGCTATCATCCACGCTGCCGGCATCCTCCTCACCGCCATCCTCATCGACATTGTACTCCTCACGTCGTATTGTACAACTTCACACTGTCTGTCACTGTGAGAGCTGCGCTAACAATCTCACGAAGCTCGTCGATCTTCTCGCCGCGTCTTACTTCCACCATCGTCCTTGCCGCCGGCATCTACACCGCCATCGTCATCGACATTGTACTTATCGCATCGTATTGTACAACTTCCCACTGTCTGTCCCTTTGAGAGCTGCGCTAACAGTCTCATGAAGCACGTCGATCTTCTCGCCGCTTCTTACTTGCTATCGTCCTTGCGGCCGGCATCCACACCGCCATCCTCATCGACATTGTACTTGTCGCATCGTATTGTACTTCCCACTGTCTGTCTCTTTGAGAGCTGCACTAACAATCTCATGAAGCTCGTCGATCTTCTCGCCGCGTCTTACTTGCTATCGTCCTTGCGGCCAGCATCCTCATTGGTATCCACTTCATTGATGTTCTCATTGCGTCGTGTCTCATCCTGCAAACAGCCTTTGTTTCTGTCACGCAGAGCGATGCTATCTACGGTGACGTGGTATATAGAAGTAGATTAGATGTAATGAACAATGCCAGGAACCAAATGTGTGTTTGCTAGTCCTCGCTGCAAAGTACCGTGCCCTAACAGTCGCGTCTGGATGCTACCACCGTGACCGCTCTATTACCTATGTGTGGTGCGCCATCGTAAGCCTCGTCTGTATCCTATTTGCCTAGTCACACTGCGTCTGTAAGACATGGCTGCGTCCGGATGGCAAATGCCCTGACACTCCGCGTCCAGAAGGCAGATGCCGTGGCACGCATCGTCCGGACAACATTTGCCTTCACACTCTGCGTCCGGAAGAAATTTGGCTTGACAGTCTCCATCTGTAAGGAACACGCTGCGTCTGGATGGCTAACACCCTGACACTCCTCGTCCAGAAGCTAGATGCCGTGGCAAGTGTCATCCGGACGACATTTGCCTTGACACTCTCGGTCTGTAAGGAACGCGCTGCGTCCAGATGGCTAATGCCCTGACACTCCGCGTCCAGAAGGCAGATGCCGTGGCATGTGTCGTCCGGACGACATTTGCCTTGACACTCTGCGTCCAGAAGCGAAATGCTCTGATACTCCTCGTCCGGAAGGCAGATGCCGTGGCAAGCGCCGTCCGGACGACAATTGCCTTGACACTCTGTGTCCAGAAGAAATTTGCCTTGACAGTCTCCGTCTGTAAGAAACGCGCTGCGTCCAGATGGCAAATGCCCTGACACTCAGCGTCCAGAAGGCAGATGCCGTGGCATGCGTCGTCCGGACGACATTTGCCTTGACGCTCTACGTCCGGAAGAAATTTACCTTGACAGTCTCCGCCTGTAAGAAACGCGCTGCGTCCGGATGGCTAACGCCCTGACACTCCTCGTCCAGAAGCTAGATGCCATGGCAAGCATCGTCCGGACGACATTTGCAATGACACTCTGCGTCTGTAAGACACGCGCTGCGTCCGGATGGTAAATACCCTAACACTCCTCGTCCGGAAGGTAGATGCCGTGGCAAGCGCCGTCCGGACGACAATTGCCTTGACACTCTGCATCCGGAAGAAATTTGCCTTGACAATCTCCGTCTGTAAGGAACGCGCTGTGTCCGGATGGCAAATGCCCTGACACTCCACGTCCAGAAGGCAGATGCCGTGGCATGCGTCGTCCAGACGACATTTGCCTTGACACTCTGCATCCGGAAGAAATTTGCCTCGACAGTCTCCGTCTGTAAGAAACGCGCTGCGTCAGGATGGCAAATGCCCTGACACTCCGAACCCAGCGGGCAGATGCCGTGGCATGCATCGTCCGGACGACATATGCCTTGACACTCTGCGTCCGGAAGATATTTGCCTTGACAGTCTCCGTCTGTAAGAAACGTGGTGCATCCAGATGGCTAATGCCCTGACACTCCGCGTCCAGAAGGCAGATGCCGTGGCATGCATCGTCCTGACGACATTTGCCTTGACACTCTGTGTCCAGAAGCGAAATGCCCTGACACTCCTCGTCCGGAAGGCAGATGCCGTGGCAAGCGCCGTCCGGACGACAATTGCCTTGACACTCTGCGTCCCGAAGAAATTTGCCTTGACAGTCTCGGTCTGTAAGAAACGCACTGCGTCCGGATGGCAAATGCCCTGACACTCCGCGTCCAGAAGGCAGATGCCGTGGCACGTGTCGTCCCGACGACATTTGCCTTGACACGCTACATCCGGAAGTAATTTGCCTTGACAGTCTTCGTCTGTAAGAAACGCGCTGCGTCCGGATGGCTAACGCCCTGACACTCCTTGTCCAGAAGCTAGATGTCGTGGCACGCGTCGTCCCGACGACATTTGCCTTGACACTCTGCGTCCGGAAGAAATTTGCCTTGACAGTCTCCATCGGTAAGAATCGCGCTGCGTCCGGATGGCTAACGCCCTGACACTCCGCTTCCAGAAGCTAGATGCCATGGCAAGCGTCGTCCGGACGACAATTGCCTTGACACTCAGCATCCGGAAGAAATTTGCATCGACAGTCTCCGTCTGTAAGAAACGCGCTGCGTCCGGATGGCAAATGCCCTGGTACTCCGCGCCCAGAAGGCAGATGCCGTGGCATGCGTCGTCAGGACGACATTTGCCTTGACACTCTGCGTCCGAAAGATAGTTGCCTTGACAGTCTCCGTCTGAAAGAAACGCGCTGCGTCCAGATGGCTAATGCCTTGAAACTCCGCGTCCAGAAGGCAGATGCCGTGGCATGCGTCGTCCAGACGACATTTGCCTTGACACTCTGCGTTCGGAAGAAATTTGGCTTGACAGTCTTCGTCTGTAAGAAACGCGCTGCGTCCGGATGGCTAACGCCCTGACACTCCTCGTCCAGAAGCTCGATGCCGTGGCAAGCGTGGTCCGGACGACATTTGCCATGACACTCTTCGTCTGTAAGACACGCACTGCGTCCGGATGGCAAATGCCCTGACACTCCTCGTCCGGAAGGTAGATGCCGTGGCAAGCGCCGTCCGGACGACAATTGCCTTGACACTCTGTGGCCGGAAGAAATTTGCCTTGAGAATCTGCGTTTGTAAGGAACGCACTGCATCCGGATGGCAAATGCGCTGACACTCCGCGTCCAGAAGGCAGATGCCATGGCATGCGTCGTCCGGAAGACATTTGCCTTGACACTCTGCATCCAGAAGCGAAATGCCCTGACACTCCTCGTCCGGAAGGCAGATGCCATGGCATGCGTCGTCCGGACGACATTTGCCTTGACACTCTGCGTCCAGAAGCGAAATGCCCTGACACTCCTCGTCCGGAAGGCAGATGCCGTGGCAAGCGCTGTCCGGACGACAATTGTCTTGACACTCTGCGTCCGGAAGAAATTTGGCTTGACAGTCTCAGTCTGTAAGAAACGCGCTGCGTCCAGATGGCAAAGGCCCTGACACTCCTCGTCCAGAAGCTAGATGCCGTGGCACGCGTCGTCCGGACTACATTTGCCTTGACACTCTCCGTCTGTATGGAACGCGCTGCGTCCGGATGCCAAATGCCCTGACACTTCGCATCCAGAAGGCAGATGCCGTGGCATGTGTCGTCCAGACGACATTTGCCTTGACCCTCTGCGTCCGGAAGAAATTTGCCTTGACAATCTCCGTCTGGAAGGAACGCGCTGCGTCCGGATGGCAAATGCCCTGACACTCCGCGTCCAGAAGGCAGATGCCGTGGCATGCGTCGTCCGGACGACATTTGCCTTGACACTCTGCGTCCAGAAGCGAAATGCCCTGACACTCCTCGTCCGGAAGGCAGATGCCGTGGCATGCGTCATCCGGACGACATTTGCCTTGACACTCTGCGTCCAGAAGCGAAATGCCCTGACACTCCTCGTCCGGAAGGCAGATGCTGTGGCAAGCGCCGTCCGGACAACAATTGCCTTGACACTCTGCGTCCGGAAGAAATTTGCCTTGACAGTTTCGGTCTGTAAGAAACATGCTGCATCCGGATGGCAAATGCTCTGACACTCCTCGTCCCGAAGCTAGATGCTGTGGCACGTGTCGTCCGGACTACATTTGCCTTGACACTCTCCGTCTGTATGGAACGCGCTGCGTCCGGATGGCAAATGCCCTGACACTTCGCGTCCAGAAGGCAGATGCCGTGGCACGCGTCGTCCGGACGACATTTGCCTTGACCCTCTGCGTCCGGAAGAAATTTGCCTTGACAATCTCCGTCTGTAAGGAACCCGCTGCATCCGGATGGCAAATGCCCTGACACTTCGCGTCCAGTTGAAGGCAGATGCCGTGGCACGCATCGTCCGGACGACATTTGCCTTGACCCTCTGCGTCCGGAAGAAATTTGCCTTGACAATCTCCGTCTATATGGAACGTGCTGCGTCCGGATGGCAAATGCCCTGACACTCCGCGTCCAGCAGGCAGATGCCATAGCACGCATCGTCCCGACGACCTTTGCCTTGACACTCTGCGTCCGGAAGAAATTTGCCTTGACAGTCTCCATCTGTAAGAAACGCGCTGCGTCCGGATGGCAGATGCCCTGACACTTCGCGTCTGGATGTCAGTTGCCCTGACACTTCGCGTCCAGAAGGCAGATTGCGTGGCGTGTGTCGTTCGGAGCGACCTGTGCGCTGACATGCGTCGTCCGGGCGCAGAATACCTTGCCTGTTTGCGTCCTGAGCCTCCTGAGCGTCGGCTGCGCCCGGACGCTGCTCCTGCGTCCGGATGCAGAATTTTTTTCCTGATGTCAGGGCACTGAAATCGGACCGAATTACTGACAAAATCGGTCATGACGGCATGTCTTCAGAGCCAAGGAATCCCGAGAACCAGCAAGAAGTGTCCTAACTTGGTGATGAAAGCGGGTAACATTTCGGTGTGATCCTGTATTTGACAGGAAATCTTGGTGAGGTGCGTGATTTGGCCGGATTCGATGGGTCGTCCATCGATTACTTTGAGATCTCGGGGAGGGTTTAGTCTGTAGTGGGGAAAGTTGTGTTGGCGTACAAAGTTTTCGTCAATAAATGCAAAGCCCGTTGCACCTCTGTCAATAATTGCAGAAGTTTGGATAGAATGGTCACCGTTACGGAGAGTACCTCCAACAAAAAGATGCTCTCCTTCTAATTCACATTCCTCCACCCCTCGACCAACTACAGCAGGCAATTGCAAACACGGAAACGACGAAAATAATGGGGAACGTCCCATACCGGTGCCAACCGGTTGGCATGGATCAGCTAGTTTTCCGACTGCTCGTTCGGAACAGCAGTGTCCGGTTTGGCAGTTGTATTGATGGTGGCTGCCATAGCCAGATGGCGGTTCCGAGAGGCAGCGCGTTCTGGCCATTCGTGGAGGAAGTGCCCAACAGTTCTGCAATACAGGCATTCACCCCGGGCCATGCATTCCTGTCTGATACGATTCTTCTTGGCAGTCCTCTGCATGGTTGATAAGTCCATAGGTGCCACGCCATAATGACCACTGTTTGTGCCTGTCGGATTCGCTGGAGCTAGGACGGGGGCGCTGGCCGAAGATGGCGCGGAGTGGGGCAGTCGCTGGGTATGGCCAGACTGGACCCGTTCCATGGCACGAGCGCGGATCCGGTTGTCCAACTCCTGACAGATCTGGATCAAATGACCCAGACTATCGGAACGAGGACGGGAGGTGACCAAGGCATCCTTTATTTCATCCGAGAGGCCTTCGTATAATTGTTCCCTCTGGGCCTCTTTGTTCCAGTTTAAGTCTCCCATGATCTAACCAAACTCGGCGAAATAGACGGCAAAGGTGCCGTTCTTTTGCTTGAGTTTTGGAATGTTGCGATTGGCGGTACAGATTCTGTGGGGGTCGTCAAACGCCTGGCAGAGGAGGTCGAGGAGTGTGTTCAGGGATTCGAGCCGGCTTCGTCCAGTATTCTCAGATACATAGGCGCGAATCAGGTTGAGGGTGGCCCCCGAGAGGCAGTTGACTGCATATCGGAGACATGCTTGGTCATCAGGGTAACGATGGAGTTACGTGGCCAACTTGTTGCGCAGTTGGATAATCCAGGTGTGCAATTCTTCGGCCTTACCGCTGTCGAAAATTGGTACATCAGGGAACCCCTTCTAGATGGCATTGGCACCACCCTGAGCTGTCGTCTTGGCCACCACCTGGGCCTGCAGCTTGGTGAACCGCTGTTCGAGGGTGGAGCCAGAAGCGTCTGTGTCCATGGATTCCAAACTCATCACGAGTAGGTTAGAATAAAGGATGTAACCTAGTGTAACGGTAGCGGTTCTCCAAGGTACTCGAGTGAGTTCGAGTGATGCAGCGAGAGCGGGAGTAGAAGTGGGGCTGGAATGGGAAGGGGAATGGGAACGGGATCGGAGCAGAAACAGGAACGGGAACAGGAACGTCAACAGGCGTTCCCAACGGGAATGGGGACAACGTCGGATGGAGGTATCGACAGAGATGGATAGTGTCGGACGGACCTGTCGAACAGAGAGACAGACAGCGTCAGATGGACGTGTCAGACAGAGAGACAGACAGCGTCAAATGGATGTGTTGGACAGGGACGGACAACATCAGACGGACGTGTCGAACAGAGAGACAGACAGCATCAGATGGACATGTCGGATAGGGATGGACAGCGCTGGGCGAGTGTCGCCAAGACCGAGGTACGGAGGAAACGGAGGAAATGGAGATGAGGTTGATATTCCGAATAGAATACAAGAGGTTGCATGAAGAGAAGAAGAAGACAAAACATGGAAGACAGCCCTCCTTATATACACAGTTCTCGCAACTCCCATACGTCCTCCTACTCATACCCGTGCAACTCACATACGTACTCATACTTACATATGTGCTCATAACCATGCAACTCATACAACCTTCTCTTATGCAAATGGGGCCCAGAACTGACACCCTTTCCAAGATCGAAACATCCGGAGCAAGGTGATGACACTCTTTCCAAGATCGAGACATCCGGAGTGAGCTGCCAACACTCTTCCCAAGATCGAGACATCCGGAGCGAGGTGCCGGCATCAACAACGAAATCAAACAGCCAAACCTTCCTAGCACCTGAAATCAAACACCAAACCCAAACCGAGCGCCGAGATCTGCGTCATGACAGCCGCCTTATTCTTCTGGCATTTCAGGCAGCTTCAGACGAAGTCGATAATTTGTTCATCCATGTTTGGCTGCCAGAAGTTTCGTCGGATTAGTTCGATTGTCTTGTCCTGATCCATATATTCGGCCAACTTTGTGTCGTGCTCTGATTCTAGGGTGGCTTGGATTAGCTCCTTGTCATTCGGAACCCAGAGCATATTTTTCCGGTAGAGCAGTTCGTCCTGAATCTCCAATGTTTTGTTCCCATTCTTCCGGTTTGTCCACTGTTCTTTACTTTGGTGAGTATCTTCTGTTTCTGTTTTTGCTGCTTCCCAGCTACGTTGGTACACTGGATCTTCCTTTGCTTTTCTGCAGATTTGTTCCACAAACTCCTTGTTCCATTTCCACGAGGGGAGTGATGTCAGTCTTGCTGATGACATGATGAACGAGCGGGTTTGTCGTTCCGCAAGGTGTTTTTCTTGCAAAACCGTTGTAACTGGCTGGTTTTCTATCCCATCCTTTCCCGGGCAGTACTCCAAACACCTTGATAGTGCATCTGGTTTGCTGTTCTGGGTTCTGGGTCGGTAGTAGATTCGAAAGTCAATGTCTGCTAATTCCTGGGCCCATCTTGCCTGTCGCTGGTTTAGTACTTTTGTCGTGGTGAAGTATTCCAGATTTTGGTGGTCCGAAAATACTTGCACCTGATGTTGAGCTCCCTCACACTATCGCCTCCAATGTTTGAAGGCATTGACTACCGCCAACAGTTCTTTGTCATGGATCTCATAGTTTATTTCCGCTGGCTGGAACTTTCGGGAGTGAAACGCCACTGGGTGTAACCGGTTTTCTTCGTCTCATTACGATAGGACTGCTCCAATAGTAAAATCGGATGCGGTGGTCTCGATAATTACTGGTTTTTCTGCGTTGAAGTGGTCCAGTATCGGGGCCATCGTAAACCTTCGTTTAAGTTCCTCGAACACTGCCCCCGCTTCTGGGTTCCAACTCCATTCTTTTCCTGTTTTCTTCGTTAGCTCGGTGAGTGGTCCAGCTACCTGGGAGTAGTCTTGAATGAACCGTCGGTGGAAGTTGGCGAATCCCAGGAACGATTGCATTTCCATCAGTCAGCCAGGTGTCTTCCATGACAGCACTGCTTCCACTTTTTCCTTCGACATTTTGACCCTGTTGCGTCTGATGATGTATCCCAGGAATTCCACTTGGTGTGCCTTCCATACGCATTTTTCCGGACTTACTGCCAACCCATTGGTGCGTAACCTCTTCAGTGTTTCCTCTATGATTCCGTCGTGCTCTTCCTCCGTTTTTCCATATATTAGGATGTCGTCCATGTAGGCTATCAGCCCGAGATCTAACATATCGGAAAAGATGTGATTCATCATATCCTGGAAGGTGGAGGGTGCATTGGTAAGGGCGAACGACATGACCTGAAATTCGTATAGACCATATCTTGATCTGAAGGCGGTTTTCCACTCATCTCCTTCTCGTATTCTGATTAGGTTGAACCCATTTTTGAGGTCCAGTTTCGTAAACCACTGGGCGCCGTGTATCCGGTCTTAAAGTTCTTGTATTAGCGAGAGTGGGTATCGGTTGGAGATTGTGATTTGATTCAGTGCTCGATAGTCGACGTATAACTTCAAATCTCTTCCATTGGGTTTTGGTACGAACAGGATTGGTGATCCGGCTGGGGATGTTGAGCGGCAGATTTTCCCTGTTTTTTCCATTTCTTTCAGCCATTCCCGTAGTACTTACAGTTCTATCTCGGATAGGGGGTATATTGGTTCCCATGGTGCCGTGCTTCCTTCTTTGAGGTCGATCTTGCAGTTGTAGGCATTATGGGCTGGTAATACCTCAGCCAATTCTTTTCCCATTACGTCCAGATATTGGTGAAATTTTACGGGGACAAGCTTTAGCGAGTCCTCAGTTTTTGCTACTGAGACGTAGCCTATCACCCGGGCGTTCAGGTTTTGGCATACCTCCTCGTCCCAGGAAAGCTCAAAGTTGGCAGTCTTGAACTTTGTGCATTTTTCCAAGCAGCTGGGAGAGTTGAATCGTACTTCCACGCTAGTCCACATTCCTTGTAGAGCGTGCTTGGTGATCCACCAGAATGGGAGGAAGATGTCCACTCCGGATTCCATAGGTGTTACTTCGAAGGTTTCCTGCAAGAAATGTTTCTGGTGCTGGAGTATTACTTCCTTCGTGAAGTATTCACCTGCTCCTTTTACGGCTTGTTCTTCAAAGTTTTCGAGGGTTTGCTTCGTCATATGTTTTTCCACTGGGATTCGTAATCATTTTACGGTGTTGATGTTGATTAATGGTACCGAACAGCCCATGTCTAGGAGGATCCATACTTCCTCCTGGGTTTTTTCCCATCGGATTTTGATGTGGATAATGGGTCTTGTTCCGCTGAAAGGTTTTTTGGATGGTCTCCCTTCTTCTCCGTTCGGGTTTACCGGGGCTGGTCATTTCATGCCGCATATTATAGGGAGGGGTCGGAGATGCGGCGTCTTCGACTCTTTCAAAAATCCTCCTCGCTGTCCGCCCAGGGGGTTTGGAGCCCCACCTCCATGCTTTCAATAGCTACTATCTTTTGCAGTTTTGTTGCTGGTGGTTCTGCCTCGTCCTCTTCTCGTTTTCTTTTGTGGTTTCCTTGGTCGGTGGCGGCCGCCTTCCATGGGGCGGGAGGCAGGATGGTTCCTTTTGTTGAGTTAAAGGAGAAGAATTCGAAGGTTTTATGTCCACTTCTCCCGCACCTCCAGCAGTCGACTCGGTTTTGCTTGTATTCCTTCCATTCTTGTGCCGGCGTTCCTGCCAGAGCGGCATCCCTGGTAGGCCACCTGTCCTTTTTCCCGTACCAGTTCGAGGCTTCCCGGCCCATTGTTGGGTTCTCGGATTTGCAGGCCAGATGGGGGTCCTGATTCTGTTTCTTACCTTTCCAGGCGACGTCCATGGCCCTACGGCTTTGTCTGTCCTTCTTCCTTTCCTCAGGCTTCTGTGTCCTTGCTCTCTCACTCGCCTTCTACAGGGCCTTCATCCTTTCCACCTGTAGTCCTACTTGGTAGGTGGCCTGGAGGAATCCTTCATCGTCGGCGAATTCCTCGAGGTAGTGTGCGAACCGTATTCGCAGGATTTTGGACGTCATTGTGAGGTTCACTTTTTCTTTCAATGCCTCCCCTGTTGCCCGGGTGAAGATGTTAAGGGCCTGGAATTCTGTTAGGTAGGTTTGGATTGACCCTTGTTATCGGAGCTACCCTAGTTTTAGTTGGGCGTCGCCTGCTTCCCGCTCATTCCGATATTCGGCTCATATGGCTGCTACGTAGTTTGTCTAGGTGTCGTTACCCTACAGCTCTCAGTATCAGTGTAGATGACATACCAGAGCCGTGTCGGTCAGAAGCATCCCGATCCATTCGATTTTTTGGCGGTCGACCCTCTCTGGGTAGATGTCTAGGTACATGGTCACCAATTCCCACCATTGATTGAAAGCTGTTGTACCCTTTCCGTCGAATTTCTCCAGGTTTTCTATTTTTAGGTGCGACGTGTTGAGTCGAGCTTCATGTCTTGGTTGTTCGGGTGCTCGGGCTACCGCAATCCCTTGACTGACTAGTCTTGCAATTTCTTCTGGCGTGAGCATGGTTGCTAGTCATTCTTGGGTTGGTTCTTCTACCTGCGGGGGAGGTCGGCCCATCGGTATGAGGTTCCGTTCGTATAGATCTTCGTCTTCATCGTCAGACCGTAGTGGTGGGGACCGAGGTAACGCTGGCCTTCGGGGCTGCCTCGGAGGTCCTCGACCCCCTCCTCCTTGGTTCCAGTTTTCTGGATCTATTGTCAGCCCTGGTATGGTGGGAGTTGGCACAGGTATTGGTGCGCGTGGGAAGAGCTGTTACACCTGAGTATCTAGAGAACATAGCGGCAGAGTAAGAACGGAGCTGGCGGGTGACGGATGATGATCCCAGAGTCTAGGCGGGAGTTAAGGGAACGGAGTTTAGCTTACGGCCGTAGCGGTCGTAAGGGGAAAAACTCCGGGATGAGGGGTCAAAGTGCAAACGAGCGGATAAACCAGGTAGACACTGGTAGGGCTCTCCACGAGAGGAACCACGTACGATGAAAGGTCTGGGTCCCTGCGGGGAGAGACCACGTATGAGCGGTCTGGGGCTGGCACCCTGCTCAGCTGCATGGAGGACTCATCTCCCTTATCTACACCCCGGCCATGACCAATGGATCGCCCACAGGGCCTATGCGCCTCGGGGGACTCCAAACCCGAGTCACCACTTCTCACGCTACTGCTCTCGGAATAAAAGGGAAGGGATTCTTCCTCCCGACGAGAAAGAATCCTCAGCACAAACATCACCAAAATACCACCACTGAACCCACACGCACAAGATCTAAGATTATTCCATTGTGAACTATTGAAAGTAGCCTGATTACCTTTGATTCTCTCCACACTCTGGTTACGAGACAACCCCAGTGTCACAAGAGTGGCATGGTGGGAGGTTGCTACGTTCGGAGTGGACTCCCCAAGGTTGGTCGGGCAGTCAGTTGCAGTGGCCCACCCGAGTTTCCTGGTACACTCGTACTGGGAGGCTGGATTGGGCTGCGCCATGGCTGAGGTGGTTCGTTTACAGGGGATCTTGGTTTTGGGGAAGCGGGCAAGGCTATCTGAGTCGCGATTCGCTGGATTTCATTGTGGGCTTGCCAAGTTCCTTTTCCATTGCCGTCATTTTCCTTTGGTGGTCAGCCGCCCAGAGCTCCACATTGCCTTGGAAGGTAGCCAGATGTTATCCTCGGGTAGTATTTGCTTCGGCCAAGATAGCTAGTACGTCATTTACCCTGGTGAGCTGGGTGGCCTGGCATATCTGGTGCTGGTCCACCTCATCTGTCCGCTCGATGATTATCTGCCAGACGCTCTGAGCGAGCGTTTGGTATGCATTTGCCATATTAGCCAGCTCAGTATGGACCCAGGCTTCTGTGATTTCCTCGTTAGTGTTTACCCAGTCATATACATACCTAGTACCTTCTGCCAACGTGTAGTAAGCCTACTCGATTCGTTGCATCCGTTGATCTGTCCAGTCGATGGTGTTGCCACATAGCTCCGTGAGCTGTCTTAGGTCATTTTCAGCTTGTAGCTGCTACCTTACCATAGTTTGGACCCAAACCGCTGGGTTGGACATTTCCACGGCTTGTTCCGGTGTGGACCTTCTGTCAGTCATTTGCAGTAGGTCCCGGGAGGCCTCGAGGCAGAGCATGTTGAAGTCGAATGAGGTCGTCATTTTTAGAATAAATCTAATGGGTGTCCGGTGTTGATGGTTTCGTCATCTTCAAATGTATAATCGCAAATTTCTCGAAATTCGTAACTGTCGAGGTCAGCCGCGAGTTGCAGAGATGCACAGTTAGACCAGTATTGAGTATACCAGTTCTCCAGGATACAATCGAGTTGCACGGTTTCCAGGGTTGGACCGTCTATCTCTGTATCCCAATCACTGATGTCGAGTATGGAGTCGATGGTAAGGAATGTGAGGTCGAATGAATATTGGGATGTTGGTTCAAGTATGTTTGCGAATTCGAGAAGATATTGATGATCTTGTTCAAAAGAGGGCATTCGTTGGTCTCTCCTTTTTCGAAGTAGGGTGATTTTGGATTGAAGATTATAGTGTGACACTGGGGTTGTCTCGTAACCGGAGTGCTCGGAGAATCAAAGGTAATCAGGCTACTTTCGATAATTCACAAGGGAATAATCTTAGATCTGGTGTGTGGGTTCAGTGGTGGTGTTGGTGAGGATGTTCGTACTGATTTCCCTTCCGTCAAGGGAGAAATTCTTCATTTTTATCTGAGGGACACCAGCGTAAGAGGCCGTGACTCAGACTTGGATTCCCCCAAGGCGCAGAGGCCCCATGGGCGATTCATTGGTTCTGTCCAGGGTGCGGATAAGGGGAGATGAGGTTTGATGCAGCTGAGCGGGGTTCTGTGACCCCAGACTCTCTTCCGTACACCTGTCGGGGGTGACGTAACTCTCCCCTGATTCCCTGAGTGGAGGCGGCCCAAGTCTTTTCAGTTTCCGCTCATTTGCAATCAACCCCTCATCTCCGGAATTAAGCTCTTACGGCTGTCTTCTTGGCTGTAACCTAAACTCCGGCTCCTTAACTCCCTTCTAGACTCTCTGAATCGTTCTGTCATCCTCTAGTCCCGTGCCGCCTCAACCTGCTTTGTACTCTAGATACCCCAGGTGTAACAGGAACTACACGGTCATCCTACTGCCATCATACAAGTGTCGTCCGCTCAAGAGTGATAGACTGTTGGTGACCACCTGGGCGATTGTGCTGTTGGTGAAACACCTGAGTGTTACAGACGGTCACACGAATGACACACTAAACCCGAGAGTCTAGGCAGGAGGCAAGAGTGGAAGTAGGACCTCAGCTGCCAAAGTGGGTTACCAGTGTTACACCCAGCGCGCTGGTGACACCCCAAGGTATGCAATTAATATGACTAGCTGGACCCAATTCTGAGGATTGAGGCTGAGTGATATTTCATGTCTGTAAGTCGCAGGCAGGGGTGAGCTCTGAAAGAGCAGAGTAATACCGACCCAACAGCAGCTGGATGGTAACTTAAGATTACCAATGGGAGACGGGATGAGTGGCAGTCTCAGGTGAGGGTCTGGCCACATCCCTGGGAGGTGTTAAGGTTATCCTCCACAAGACCCATACTAAAAGCTACTAGTTGTCTTACACCAGCAAAAATATCAACTTTTTCTGGGTACAATATAACTCACGAGCAGTTGTGCAGGATGCATGAGGCGGAATGGGTCCAGTGGGTATATCAGCGAAGCCAGACCATCTGTCAGTTGTTTGAAGATCAGACCTTAACTTGACAAGTGTCACGATCCTGTCTCTCTAGCCTATGCTGCTTGATAGGTAATGTAGACCAGTGGGACAGTCTTCTCTTCCTTTCGATATTCGGCTCTGCTGTGGCAGTATTCAGCTTCGTCCTAATCTCTTCACGTCTGACATGAAATCGTTACGGCATTCGGCTTTGATATGGCTGTATTCGGCTTTGCCCAAATCTCTTCACGCCCAGCATGGTATCGTTGAGGAATTCGGCTTCAATGTAGTGGTATTCAGCTTCACTGTGGTGGTATTCTGCTTTGCCCTAATCCGTTCACGCCCAGTGTGGTATAGTTGCAGTATTCAGCTTTGCAGTGGTGGTATTCAGCTTCGCTGTGGCAGTATTTAGCTTCGTCTTAATCTCTTATGGGTTCTTATGGATAGTAGTTGCAGCGCCAGGTTATGGAGGTAGAGAGATAGGTCTGTGGAGAGAGATAATATTCGATTTCGATCTATTGCGCTTTAACACTCCAGGTTTTGTGCACTCCTCCTTGCCGTACCACCCCCATAAGGCTCCCATCTTTCCCATCCACCAAAAGGAGTAAACGCATCAAGGAAATCAAAAGACAAAGTGTATATGACATAAGCAACGAGAAAAGAGTACGTTTATTGAAATCAGTCGTGGTATCGTTAAGTTTGAACGGCTCCGGTATGGTAGCCGTTGGAGAGGTGAAATGGCAGCAGACACCGGAGCGTGCGGCCACCATCAGGAAAAAAATATTTACGTTGGAACACAGTGCTGAGTTAGGTGCGTTGGAAGCATTGGAACACATTCAATGCATTCGTCGTAATCCCTACGTAGAGTTTAGTACGTGTGGACATGATACCTGGCGTGCATCAACTATCCACCCAGGATCTCCGTTCGAACCCAACATCTCACGAAATGTCAACCCTCCTCGCAGAGTATCCATTTGAATGCTACTTTTGGCGAGGCGTCTACTATCTACGGAAAGTACTCTCGTAACTGGCGTTCGAATGGAACATTGAACAATCTACGCAGCATCTGTTCGAACACGACAGCTCGCAAGGCGTCAACTATCCACTCAGAGTATCTGTTCGAACGCAACTTTTGGCAAGGCATCTACTATCCATGCAAAGTACTCTCGCAACTGGCGTTCGAACGGAACATCCACCAATCTACGTAGAGTATCCGTTCGAATGTAACCTCTAACAAGATGTCAACTGTCCATGCAGAGTATCCGTTTGAATGCTACTTTTGGCGAGGCATCTACTATCCATGCAGAGTACTCTCGCAACAGGCATTCGAACGGAACATCCAACTATCTACGCAGCATATCTGTTCGAATGCAACAGCTCGCAAGACATCAACTATCCACTCAGAGTATCCGTTCGAACACTACATCTGGTGAGGTATCAACTATCCATGCAGAGTACTCTTGCAACTTGTGTTCTAATGCTACTACATCTGGCAGTGCATTTATTTTTTCACAAAGGCTAGATTTTGCTGACAGTGTGAAATATGTCTATTAACTCAATGAAGTCAGAATGAACTAGATACACAAAAGGACATAACATAGCAGAGATTACTGAGAAATAATAGGACGAGAGTGACTTGAATGAACGCAGCAAATGAATCGATTGAGAGAATAGAGCGAGAGAATCCTGAGCGAATCCAGAGTAATTCAAGAGAGTGAATCCAGAGCAAATCCAGCGAGCAAATCCAGTGAGAAACCAGAACGAATCTATTGAGATCCAGCAAGAGAATCCTGAGCTAATCCAGAGTAATTCCAGAGAGTGAATCCCGAGCAAATCCAGCAAGGAAATCCAGTGAGAATCCGGAGCAAATCCATTGGCATCCAGCAAGCGAATCCAGCAAGTGAATCCAGCAAGCAAATCCAGCAAGCAGATCGAGCGAGAGAATTCAGCGAGAGAATCAGCGAGAGAATCAGCAAGAGAATCGACGGGGGAATCCAGCAAGAGAATCAACAAGAGAATCAGTGAGTGAATCCAGCGAGAGAATCAGCGAGAGAAACGGCGAGAGAATTGATGAGAGAATCAGCAAGGGAATCTGTGAGAGAAACGGCGAGAGAATTGACAAGAGAATCAGCAAGCGAATCCAGCGAGAGAATCAGCAAGAGAATCGATGAGAGAATCAGTAAGTGAATCCAGCAACAGAATCAACAAGAGAATCAACAAGAGAATCGACGAGAGAAACAGCAAGATAATCGGCGAGCAAATCCGTCGAGCGAATCCTGCAAGAGAATTCAAGGAGAGAATTCGGTGAGAGAATCCAGCAAGAGAGTGGACGAGAGAATCAGTAAGAGAATCGACAAGATAATCAGCGAGCGAATCCAGCAAGAGAATCGACAAGAGAATCAGCAAGAGAATCGATGTAAGAATTAGCAAGTGAATCCAGCAAGAGAATCGATGAGAGAATCAGCGAGTGAAACCAGCGAGAGAATCTGCGAGAGAAACATCGAGAGAATCAACGAGAGAATCAGTGAACGAATCCAGTTAGAGAATCGGTGAGAGAATCAATCGACGAGAGAATCCAGCAAGAGAATTGACGAGAGAATCAGCAAGAGAATTGACAAGAGAATCAGCAAGTGAATTGGCGAGAGAATTGGCGAGAGAATCTGTTGGAATTGCTTCTCGCCACTCCGGCATGGTGCGCCGATGGAAGTGATACTGTAGCAACGGCGGCGGCAGCAACGCTGTGGGGAGCAATGCCATAGCAATGGCAATGGCAAGGGGATCCTGGTAATGACGGCTTGGCATTCTTCCATAGCAGCATCTTTAGCATTCTTTCTTCTACACTCTTACATAATTCTACATAGCATTGAAAAAGGATACTCATTACGTTTATCTCGAGCTACTTCATCACCCATCAACAATCAAATTATCTCGTTCTATCCCTCTCTCTTTTATCTCTCTCTCTTTCTCTGTACTTGTGAAGACTCTCAAAAGGAAAATTGTCATGATCCTACCTCGACTACTTCGTGTATCTCAACAGGCAACGTAGGCTTCGTTCTTGGTGGCGGGTGTCTCACACTGCCGGCATACTTACTAGCCGCTCAAACTTACACGCCTTGCGTGGGCTTGTTGTTCTCATGGTATCCAGCATGCCTGGCGTGCTCTCATCGTGGCCTTCTCACATGCCTTGCCTGGGCTCATTGTTTTTACGGCATCCATTACGCCTGGCATGCTCTCGTCGCAGCCTTCTCACACGCCTTGCGTGGGCTCGTTGTTCTCGCAGTATCCATCACGCCGGGTGTGCTCTCGTCGTAGTCTTCTGACATGCCTTGCGTGAGCTCGTTGTTAGTATCGGGGTTGGTGGTTGCAGTACCGGTTCACTGGTAGAGAGAGGTAGGTCTGTGGAGAGAGATAATATTCAATTTCGATCTATTGCGCTTTAACACTACAGGTTTTGTGTGCTCCTCCTTGCTGTACCGCCCCCATGGGGCTTCCATCTTTTCCAACCACCGAAGAAGTATACGCACCAAGAAAAAGAACAAACAGGACAGGAATCAAGGACCACAATGCATGACACAGAACAAGGAAACCAGGAAATGCTCTGACAGTACAAAAGAAAACCAATCGCCTCTGTCCTTCCTCCCGTTCATCATGTCGGTCGTGGTATCGTTTACGGTTTGAAAGTACCGAACTCCAGCTTGGGGGAGTCTGAGTCGCTTGTATCGGTGCAGTCTGGTGTGTTCTGGTTTCCGTCGAATCGTATGAGTGCAGAGTGTCTATCAGGAAAAAAAATAATTGCGTTCTGAGTGTCCAGACGTACTAGACACACTGGACATTTCGGACAAAACCTGCTTAACTGAGATGCAGATCGCCATGGCACCGTGCGTCTGGACACAGCTCACCACGGCATCTGCCTACTGGACGGAGTGTGGCAGGGCATTTTCCTTCTGGACGCAGCCGTGTCAGGGCATTTTCCTTCTGTACGCAGCCATGTCAAGGCATTTTCCTTCTTGACGCAGCCGTGTCAGGGCATTTTCCTACTGGACGTATCTGGGCGACGCGTGTCATGGCACCACAGTCACGCTGACTGTCAAGGTGTAGAATATCGCAGCAAATACTCGCTTCGCATTCGCAAACACGCAGCGGGTTCCAGGTATAGTGACTCAATCCAGTTCTATTCTCTATATCTAAAGTACATCTATATATGCTACTACCACACTTCACGCTCCTAGCGCAAGCACCATGCATCACGCCCATCGCCGCGATCAAGTAGTAATGCTGTTTTGATGTGAGTAGCATTGCCCTGCGTGTTGGAAACAAAGGAAAGTTGGAAAATACGACATGACGTGATGAGCACATCAGGAAAAAAAATAATTGCGTCCTGAGCGTCCGGACGCACTAGACGCTCTGGACAATTCGGATGCAACCTGCTTAACTCGGACGCAGTTCGCCATGGCACCGTGCATCCGGACACAGCTCGCCACGGCACCATGCGTCTGGATGCAGCTCGCCACGGCATCTGCTTACCGGACGGAGCATGTCAGGGCATTTTCCTTCTGGACGCAGCCGTGTCAGGGCATTTTCGTTCTGGACGCAGCTGTGTCAGGGAATTTTCCTTCTGGATGCAGCCGTGTCAGGGCAAATGGCATCTGGACGACGCGTGTCATGGCACCGCGGTCACGCTGGCTGTCAAGGCACGGAACATCGCAGCAAATACTCTTGTCGCATTCGCAAACACGCAGCGGGTTCCAGGCATAGTGACTCAGTCCAGTTCT
>Ga0307516_10000830_pt1 | contig 42327 bp, 49 predicted proteins | sample 19_EM_MG_FD_203310 | JGI IMG/M metagenome (GOLD analysis project Ga0307516, IMG submission 203310) | Populus trichocarpa ectomycorrhiza microbial communities from riparian zone in the Pacific Northwest, United States - 19_EM | ecosystem: Host-associated > Plants > Roots > Unclassified | place... | reverse complement strand
GTCACCCTGACATCATCCTGTACACGACACACTAGTACCAGGGTCACAACTATTTTCTTTCCGCACACCCTCTTTTCTCTGTGACCGGTCCTCCTAATTGCCAGCTCCCCTAGACCATAGCCTTCAACACGTATCAAAATCGATACTTACATTCTATTAGATTCTGCAGCGACGCTGGTGTGATAACTTCCAATGCTAGCATGAAACTAGCATGAGTTTTTTTTTTCTTTTTTTTTTCTCTTTCCTTTATTTTTTTATTCGCTTTATTTATTATGTTTTCTAGAAAGCCACGATACGAACGGGATTCGAACACGGATTCTATATAAGAAATAAGCTAAAAATTCCATCTACGATAGTAAACAAAGCTTTGGCAATCATAATCCGGACGGAAATCGGAACTGAATAGTTCACCGGCGGAACTCAACCCCCCCCAGAAAGGGCGAGAACACGCCGGACACTTCCGCTTGAAGCCGGACAAGATCATCCAGACAGACAACCGGACCCTGGTCTCAACCCGTCTCGCAGCTGAGAACCGGCCACAGATACTTCAACAGCTATGTATCTAAACTCAGCAAAATCCCCGCCAGCAATATTGAAGATAGAGACATAGTTACAGCGGATCACAACCACAGTCACCAGCAAAGATGCTCGCAACATGCCAAAGCACGGACACCCCAGAGAACCCCCACCTCGGTCCTCGATCAATAACTTTACACCCTACATACAATATGAAAGCGGAAGCACTCGCCAATTATCTGAAGACGACCAAGGGCCTGTCCGGTTGCGAGCTGCATTTTTCAACCCCTTGGTTTTTCTGACAAGTTGAAGGTTACTAAAGCTGTAGTTAAGTGCCCAACTCTCATGTCCCCCCCCCCCCCCCTCCCCCGCCAACCCCGATCGGTAACCCAGATATTCAACGAGCACGCCACTCTTTTGTATCGTGAAGGGTTAGCTAAGTACATAGTCTCCCTGAAACTTTGCGGAAAACCATAATTGACTTTTTTTTTTGCAGCCGCCACGTGGCCCTTTCCTGTTTATTCCACAGATTCAACGGACTCCTCCTCCTACATACATACATATCCACAGTGGCTTTGTCTGGTTGCTGTAATGTAGATAGTAAAGTTTTTTTTTTTTTTTTTTTTTTTTTATAAATATTTCATTGTGGGGCTCAGTCGAGATTGAAAGTCGACGGTGGAAACTCAATATGTACCGTGCTGCTATGTACTCGACCCAGCCCAGTACGGTACAAATACGGTAGCAATTTCACCCCCCACTTTTGTTGTTAGTATTCTGTGTTATAGAATAATCGGGTTGGCATCCGAGATGTAGTTATCACACGAGCATTAACAGGCATCACGTCGAGATCCAAGGGGCACTCGGAATAGCATCTGTCATACGATCGATGCTACATATAGAGGTCCCGCATCGTTATGGTATGTATATACCCAGTTTTGTATAAAATAAAATAAAAAGTGGGCCTGAGGATCATTTTTCGATGCTTGCCAGATGCCAATCAACCAATTGACATGTATCTGACGGTCCGTGCGCATTGGCTTACAGTATTATTTCCGATAGGAATTCACCCAAACACAAGCGTCAAGCTCGATGCGAATCCACGTCTGATCAAGCACGAATACAATGCTACATGGAATGCCGCATTGTTGCTTGACTGACAATACCCTGTTTTTTGCTACTGTAGGTAAACGTAGATAACATCCAACAACCATACTATGATGGCATCCATCCCGCAGCATGACGTGAAGCGAACAGACATCCCACCTGACCATTTTACTCCGTACAATGTATGTACACCCCCCTCCCGCCTCTCTCCCCTTTAGCCCTATCCAAACCACAACCCGAACAAAGCGCTCAAAAGAAAACCTCCAGAATACCAAACCCAGATCATCAAAACCCACGCCTCACACGCCCTGCAGAGCACAAAAAACCGGCCCAGTCCACCACACCAAGCAGCCAGCCCTTTCCGGCCCACCATCTGTATCCAAACCAAAAACAAAGTCCTCTCTCTTCCGGCCCTCGTCCGTCTAAGCAGAGTTCTCGATGCTTTCCAGCACCGCGGTTCTGCCCAGCTTCATGCCCACATTAGGCTTATAGATGGTGGTTTTGGTAGGACTCCTGTTCGCCTTGTCTCTTTTCATCGCGGTCAGCTCCCGTCGGAGCGCTTCGTTCTCACGCTCCAGAGCCTCGACTCCACTACGGCCACCCGTCGTGCCGGTGGCGTCTTCGTCCTCATAGACCTTCAGTTCCTCCTCCAAGCCGCGACGGAGGATGTCAAGTTTCTCGTCCATGAATTCGTCCCGCCATTCGGCCTCCTGCACCCTCGCCTCCATCGCGGCGCGGCGGGCATCTTCAAGGCGCGCCTCCATTTCGTCCGCCATCTCCTCTCGTACGCTCTGCTCGATCATGAGACACCGCTCCTCAGCGTCGTGCCATCGGCTCTCGGCCTCCTCCAGTTGAGCCACGAGTCGACGGATAAGCGCATCTTTGCTGATGGTGCTGTTACTGCCAGTTCCCTCGGCGTCCGAAAGGAGCTCGGTGCTGCCAGAGACGGTGCGGATGCTGCGCGGTGCCGGTGGGAGGGACACAATCGCTTCTTTGGCGAGCGCCGAGTACTTCAGTACTTGCAGAGTCGGGTTGTAGTCGCCCATTGGGTCGGCAGTAACAAGAATCACTGCCTTTTGCTTCGATATCCCGGTGAAGGTGTTGGAGAAGAGAACTTCTGTGAGTTTACTGCTCCTGTAAGGCGGTTGGGTTGCGCTCCCCGGCTGCTGGGACGCGAGGCATTGGCCAAGCATCATCAGGGACTTGTTGATGCTCCCCGCCTCGACGAGCTGGTTGCCCGCGGTTTGTGCGTTCCTGGCACGCTCTGACCCCGCCAGATCGACGATGTGAAGCGAGCTACTATCCTTCTCCACCCCGCGGGAACTGAAACGCTTAATCTCGATCTGAAGGAACGCATGAGATCTAGACGAAGACATATTCGAGTTCGTAGCGGAGACCTTCCTGCAGGTCTGGGCATGCTCGACGACCTGAAGGGCCTCGTCGTAGGTACTAACACACACCTTCCGCAGTCCAGCGACGACCTTCTTCTGCTCGCGGGACGCCTCCCAGGGGGATTGTGTACTCGGCTTCTTGAACAGTAGGGCCTTCCGCCGCGCGGAGGGGTTGACAAGTGGCGTCTCATCCAGCAGATCAAAAATCCGTTCGTTGTAGAGCTCATACATCGAGATAAGCACGGCATAGCCGCTCTTTGGATCCGCGTCCGCAAGAACATCCTCCTCCCCTTCCAGCGCCGGCTCCACCGGGGTCGCCGCCGCGATACTAACGCGCTTCGACGTGCCGGCTGCATGCATTACTTCCATCGCCGCCGCGACTCGAGCAAGGAACGTGGGGGCATCGATTACTACTGCGTCGGAGTAGTCGAACGAGGGCATGTCCATCCGGTCGTAATTCACCATCTTCCCACGCAGCGTAGAGAAGACCACGTCGAGTGAGAGCTGGATCATGCCCCGCTGCTCGCTGTTTCCGAGGATCGTATGGGTCTTTCCACTCCCCGTCACTCCGAGCGTCGCCATCATGCCGTCTTTGCCGTGAATGGCATCATGGACCAGCGGAAGGACTGTATTCCTGAACACATCCAGCTGTGGCGCCGTCTCCGAGAACACCCTTGTGAATGAGTATTTCTCGGCGGTGCGGGTGCGTGCGCGATCCGGCGGAGTGAGGAGGATCGAGGTTCCCTCCGAACCTGCGGCGATGAAGGGCGAGGAGGCAACCGAGTGGCTCGAGGTGGGTCGGAGTCGTAGGTACACTTGGAAGTATTGTGTGGGAGTGTGGTGCCGATCGAACGGCGTATTGGGGCGTTCACGGTCAATGCCAGGGGTTTTGGAGCGGTTTTGGGCGGGGGTTTTCGGGCGGTCCATTGTGTTGTTGATCTTTTTCTTGTGGGTATATGGTATGCGTGAGAAAAAAAAAAAGCAAGACTCGTTATTTGTGGATGCGCGTGGTGAAGAAAAGAAGACAGAAGTCGGCCGGATAAGCTCCTATGGTAGGCTGAAGTACTACTAAACACGTAAACAGAGCCCGTTGTCAAGGACAACAGGGGCCATTCGACAATATATAGGTACATATGGGGAAATGCACACCAGACCCCTGCCGTGATTCGTCACTTCAGACAGCAGAAATATATACATACATACTCTAACGTAGGTTTTCGGGACTTTCCTATTTCTCCATGCTCCACTTCTGCAAATGAACGGAGACCTGCGAGCGGGCATGTTTGTGTTTTGAGGCCCTCCTTTGTTTGCAGGCTTGAGGGCCCTATCGTATCATATCCAGCATGTGCTCGCCCTGCCCAGTTTCTCCTGGCCAAGAGGAGTCACGTAGGGAAGCAGAGCCTGCCAAGACGGCTGACTAAGGCCACGGAGCGCGCTACACGTAGTTGGGAGTCCCCTCGAGAGCGAGGATATATAAAATTGACATCTTCACCATCTCTCATCTCTTGGCGACTTCTTGGGTGCTGGAGAGCGCCCGGGGAAGTGCACGCCCTGTGTAACCCCAACCCTCCTCATACCCTCCGCCTTCTCTGCCCCCAAATTCCTCCCCTCCAAACATCGCCTCCACTTCCTGTTCCCCAATTCCACCCAGCCCAGCAAGAACAATCTTCCCTCCAAAAAGAAAAACAAGCAAAAATGTCCAAACGCACGCGCGCAACCCGCGACAGCGAGGATGAGCTTGCGGCCTTGCCCAGCGACGAGAGCGAGAGCGAGGACGAGTTTGTGCCCTTTCTTCACCCTCTTCCTGTCCGACTTCCCTCTTGCTTACCCCCGTGCGCACAGATACCAAGAAACTGCCTCGGAAGCCTCCGTCTCCGAGGAAGAAGAGGAGAAGACCGCTGCTGCCACTAGACCGAAGCGACGGCGCGTCGAGAAGTCGGCAGTTGATGAGAGTGAGGAGGAAGAAGGGGACGACGAGAGTGAGGAAGAGGGGGATGATGGTTAGTTCCCGTGACCCTAAAACTTGGGAGAAATACGGAGGTGCTGATGATAGGCTTGATACACAGGTCCAGAACTTCCTGAGGAGTCCGCGAAGGTCTCGAAGGAAAAGGATGCCAAGGCCTCCAGAGCTAATGTCAGCGATGAGGATGAGGATGAGGACGAGGAGGAAGATGACGAGAAAGCCGCCTCCACAACTACTACCGTCAAGAAATAAGGTATGCACCAACCGCTCCTTCGCCGCTACATGGCCAATTCGTTGACAATCCATAGATTTACATTGTCGGAAGTGAATCGATATGACATCCTAGAAATGGAGATATACCCGTAGTGCTATTGTGGATTTATCTATGGCCATGTACTCGATGGACGTTGAAGTTATAACCAATCACTAGCCCAGTAGCTTCTAGCGTGAATTTCTATGTACCGTACCATTCAAGCGAAATGACCATTTCATCAAGCTCCATGCGCACAGGAGAAAAACAGATACAGCACAACCTTCCTACTTATCCTACTTACAGTAAAAAAGCATCAACACAAAGCACATTCACTAGTCCCGCAAAGCACACTATCTACATACTACGCTATGCAATCGCTTGCTTGCTGTCTTCTTCAAGTCAAAACACAAGAACAAACATTATTTTGCATTCCCCCTGTCCACACCCCCACTGCCTACAATTTATTTGTGTGTTCATAGCTAGCCGTCGCTTCCGCTGCTACGGAAAGCCATACATAACTGCGCGTAGTGATGGGTCAAGTCCAGCACACTCTGCGGGAAGCTGGTGGATTGAACGATGCTGCGGACCTTGACGGCACCTTCTTCGGCAATCAACTTCCGTATCGATAGCAACAGCGAGGGAGAAAACTGTGTCGTCCCGTCAGCAATTCGATTTATATCTAGGCCTGGGAATGCAGAGCAATAACTCACCTCTGAGTAACGGCGGTATTGCCAAGCCGTCAGCTTGATAATTCCATCCAGTGCACCACGACTGTCCCGTCGTTTCTCCTGGTCTTTGAGGATTCCTTTCAATGACTTGGGCGAGAATCGGATCTTAAGGGTGGCGTTGAACGCTTCGAGTGATTCTTCGTGGTGGTTGAGTCGTTGTGCGAGCTCTCCAAGTATTTCCCATTCAGTTGCATTCTTCTTATAGGGCAACGATTGTGACTTGCTTAGCGCGTAATCCGAACGCCAGATGGTATACACACGAAGATCCTAGAAGAATCGAGTCAGCCGATATTTCCTTCCGCTGACGACATGGGGTACTTACTTCGTAGAGCACCATGAAGAGGTTATCGAGCCACCTTTCACAGAGACGCTTGTTCTGGAAGTGTGTGTACTTCTCAGCGATGGATCGTTCGTCGTCGGGTGCACCGTCGTCGCTTGTCCTAGGTTCAACGGGAACCGCACTTTCAGGCTTTTCGATAGCAGCAGCGCTGATATCGGACTCATCCTCAGAGCTGTCTTCACCATTTGTCTCCGGCTTCTCGTCGGTACCATTCGGTGAGGCCCGGTCCTCACTCTGCCGCGGCGTCCCGCGTAATGTAGCTACGCTTGAATTTTTCTTCTCCTCCCTGTACTCTTCCTCCATCACAAATACGGAACTACGGCATTTGAGGAGGGTGTCCCAGCCAATCTGGTTGGTAATCTCGGTGAGGATCTTATACGCCTTGGCAAAGGTTCCCTTAAGGTTGGCAGCTGGGAGCTTCAGAAGCATTGGATCGACAAGATCCTGCTTGGGGTCGAAGTGGTCCTCATTCATTTCCTCCAGCATCGCCTCTTGGAGGATTGGTAGATGCATCTTGCTCGGAGTTGGCATCTTGGGAATGTCGCGGTCCTGGTAGGTGAACATCGGGCAAGAGTTCAGAGTCAAAAGCGCCTGCACACAATATTAGACTGGCCGAACAAAAGAGGTACGGATGAGTCGGTGAGTACCAGCTCGTATTGCTCCAACTTTAGATAGACTCGCGCCAGTCGTTCCCACGTCGTGAATTCGCCTGGAGCACTGTTGACGGCACGTTTGGCACATTCGAGGGCAAGGCCGTATCTTCCCTTGCTCATGCAGAACTCTGCCTGGACATCAAGAAGACTGTTGTCCATTGGCAGGATTTTTACGGTGTCGTATAGGAGCTGAACGGCCTTGACCTCCTCGTCGGCATCAATCAATACCCGTGCAAGCAACGATGCCACCTCCGGTTCCTTGGACCTGAGCTTCTCGAACAGATTCACACCCGAAGCAAAACGACCAGTAGTGTGAATGTAGGTCAACAGGCCGGAGGTGAGGTGATTCGACACGACATTGGGAACTTGAACTTCCGGATCGGATCCGAGTTGGTAGCCCTTGAAGAATAGCCGTTCCGCGGCATCCAGGAACTTATGTTCGACCTCCGTGCTCGTGATAGGATTGAACTTGCGACAACCGACGATGACCGTGGCTCCCTCCTCGGCGTAGCTGAATGCTCGGAGAACACTGCAGAGGTAGGTTTCCAGCCAGAGCGCATCAGTAGCCTTGCGTTTCTCTCCGCGCTCGTCGATGGCGTAAGCATCAACGGTTCCGGGTATCGTCACATTGACCCGCATGTCCAATCTCGAGAAGGCATTGTAGCAACTAGACACATATCCAAAGTTAAATAAGATCTCTCACTTTGTGGGGTATGAGGGGGCCGGGTAGTACCAGTATGTGCCCGTGGTGATGCGCCATGCCTGCGGTCTGCCGAACCAAAGCTGGTTCTCCCCAATCAAGTAGGTAAGGGTGTTGATATAGGCCGCGAGCGACGCCGATGACGAAGCATCTACACCGGTGACATGGTGATAGGTACCGATCTGCACGGAGAATGGAAAGGGTGAGTGTCAATCGGGGAATTTCGTGGCGTACACAGCTAGTTCGTCTAACCTCCTTCACAGCTGCTTTGGGCTGGGTCTTAATCAGGTGAACCAGGTCTGGAGGTCCAAGCTCTCGGAGTGCCTGTAGCGATTCCGTGCGCGCTTTTATCGACTCGTGTATCTCATGCTCGACGATCCTGTTGGCGACACCCCCGGCGGTATTGTTAACTTCGTACCGTCAGGCGCGGGTAGGATAGGATGGGACAGCATACTCAGGTACGGCTGGCTGGACGACTACCATCTCGGAGTCGGTATGACTGGAACCCCGATTTATACTGTGTTACGATCGGAAGAGACGCTGGACCTGCGGCCAAGCTCAGGGGTCGATAGGAGTCGATATCTCGAGGTCCAGGGCGGGGTTGTGGGAATGTAAGGTAAGTGTTTGGGAAGTCTGTCGTTTCCCATGCATGCTCCAGACGGAGTCTAGCTAGGCTGAAGAGAGGTTATGTTAATCTTGGCGCCGTGTCTGCGATTTCCCTTTGTGCCACAAGCAAATATTGTTAACTGGACAGGCATAATAAACTTACATGGTTACCTACATAGCCCTGCGTCCGTTGGGAACTTCCTAAGGGCCCTAAGCAGTTTCTCAAATTGTTAACTCGAGGTGTGCCAAACGCTCACCCATCACCCGGAAACCCAAGGTTTCAAGCTGCATCTTCAAAATTCAGCTGGCAACCGAACAGGCCCTTAATGTTTGCTCCGTTTCTCGAAAAACTGAGTTTTGGCTAAAACTGAGCCTATCCAAACCGGCCCTAAGTGAAAAATACAACCCTCACAGCCGGTACCTTCACTTGGTACTTCGGAGTATGTACCTAACAGTTCGATTTTGGGTACCCAACATTAGCTCAAAAGATATTCTCTAATAGGCCTAATAGCCGTGTCTCGGCGAAACGCAACGGTCACAGAATTTCCCTTAATATGTATCGCAGCAAAGATGAGGGCATGTCCGATGTTCGAGCGTCGGATGGGTGAGGCTGATGTGGCTGGTGTTTGCTAGTACATACCTTACTGCCGCGTTACGACCATCCCCGCACTAGTCCCAAACTTGGTATGTAGCCCGCCAATTGCTACTAGCAGAAAGTAATATATTGCTGCCACCACCGAGCTTCGCGTTTTTTCCCACAGAAAGACGCGTACGACAGGCCCCCATACATACCATCAACATTCCTCATACCGCATAGCAATCAACTCATACTAGACTACGCGTAGCTCCGCGCTTGATCACATTGGAGCCGGTGCATCGCTGCTCGAGGATAGCCGCAAGGGAATTAGGAACTAAGCCGGCCGAGATATTTCATGGTACCAGGCACCTGCTTCGCCTCCTGCTAATCTGTCGTTACTAACGTCCCATACTCTACGCATAGGCTACCTTCAAATCCATCAACGTATTCCCTGACTCGGACAGCGAGGATGATAACGATAATACCCAGGAAATCCAAATCGAGGAGGCATTGAAGGTCTACCAACAAGCATTGCGCCATCACATCGATGGCCAGTGGGATGAAGCACAGAAAGCCTACGACGAGCTTCTTCAATCGGAAATATTCCAGATTGATGTTGAAGAACAGGTACCTACCTATTGTAAAGAGTCAGACAGGTGGGAATGTCGGGCATGCAGTGGACTAACAAATATATCGGTCTCCAGGTTGACGGCCGCACCAGCAATGTTTCGTCGTCGCTACCGCTTGTCCAATACCTCTCCTTCAGGAACCAGGGTGTCTTCAAGCTCGACCGCCTGAAAGCGACAATCGCCACCCAGAGCGAAGACGAAGTTCGATTGCAAGTCACGCAGGCGCTGCAGTTATTTGCTACAGCGCTGGATCGAGACACGGGTGACTCTGTGCTGTGGCGACAGTCAGCACAGCTGGCGCTGGTTCTTTCATCGGCGCGCTTGGCTCGATTTGCACTGGAATCAGTTCTCGATCCGGTTGGCGCTGACGCCTCGAAGGGCGCACTATCGCTCGTCCGTGGTGGCAATCAGAATCCCGAAGAATATCTTGCCGTGCTGCAGCTAGACAAGATCTTGGCTGTTCTCGGTGATACATTAAGCGTGTCCAACGGGCGCTTCGAGAATCTCAAGGGCAAGAGGTTGAAGAAATGTTTTGTCGAGCGCCTAAATCCACTGCCATGGTTGCAAGCGCCTCTGCCCGGCGGTGTGAAGACACTGGCGACCATGACCGATGAGTTCTCGAAGAGACGCAGGGCGATTAACGTGCCATTCAGGACATGGGCCGCCGTGGGGAGGTCCATCCTCGATTCGCTGCTGGAAGAGCCAGTGGAAGATGGCGTTATTGCGCATTCGAACATCCTTCAAATCGTCTTGCCGTATTATGAAAGCGAAGAGGAGTCTCGAGATACCACTCCGGATGAGCCGAGCCCCCTGGACTCTATCACAAAGTCGGATAATGCTGTCACCGATGACGTTGACGACGTCGCCATGACTGATGCGGCCTCAAACCTGGCTGCTGCCGTAGCGAACGATCGCCGACGCAGCGCATCAGCGAACAGAAAGCGCAAATCCACCTCTATGGGCGGTGATGGTGCAGACTCTGGAAGGTCACGACTCAGTAAGCGGCAGCGGGACAAAAAGGCGGCAGATGCAGCAGCAGCAGAGGCCGCGATGACCCCTGAGAGCAGGGCGAAAGTCCGGCAAGATGCCCAAGACGAAAAGCTATTCAACACAGCCGATGATTGCTTCTCTGTCTTCGGCCTGTCTTTGGGAAACCCTAGCGCGCTGAAGTATAACCCTCCTGATGACGCCGCCGAGACCAATGACGGCCCCAAAACCGATGAACTGTGCTTGGAAGATTTCAAGGCTATCCTGAGGACCTGGGACGACGATAAGGGTAACGTGATACTCTATGGTGACGGGATTCAATCTTCCGCTGAAGCCGCCCAGGGCATGAGTTTTCTGGACATTGAAGCCAACACCCCCAGTCGTCCGCTGCTTGCAGGTGACGAAGGGTTGCGGAAGTGGGTCAAGAACATCAACGCGAGGGGCTTGGGTGCAGAACAGGCCGCATTCGAATGGCTGAAGGCTCTCTGCCGAAAAGATCTAGATCCTCGGAATAAGAAATCGAAGAGTTTGACTGTCTCCAGTGGACAGAGTAGTTGGGTCAAATACAATTGGCCCGACTTCCTGAAAGCTACCGTCCTTAGTGCCGTCGACAACTGCGAAGTGTCCTGTTACCAGTACCTCAAGAGCGTCGAGATCAGACTGAGCGAACGCTCGAAAGAAGGCAAACCGAACCAATTCACACCGGATGATTACGCGGATGTCGAATTTGCAGAGACTATTCTGGAGCTATATATCGATCATCTTGCGGCAGCCGAAAGGGACAAGAGTGGTAGCGACGTCAGCAAAGATGTCGAGCTCGAGATCAAACGAGAACGAGTGGTCAGGTGGAGGTATCTTGTCGGAGATCTTATGCACCACCGTCCCCGAAACGCAGAAGGACAACTAGATGAAGATCAGTTGACACTTCGCTATCTCTGGGCGATAGCTGTGATGTCCGGCTTTACGGGGTATTCGTCACGAGAGTTCCGGCTAGAATGTTTCGAAGATCTCAGGGACATACTCGCTGAGCGAGGAGGAGCAGCACTGCCGATCGACCTCCCGAACAGCAGTGTGATGCCCGAAATATCGTTTGTAAGAGTGGAACGTGAGCTTAGCAAGCTCAAAACGGTGGATTTCTTCAGCACGATTTTTGCGGCAACATCGGATACGAACGAGAAAGCTCCAGAAGAAGTTATTGAGATACTAGAAGCGGTTCTAGATCCCGGCGCAACATTACCTTATGATGAGGAAGAGGAACGAGTTCTGCATGAGATTGGAAGGTTCCTTGAAGGCTCAAGTGCGATGTTCAAGCTTCATCTGTGGGAAAGGCTGAAAGCTGCTTACGAGAAGGTCAACCATCCCCCCAAGGTGCTATTGTGCACATACAAGTGTGTCCAAGTCATCTTGGGGGAATTGAAAAGTCGCAGCTATCTTGATTCCTCGGAAGACCACAGACAATTCGTGCTCCTCCGATCGATGCGACTCATCAAGGGACTAATGGGCAATGCATTAGCCCTGGCAACGAACAAGGCGAACATGGTCGAACTTACAAACGCGGAATTAAGGGATGCACTTGAATCTATCGTGGCGATGCTCCGGATATTGCATTGTTATACCTTTTGGGAGAACGCCGTGATGAAATCTGAGGCCAAGGTCAGCGATTTGCACTCTTACAGACTCGTAATCATGAAGTTTAAAGAGCTGCTTCTTCAAGGATGGATCATGTCTTACCTTCTATACTCGACGATGTTGGAACGGGGAATGGGTTTAGACAAGGAAGGGGGTTGGGCGGAAGCAGAGAAGGAAGAGAAACTCGCCAGTCTCCTTCGAGATATCCATGAAGAGCTAGGGGCTCGTCATTATTGCAAGTTGGCGAATCGTAAGTCATCTAAACAATGATGCTTGGTGAAGGACCCTAACCTAGTGCCAGATCTCTTCCTCAAGTTGATGTTTGATGAGCTGCTCAGATTCAACAATCGGGAATACGACAGTGACATGCTGCAGGTGATCCATTGCAGGTTCCACTTGACTCTGTGCTCCGATCAATGGTACTTTTTCGAGCACAAAACTATTGCCGAAACTCTCGACAGGGACACAGCGTTGAAACTCTTGGACTTCGTCATGTTTCACGCCTCGAAGAAGAAGATTGCGCAACTCCAGAAGTCAGACCTGAAAATGGGCCTAGATAAGCTAGTTGAAGTCTTCGGTATTCCACGAGCGGGAGAACGGCCTGCACGAATCTCACACAACCTTGCCGTCGTGGACAACTACCTCAGGTCTTCGTTAAACCCTCTTCAGATGTTTAGTTGCTTGAAGGGTGATCTAAGTATCTCCACTGTCGAAATCTTCGGCGAACGGAAGGCGGTAGCTGCGAAGGGTCTGTTCTTCCTCCAGGGGAAAATCGCGCTCTATCAGTTGAAAAACAACAAGAAGATCGGCTCCCTAAAGACGGACGAACTAGAGGCAGCAGTCAAATACCTTCGGCACGACTTGGCTTGTAATCCGGACTCGTGGGAGACGTGGTACCGATTGGGTCAGACGTTCGAGGTACAAATGGAGGATGCACAGACATGGAATTCTGAATACATGAACGTAAAGCGGGGAGAGCTTGTGGCGCTGGAACGAGTATGTTGAACGCTAGTCCCCCAAACTTCCTTTGACTAATAGATTGCAGAGGACAATTCTGTGCTACATGATGGCTGTGTCTCATTCCGTCCGGGGTGCCGATGATGAAACGGAAACCAACAAGATCGTAGCCGAATTGTATACGGATTTCGGCTACCGCATCTATTCCGCTGGCCAACCGCCAATGATGATGCAAAGCTTCTGGACCGATGGATTTCAACGGCAGTTTTCTGGCCAGAATGGACAAGGTTTATACACCGGTAAACCTCACACTGAGCTCAATCATCATACCGCATTGCGTTATGCTCTGACGCTGTTTGCAAGGGCAACGGACGAATGCAAAGACAATTGGAAGAACCACTACATGATGGGTAAATGCATGGCCAAACTTCTGAAGTGGCGCGAATTTGATGCCGAAGACATCCTGCAGCATTACGTCAATGCCATCAAACTATGCCCTGAGAAAAGCGACGTTATCTTCGAGCCACACCACAAGCTCGTCTCGACGGCCATCAAATTCGTACTCGCGGAGAGATTACAGCCAAAACGTGCATGTGAGATCCTCGAGGCAAGTCGATTCTCGAAGGGGGTGGACCACGCCGAGAACCATTTTGCCTTCGTACTTTACGGCTTGGAGGTCCTTAAGAAGATGAAAGCGGCCGATAAGCAGAAGTGGCATCATCGGATGACATACCGCATTGCTAGACTGCGATATACAGAACTTAAGGATCCTGTGGGCGCGCGGACCGAGATCTCGTCGCTGTTCTCCAACAAGTCGGCGCAGCTGGCCATCTGGAGACCAGAGCATGAGCGACCCGGCCGCCACTTCGTGTTCGCTTCGCAGTACACTAAGTTTCACGTCGAACTTCTGGAAACCCTTGGGGACCGTGCGACCCTGGAGATCGTTGCGAAACGAGTGAGGAAATTGCCGCATGGTCTCTTTGAACATCAGGATATGTGGTCCTTCGTTTTCGACAAATATATTACTGTCCTGCGCCGTTCGATCCCACTTCGCATCGAGGAGGAAGTGTTCAAAGATGTCTCGTTTGACGATTTCACCAATTGTTCGCAAAAGCTAGACAATTACTGCAATAATCTCAAGGAGACGCAATGTTCCGTCCTCGACACCGTCCGTGAGGTCTTCGAGCTCCGCCGACTCAACGGCGGCCTAGCCAAACATTCCTCCATTGACGACCTTCTCGCCGATTCCTATGCGATGCTGTGGCAAGAACTGGTACCCACCATCATGGAAGCCGAGAAGTCTCAACACAATCCTATGAGTCTCAAGAACATGATGTTTGACGCCGCTCTGCCACCGCCCCCAACACAGCAAATACCGCCGCAAACTCTCGGTCCCGCTACAACATCGGACCCAGCCGGAACATCAACGGGAGGAATAAAGTTGGACCTAGACCTTCCCCTGCGCGCAAAGATGACCCGCGTATCCCGCCGGGAACTCATAAGCAAAGCTACCAACCTCTGCAAAGAAATCGCGCAAGCCTCTAGTTTCGCTAACGCGGCCGCAAAGAGTGGAAGTACCGGGCCTAGTGTTAGTCCCCCTACCATCTCTCCCTCCCTTCCGGTATAGGCCACTAAAAAAGAATTCAGAGTCCGAAAAGCAGACTTGCGGGAGTGACGACAAGCGATGACGGTATGCAACGGGATGAGGACGGTGACTTGTCGACAATGTATCCACATCCACAAGAAATGTCCACGGGAGAGTAGCGTGATTTGGGGTTGCTTCGGGTACATGACTTTTACTTGTTATCATGTGTTTTTACTAGGCGTCGATAGGTGTCTGCCATTGAGATCTGACATTCTCCTGAAACCTTTATTCCATATAATCCATGCAGGTTGCACCAACAGCTTATTGTAATAGATGTATGCTCGGGGGTACTTGAAAAAGCCATGTTTTTTGTTTTGTTTATTCGTTGATCGCATGCAACCTATATAGATCATGGCGATATACAAACTATCCGCTTCCCGTCCGCTGTCCGTCCGAAGACGGCGCACCGCAAGCTCCCTTCCGCCCTCCACCCAAGCCTGACCCAAGAAAGTAACAGCAGCAAGGAAATTACAGAGGAAAGACAAAGAAAAAGCCGCCCCCAACTCCTACACCTCTTCCGCAGAAGCTATGAAGTGGGGCGTAGGGAGGAACAGCAGTTGATCCTCACCTTCAGCACCTAGCTCCTCGGCCTCCGCCCTCCTTTCCTCTTCCCGTTCTCCGCTCCCGGAGTTCCCGTCCCAACACCTCACTCTGTATGTCTTCCTCAGCCAGGGGTGGTACCAGCCTCCCCACGTCGGTGGTGGAGAGGAAGTCCAAGATTGGCTGGCTGCAGGTTCATCGGCGAAGAAGCCCCGGATCTTGAACCGCTCCTTACCTCTCCCTGTCTCCCTCCGCACCTCCGCCCACAGAATTTTCTGCTAGCCTTTCCAGTGCGGGCAGCTTGAAGTGATGCTCCCGCGTCTGAGTCCTGCAAAGGCACCAGCGCCTAGCAGTGGGCTGCTTCTTCGTCCATGAGAGGTATTGGCCAGTGAGGCAGTGGCCAGTCTCCAACTGGTAGAACCTTGCAGCGTGCCGCTTGTTGGCGTTTGCGGGACCCGAGTCCGGTTTCTGACGTGGTTCTCGAAGACGGTTGTGCCAGTATTTCTTCGTGGTAATCCTGGACACTGCCCACATCTTTGCCTCTTGCCACTTGACCTCTGTTACCGAGCGCTTCAGGTGTGCCAGTGATCTGGAGGGTTGCCGTCTTTGCCCTGGTCGGTCACCGTATCGTCCAGGCAGAAGGTGTTCCACACCGTGAGTGTCTGGCTCGTGACTCGTCTGCTGCAAGCTTTGCCCATTCGTCTGCCTTCTCATTTCCCGGCACCCCACTGTGAGCAGGACACCAGCGGAGTTCGATCTTGACCCCGGGCTTCCTCCTGCGGATAGTTGCGATGTGCTTCCTTGCCTCGAGGGCGTACCTCTGACCGCGACCAGGCTCATCTGACGCCATCCTTCGAATCGCCGTTTGGGCGTCCGAGAAGGTGGTGATGCGCACGTGGGCAAGAGGCTGAAAGAACCATGTGCTCTGGCTGCGGAGCGAAAACTGATCGACATCTTTACACGAGTGATAGCAGATGAAGCAATCTATGTAGTTACATAAATTCTAACTCGAATTGCATATTTTCGATCGACTAGATAGGACGGAAGACGACATCCAAAATGGGAAATCTCGTACATAGTTAAGGTGAGGGGTGAACTGTAACCGGTCAATTGGTTTCGCCTCCTTCCATCAAGCCAGATTTCCTTCAGGTTGTCATCATTCTTTTTCATCTCCCACCTTCAAAGTACTAAGTACGAAAGGGCTCTGTTCTTTTTTTCTCGGAAGAGAGGGGGCCGTTCTAGTGTTTTTTCTTGCTGATGCTTCTGTTTTCCTTCTCGTTCCAGCTAACTTCCCAAGAAAGTGTGCATGAGTGAAATGTAAAAAAATAAAAACCAATGGGCTGGGAGAGTAATAAGTATTTTGAACCTGCAAAAAGGAGTAGAACTCGGAAGATGAAATGGACATCAGAAGAGTAGTAATAATCACTCGAGAATCAACAAACCTCCCGAGGGAGCCTTGTTTGCCGGTTCGTAGGATTTTCCAAGATCTATTATGCGCGGTACAGAAGATCAAAGACAAAGAGCAAATGAATGAATGGTGAGATTATTATTATTATGTTTCATTACTCGCACGCGACTAGTTTTGATCATAGCGAATCTGGAAGCGTTATCTCCAGAGGGGGCCCAAGGGCTGAAGTAAGCCCAAGAGAACAGCTGCAATTTCTAGGGCTTAAAGAGCCCCAACACGTGGAGAAGTCTTTCCTGGTCCTGTAGGTTGTCGAGGAGAAATACGAACTCCTGAAATAGTTAAAGACTGTCCAGGTCTGGATAAATCTTTCACGACATTCCAAGTCAGTGACGGTTTATAGACATATTGTAAGTCTAGAATGTGGGTACCCCCTCACCGCTAGGCTATCTCGAGTTCATGGCTATCACCGGCATTGCATACCGGACCCTTTGCACCAACGGACCGTTCAATCGAGCTTGAAGAATTAGTGATCAGGATGTGTCCGGGGCGATTAATTTTGCTTGCCAGATCTTTTTTTCTTTCTTTCGATTAATCACTGATTGCATGTAACCTAAGTAATATCGAGATCGCGGCAATATACACACTGGCCTACTGTCCAACCCCAACCCCGATCAATCAGCAGGCGGCTCGTTATGGCTCCCTGTTTGCTCGCCAGATCTCTCTTTTTTTTACTTTTTTTTTACTCGCATGCGACCCAGCCAGATCATAGCGAGTAAAAACTGTCTGTTTCCTTGCCGCCGTCCGTCCCGACCTTGATCGCCCGTTGCAAGCTCCCCTTTGCCCTCCGCCTAGACGTGTAATGACAAAGGAGACTTGCTCACCAGATCAACCTCGTGGTCACTCGACTCCTACCCCCAGGTTGCGTGAGATCCGATGAACCGTTTACTCTCGCGCGGTCTGTCCATCTAGGAGCCCTAGATAGTCTGGCTTATTCACGCCTACGAAAAATCCACCCTCAGCCCAGACCTTGGAAAGAAAGAGAGATGTAAGGAATAGGAAGGGTATCGATACAATTCACGACTCTCACATGACACGTGTATGTACTCTACATCAAAACTAGGCCGGCTACCAAACCGGAGCACTCTTGCATCCAATAATTAAAGAAAAAAAGAAAAAAAAAGGGTAAATGAATAAAAAAAAGAAAGAAAAAAGGAAAGGAACTCCTAACTCCCATCCCACCGTTATTTCTGGGGTGGAAACCTCAGTCGAAACTTCTTATCTGCCGATACCCCCCAATGTGATCAGTCCCCGCCACCATCGCCTTCTCCTCCTCCTCCTCCTCCTCCGTCAGCGATTCAGCGGAACTCACCTTGGTTCTTGACCGAGTACAGGAAATTAACGATAACTTCATTCTCGATGATCGGTTGTGCGTTGAAGTCCTTCCTCACGGCCGTAGCGAGGACCTCCCTGGCAATCCGTCCCCTCCCGCCGCCGACCCGCGCGGCGGGGCTCCGCCTCCCCACGCCCGCGTTAAGCACAAGGTTCCGGTACGGCTCCGAGGCGGAGGGGACGGGTAAGTGGTACGCTGTGCGGTAGCTGTGCAGGACCGAGAGCGGCAACGTGTCCCAGCCCATCCCCTCAATCCCCTCGTGCGCGTGGAGGCCGTTAGCGTTGACGGAGCCCGTCGAGGTCTTCGCTTCGAGTGCGGGGGGCGCGTGTGTGGCGGGACGCCGCTTTTCGTTTGTAGACAGGGCAGTGAGCACGGCGGTGTTGGTGGTTGTGGTGGTGGCGGTGGTGGTGATGGTGGTGGTGGTGGTGGTGGTTGTGGTGGTGGTGGTCGGCGGGGGGATCGGCATGGTGGTGGTCGTGGTGTGTGCGGTGGTGGGGAGAGGGAACGCGACGCGTTTAAAGATAGATATCTACTTGATATCTGATATCTAGTGACAATGGATGGGAGGACCCTGGTGATGGCGGGATGAGGCTATGTACCTATAGTTACTCTATCTAGGGCGCATACATACCTGTGTATCTAGTTAATAAACGCAATGACCAACTTTTATTTACAGCAACCCGTCACGGATCATACAGGTAATGGAACGTCTAAGTTTAAAAAAAAAAAAGAAGCCGAAAAAGGATAGTCATCAGTATCAGAAGAAGTAGGTCAAGAGCAGGAAAGCAGGTACAAAACCCCAAGCAGCAGACAGAACGCCCATCTATCCCATCCCATCTCCTACCCGAATGAAAGCGCAACAGGAAAATTTTCGATCCCTCGTGTATACGTGTCACATCTTGCCTTACGCGCTTTCCCCAATCTTCCCCAGCAAACTCCTCCTAACCTTCGTATTTGTCACGCCTCCGAAGCCAAACGCAGGGACAATCCTGCACATCCTCGCCATCGTGCTCTGGATATAGTTCGTCTTGACCATCTTCAGTCGTTCACTCCAGGAGACATTCTTGCTTCGGTTGTAGAGGTCGAGTCCAAATAGGTGCAGCGGGGTGGACAGCACCTGGCAACTTACAGGCGACACGAACTGTGCAAGGGATTCCGACGACATGAAGGGCAAGGCGTTCGGCATCAGATGCGAGATGCGGGGGGGCACATTGAAGCTGAACATTATTGTCACGGCGTCGCGGACGGAGAAAAGGACAAAAGAGGGGAAGGGGACGGGACGGGGCGCGCCGGTACCGAAGAGACGGGCGAAGTTGCGGTCTTTGATTAGGCCCAGGGACATGTTTGCTCTGTGACGGATCAGCACTGCCGCAATCCGGAGGGAGAGAGTGAGCCATACGTAGATGTCGCGACAAATTTCTCTGTGCCCGTTGTTATCGTCTTGATATCGCCGCCCGTTCGCACCGCAGAGACGGTGTCAATTGTGTTCGCAGTCATGTACGTTCCAAAGTACGTCATCTGCCCTCCCACTTCTCATCAGCTCTAACCTCACTCATTGCATTCCTTCCTTCACTTGGGGGACTCACGTATATGAGGGCAAACGGTTTTGAGAAGATGAACCTATGAGGCCTGGTGACGATAGTCTTGAACTGCAGCTTCGCACTCTCAAACACTGAGCTGGTCTTCCCCGATGCGTTCTCCATTATACTGCGGTCGATGAGGCAGATGACTACTCCTGCTATCAGTCTCCACATTTCCATCCGCAATTGACAGCCAGGGAACCCACGGGGAGCGATAAGCATCGTCGCAGCGCCAGCACTGGCTACGTCGGCAGCAACGCGTTGTAGCAGTTTCTCGCTACCGACGACACGAGCTGGCGGTGTAGTCTTTGGAGGTAATTGTGTGCGACTGGCGGCGTCTATGAAGGGTAGAGACTTCGACATGTTGCGCGGCTGCAGTGGTGGTGTTGTCTGTTGCATGGGGGAAGGTGAAGTCAGAACCTGGAACCGGAGCTAAAGAAACAACGAACGCACGGACCAGCAGCTAGTTTTCTCAGTGACAACATCGGAAAGAAGAGATGGTATCCGATCCTTTTATGAGCCGCGGTCGTGGAACGGATAGATGGTAACCGGGCGAAAAGGCACGCGCTCTCGGAGTATCAATGCGGGAAGTATCAGTTCGACCCACATCAGGGGTCTTCACCTGAACCCGACCGTATCTTAGAGCACCGTCGTGGTAGATAGTTGAGATACGTGCATCTCGGTCGAGTGTGAACCTATCACCACCCCGGTTCGTATGCATCGGACTTACCCCACAGTCACCAGCATCCGCATCTCATCTCACGATTCACAACACGCGCCTATTTGCAATTGCATTGCATTCATGCCCCGTAAAAACAAAGAGATGACCAGCCAGACACCGTTCAATCAACCGTAAAAGACAAGAACATGTATCAACGCCCCCACCCCCATTGTCTAGACAATCGCCGTTCGGCAATCAACGTGGCGAATGCCTGGTAATCTGGAGAATTAATTTCAAATGCACGACTGGAGTAGGGATTCTGCGTACTGCCAAGTACCTATACGCTCAACCCCGCGAGAGGTCCAACACCAGACTGAAGCCCGATGTACGTTCCCGTGGTTCTAGGATCGAGATGCGAATATTCGAGAATGATCTCTTTCTACACGAACATCAGCAAAGCTATCTAAGGGCTGGCAACAAACCTCACCTTCATTCTCTCCCAGGTCATCGGGTCAAAGAAGACATAGATTCCCTTTTCAGCCGTATCGGAGAACTGCTCAACTTGGGCCGTTGGATCTTTGGTCATCCACAGTCTATGCAACATGTGATATCGCCAATTCCTGGCCGCCCTAAAGTTCCACCGGATCAAAACTTGTCCGCGCACTTTGCAGGGTTGAGTGGCAACTTACAGTTCAGCGACTACCACCTCTTGCATGATATCACGAGGCATCGTGTAAAAGATGTAGAATAGCGTCTCGTCCGAGAAGCTACCAATCTTGGAGTGGACAGGTTGGGTATTGACTACGGTGTAGCACTGTGGCAGCTGGAAATCCGGCTCCACGGCGGTACTCTCTAGCTCCGCAAACGGAGAAGAAAACGACGGCCACAGAGCACCGCTGGTGTATCAGCTAAGTATCTCCCAAGGGATGAGAGCTAGAACACTCACTCTGGCGAATTGATATCCAAGCCCAACATCATCAGATCTTGTCCCTTGGCCAACGATGAACCTTCGCCGGTATCGCTCCTCATCGCTGCGAACAGCCCGCTCAAGCTGAATCGCTCGTTTTCTGGAACTCGGGATGCTTGTGAAGGATACGGACTTGTCGACGAGGAGGGAGTGTCGCCGTTCATGACCGTGCCGGGCTTTTGTAGTGGCTGTTGGGGCTGCAACGGTGGCTGTTGCGACTGTTGCGGCAGTTGCTGGCTGGGATGGGCGAGTCCAGGCGCTGGAGACGGGCGCGATGGTTGCTGTTGCTGCTGCACACCCATGGGAATACCCGGCGCGCCGGCCAATCCAGGAGCTCCGTTGAGCGTGCCCGGTTTCAATATGGCCTTCACATCCGTCAACCAATAATCCCCCGACCACAATAGAGCATCACAATCCAACCTTCTTTTCTGACTCGCCTGGTGGCATAGCACCTTGCGGCTGTCCCAATATACCGTCCAACTGGGGGAGAAGCCTACTCGTCATTTCCCTTCCCGCAAGCCCACCCATATCGCCTAGCCCGGATTGTGTCCTCGGCAGCGCGGGGAAGTCCTCGACTGGTCCGCCACTTCCGCCACCGGTCCTGTAGTCCTCCATGCCGGGGAACAGGTCCTTCTGACTCGCGCCACTGCCAAACCCGCCATCATGCTGCTGTTGTGGTTGCGGCTGCTGCTGTGTCGGCCGTGGACTCTGCGTATTTATCCGACTCCACACCTGCGCAGGATTCGACTGTGGCTGGCCACCTAGCGCTGGAAACTCACTTTCCGCCACACACCATTAGCATCCCCATAAGCCCAAGACCAGAGCTTCGACTCACTTCATATCGAGTGGCGTGCTCGGCTGACTCAGTCCGCCTACGCTCTGACTGAACGTGAGTCCCCTTCCACCGCTGGGCGTGGAGACACCTGGTGGAGGAGCGCCGGACCAGCCTCCTACGCCTACAGTCTATCGATCAGCAAACAACAGAATGACCCTTCTCTCGTCTTCCCGTCCGGATGACGAACCAGGCTTGCCATTAGGAACTCCGCGGCCCGCGGGTGCTGCCGGCGATACTTGCTGGAATGGCAATCCCATCGGTCGGTGTCCTGGTCCTGCAAGCGCGGGAAACAGGTTAGCTGTTGATCGTGCGGGCGGTGTGGTAGGAAGGGCAGTGGAGGATTGGCGTGCCTTGACGGTTCATGCTGGCGGCAGGTGTAGTTGTGGTAGTTGTAGTGTTATAGCGGAGGAGAGAGGATAAGTTGTATACGTCCGTTTGTCGCGTGGAAGTCGAGCGAAGGAGGTGCAGGTGCCTGGTGTGAGTCCTTGCTTGCTCTGCTTTGCTTGAAAGGGTTCGCTCTGTTTCAGTCAATTTCCCCTACACCGGGTACACCTGTTTGCAAGCAGAGTAAAGCAGAATAAGGTAGGAAATCGCACGCACATCCAACACAGCTACGCCGGTTGTTGGCGCTTCAATTGCAAATTAGTTTGGTTTGTCAGTGTTGTATGTGCTATGGCGGGGGCGGTGGATAGCTGAGATTAGAACACTTGGAAGGTAGGGTCACGTGTGTTCTGGGCAGCACTATGTACATGTCTCGTTAGACTTCAAGCGCTCTAGCGGTGTTCTAGCTCCCCTTTGGAATTAACAGGGTCGATTATCCGGTCGCTAATATATATGGAAATGATTTGGATGGGAAAACGTCAAGAACACATTGGGCCAAGTATCCAAAAGCGTGTGGATTTCCTAGAATTACCAGAGGGCGTTGGTTTCCTCCCCACGAATCACTCAATGGGTCTCAGTTATAAGTGGAGTAATGTCAACTACGGGAGGCTTGCCCCACGGGCAGGAAAGGAGCGTATGGTCTAAACAGGCCTGAGCAAAGTAAATTTTGATGTCCTCTCTCAAGGCTTCTCAATCAATACAAATCAACTCCCGCCAGAATCAAACAGATGACAGCTCAAAAACGCCCAATCCAAATAGCCATACCCCCTAAAACGAACCAAGCACTGTACACTCCGGAAAAAACAGTCAAAAGTCAAATTACAGAATACAATCATCGTCCTGCCATGAAAGGAACAAGAAGGAAGCGGCACCACTTCCTCATTTCAGCGCGCAGCTGCAATAAACCCCTGCGCCGCCGTCTCATTACTAGTCTGCGCCATCTGCAGTCTGGCACAGAGACTCAACAGTACGACCGTCTCAGTAGCAGCAAAGTAATTGAGAGCGTCCAGCAAGATCTTCAAGTGCCGGCTGAAGTTGTGCTCGTACTTCCCAAGGTTTTCGTTAAGCTTGATCATGTTCTCGGGATCAAAGGGGACATCCTTCGCGCCCTCCTCGAACCGGGCGGATGGCGAGGCAAGTTCCGGGTCGGCAGTGATGAGAGAGCGGGAGAGGGAAGCAGTATACGAGGAAAACATGGCACATGTCGTGGCAAGTTTCGCGTGGATCTAGGAGGGATAGTCAGAATCTAACGTATAGCTAGGACTAGAGGAAGGCATACCTTGAGCAGCTTCGCGTTCGTCAACATGCATTCCTTGAGGCAGGTATCCAAGAAATCAACATGATGCTGCATGAGCTCATCCACCGTCTTGACTTCATCCAGCCGCTTCATCAGCTTCGACCAATTGGGCTCTACCACCTCCATCGTGCAAAAGTACAAGAGCTGCTGCACGAACACCAACATTCGCGCTCGCAACGTCCATGCTCTACGTTTCCAAGTTTCGACCTCGGGGTACTTCGACCTATGTTTCCACGTGTAGACGGCCGTGTGGTCCCTCCAAGCCGAGCATAGCTGGCTCTCCAGATGCCGCAGCGACAGCAGATGTCGAAACAGCAACTGGTATCGTAGCACTGTTTTCCGAGAGATGACAAGTGATAGAGGAAACGGTACTCTATAATCCAACTCCAGCGCATTGTGTCCAGTGATGGGTCTGTCGTCGGCGCTGGTGGAAGGGGCATGCGTGGTGGTGGTATCCAATGACATGGCTCCTTCTTCCACACCTGACACGTTGACAACCCGCATGAGCCATTTCGTCAGGTCCACTTCGTTTATACTGACTTTAACGTCTTCCTTGAACGGATCTGATGCTGCAATGGATCCCGGCTGGCGGAGTGCCAAATCGAATAGGGATTGCAGCTTGGAAACGTTGACCTTCTTTGCCTGCTTCTGAAGCTCCGTATGACCCATCTCAAGAAAATGGTGGAAGAAATCTGCACGGTCAAGGAAGAAGTAGTGCTTAAGCGACCGGAGACGTGCGGGTAGGGCATGAGTGGTCAAGAGCAGATCCAGAAGTGATGCATTTGCATGAGCATAGGCAGAATTGACATTTTCGAGGAACCTGTACCGATTAGTACCGACGCCGAGCATACGATGACATGTAAAACATACTTGATATCTTCGAACGTTCTGGGAACGTCAGTCATCTCCTTGCTTACATCCACACCACCACACTCCCTCACAACATTCAAGTACTTTCCTGCCAACAGAACCTTGTCTTTGACATTCTCGAGCTGTGGCGGGACGTCGTCCAGCCTCACGGTGTATCTCTTCTCCCAGTATTCGTCCGTGTAGTCTTCCTCCAGTCTTTCTCGCCGGATGCTCTTTGCTTCCTTGATGAGAAATTCCGAGTGCGGGTCGTGTATCATCCCCTTGTGCAGCCACTCATTCAACATGCTCATGTACGGACGTGACGCTTCCCGTAACAATAGGCTCAGAAGTGTTTTTGCCGCCGGGTCTCCAGCCATAGCCTTCAACCTTTCTGTCAGGAGCGCCAACACAGAACCACCCCTACATATTTTCGAACCTGGTAGCGCGGCCCCGTCGTTGCCCTCCCTCAGCGCTTCAATGATATTATCGACATCGTCGAAATCATCCATCGAGTCGTCCTCGTCGTCATCAAGCATGGAGTTCTTTTTCAGTATCTCATTGGCTAGCGAGTACAACTGCGCAAGCATGTGTGATGTCGGCATGGTGTGCAGATGCAACATGTGCAAAGTGAACGAAGGGTTGGTGAGAAATTGGTGTTCGAATTGGCCTATCAGCACAAGGTATTCATTCAACAGTTTCCGTATCGCGGCGCTGAGCGCGTGGTTGACAACTCCAAACTCCTCTCTCGATTGCACCTCCACAAACGCATCTACAGCGCCATAGAACGTGGCCATTTTCAGCATTGTCGTGGTAAGATCTCGCAACGACGGGTCCAGGCCTGGTGCTAGCTTGTATTGCGGTCCCAGGAGACGGTCGGTTTCGTTGGCGGGATTGTAGTCATCTTTGAAACGAATGTATTGTCCCTCAAAGCCCTGCCGCAAACCCCACCAGTCAGTCGATGGCTCTTCCACGCGAGAGCCGCTGCTCACAAACCATAAAGACAAACAATATATCCTCAATTATCGAAGCTTCTTGCATATCCGTCGACATACCCTCCAAGGGGACTGGTGCTCTTGACGGGGGCAGCACAGACGACAGAGGTGGAACCGACATTCGCGAACCCAGCGGCGCCGTCGTGTGAGGTACCAAAGAGGCTTCGGGGTTCCATGGCAGTAGAGCTGCCTCACTGTCAATACACTATCCACGATATGAAGTTGATATGCTTTATGGGAAATTTACGAGGAGGGGTCGGTTGAGAAGCAGCTGTGCCTGGCCTGTTGAAGCTTCCAGACTTTCGAGCTGGCAGCGACAACGGTCTGTATTTTTCCTCCTTAATGGGCGTCCTTCTCGTTGAGGTGTACGTAGTGCTAATATGAGTACGCTCACTCCGTCGTACTTCCGTCGTCGTCGGAGCGGCGGTAGTCCTCGCTGTGCCCCTCGTAGTCGGTTTTCGCAGGGGAGGAGAGTTTGTACCTCTCACGGAATAGGATCTGTTTCGCGAGCTCGACGTAGCGACCGATTCTCTGTTCGAACCTCTCCTGAGTGTCTCCGGCGCGGCACGCGACGACGAGGAAGAGGCCATTCTGTTGTAGTTGATGTTTCGCGGTTGTGGTGGATTCTTCCTTTCCGTTTGTTCCAGCGACGCGATGTTGGGTATTTGTTGATGGTCGCGTATGGAGTCCTTTTCCGTATTGGGCTTAGCTTATGTTGGTCATTAAGAGCCGCACCTTGATGACAAGTGAGAGAACCCCAATTGCTAGATACCCAACCGGACAACATCATCACCTCTATCTCACTACCAACTCCGATTCCCCCAGTAGCTCCATCGCCATCTGCAGCTTCCCATCACCATCATGTTCATTGCTCGTTCCGAATATGGTAAGCTGGCCCACAGACTCCCCACTGCCCCGCTGGTAATCCCATAGCTAACAGATCCTAGACCGTGGTATCAAGTAAATGCTTTCTATCTTCTGGAGCTTTCAAACCATCCCCGCTGACATGCCCAAGCACATTCTCTCCCGAGGGACGTCTGTTCCAGGTCGAGTACTCTCTAGAGGCCATTAAGCTCGGCTCCACCGCCATCGGGGTATGAAACCTGGCACCCTTATCTACCCCGCCATGTCCACACCCGGATCTCTAAATCATGTCTTTAGGTTGCGACTGGCTACGGAGTCATCATCGGCGTCGAGAAACGAGTCACTTCGCCGCTCCTGGAAGCTTCTTCTGTCGAGAAGATTGTGGAGATCGACAAACACATCGGCTGCGCCATGTCTGGTCTACAAGCGGATGCGCGGTCCATGATCGAGCATGCCAGAGTAGAGTCGCAGAATCACAGCTTCCACTACAACGAGCCGCTGCGAGTTGAGTCTTGCACGCAGGCTATCTGCGATCTGGCGTTGAGGTTCGGCGAAGGTGCGGATGGTGAAGAGAGCATCATGTCGCGTCCTTTCGGTGTTGCGCTGTTGATCGCTGGCTACGATGATGATGGCCCACAGCTGTAAGTTTTCCGGAGAATGGCTGTAAGCTTGGAGGCTGATGCGTTGTAGGTACCATGCCGAGCCCTCTGGTACTTTCTACAGGTACGATGCGAAGGCCATCGGATCTGGAAGCGAGGGAGCTCAGGCCGAGCTGCAGAACGAGTACCACAAAGTATACATCGCCCCCGTCATCACACTTTCCCCGGCAGTGTAACTAACACTTCTGTGCCGCTAGTCGTTGACACTCGAGGAGGCCGAGACGCTAGTGCTGAAGACTCTCAAGCAGGTCATGGAAGAGAAGCTAGATTCTAAGAATGTGCAGCTGGCTTCCGTGACGAAGGAGAAGGGTTTCAGGATTTATCCTGACGAGGAGATGGCTGCCGTCGTCGCCAGGCTTGGTAATGCATGATTTACGGTTCCTTCCGGAGATGCAGATGGTGAATGCAAGAAAAAAAGATAGCACCATTAGTCGTATTCCCCGAAGTGAGAACGGATGTGGCCATGTAAACAAAACTCCATCAATTCCTAGTAATACACGTACAGGTAAAATTACAAGTACCCAAACCATCAAAACTTCCTCCACCAGCAATTCAGCAACACCAGGTATTGAGCAAACAACTATACAAAAGAACCGTTACGCCATCACGCCCGTAAGCTTGATCACTTGTCCTTTTTTTCCTCTTCCTCCGTCACATCCTCTTCGACTTCCGGCTTGGATTCGGGGACAACATTATCATCTTCTCTTGCCGCTGCATCAAGGCTGGCTTCCGCGTGGTTCTTCGTAGTCTCGTCGCTCGCCACCGTCGGTGCCGCTGGCGACTTGTCGTTTTCCGGCCCCGCGGTGGATTTCGGCTCCGACCTGTCATCCCCCTTGGGTTCATCCCCCTCCCCTTTCTCCTCGTTCTTTTCCTTCTCGTCCTCGTTGACGGGCACTTCCTTCTGCCCGACCTTCTCCGGCTCAACCGACAGTTCTGTTCCCTTCGCCGGTGGCGCCTCCTTGTTGGCTGCATCCCTCTCGAGCAGCACCTTAACCTCCTCCATGCCCTCCTGTTCTTCGTCCTGTATCTCATCGTCGTCTTCGATGATGTCACCATCGTCATCCTCGCCTTCAACCATTTCCTCATCGCTATCACTCTCATCGCTATACTCCCCCTCGATCTCCTCGTCGGAGTCCTCCTTCTCCTCCCCGCCATCCACCGGCTCCAAATGGCCTCTCGCTCCGGTGCCACGGTCCCACTCTTCAAACTCCTCCTCCTCCTCATCTTCATCTCCCGCCAGCAGCTCGCCGTTCTTCCCCGGCTTCAGTCCCTCCGCCTCAGGAGGCAACATCAAGCTGTCCTGCGGAATCAACCGGTACCTGTCGGACACGGTCTTGAAGAACAGATAGAGTCCATACTCACCCTCAACCTCCCAAAACACTGGGCGATGTTGGAACCACGCATGCGCAAAGATCCTATAGAGTCGCCTGAAGATGCTAGCCAGGTGCTTAACACTATTGTGTTGCAGCGACAGCCTGCTCGGGAAGAACTTGGTGCTAGTAAGCATGGTCGCCGCATGGTCCAGCGTATGGGTCGAGTAGTCGATGGCGCAACAACTCTGCGGCGAGTCATGGACCGCGCACAGGTACTGCCATTCGCTGGCGCGCATCTCCGGACACGTGGCGGCAGTGCATCCGTCGTTCAGGAGAGCGACGATGAGGACGTTTAGATCGCGGGTGAGGCGCCGGGTGAGTTCGTAGCACCAGAGGGTTTCTTCGACGCCTTCGGGGGGAGTGGCGAGGCGCGTGCAGTCCGCGCGACTCAACGGGAGGGTCTGGTCGGAGTCTGGAGGATTGGTGATGCTGCTGAGGAGGGAGGCGAGGTGCTCCTGCAGTTGGAAGGCGCTATCGAGCTCAGCGAGGGAGGTTACAGGTGTGCCCGCAATGACATTGCGGGACTTGGTCCCTGGGCGGATTCGACGGGTTGCCGCGGAAGGTGGAAAGGGCTTTCCAGTGCTCGAGGGAACCGGCACGGACGGTGGGATTTGGACTTCTGTGAACGGCGGGGGCGACGGGAGACGTGGGGATGTGGTTGGCGGGGCCGTTGCGGTGTCCATTACGTGTGCTGGTCGCGTGTGGTATTGTCTCTACTTGTTTGGTGGTGGTGCCGCTGTTACCTTCTGAAAGACAGATAAGCCCTACCGATCCAGATGAGCTGAGTTTACCCGGCATGAAGGATCTCTGGAGTACCTGCGCTCGTCAGCTTTTTTTTTATATATATATATTTCATTTACTCGCAAAGTACGACCAGTTTTGGTCATGGCGAGCCTGGGGAGTGCTCCCAGGATCGAAGGGACGAAAAGAAGAGAATTACCACCCTCTACAGCGCTCGAGAAGCCCTAAAACAAGCGTTAATCCTAAGGGATCAGTAAACCTCACCTCTACCTCCGCTGTAGGCACTCATTCTGGAGACTCCTCGAGAATTCCTGTCTCGATGAGGCATCTCTTCCTCCAATCCCTCCGTGGATGAGTTTTCATCCATTACCCCCCAGGACAGTTTGTGGGTCTTCTTCGTCTGTCTTCCCAGGTCGGCCGTCCCTCCGTGCACTCGGGTGATTGCCAATGATGACTGCCAAGTCGCTAGCGGCTTTTGCGCTAGAGAAGCTTGTGCCTGTGCCTGCTGATCGCGAACCGCTCCAAACCTGCGTAGTGCCCGACAGCTCCGCCAACCTTCCACAGGGCGTAAGGTCACTCAATTTCTCCGCTACAACATGTCCGGCCACGTACCGCTCCATCCGTTCGGCGAGCAAACGGGCGGTCAAGCATCCGATGCTGGATTCACCGATGCGGACTTGTTGATCCGGCAGCGGCTTGCGCCGGAGCTTGCGTTGCAACAATGGGTGGGTATATCTATGCATGGCAGCACTATGGACTCTGGTTGCTAACGGGCAAACAAACAGCATACCCAGCAGTTTATGCCACCACCGCCCGCTCCGCCTCCTCCTTCACAACCGGAGCAGTCGCAATCTCCGCCGCAGCACGTACCCGAAGCAGCGACGCCGAAGACGGTAGCTAGGAGCACCCGTGTGAAATGTGCAGTACATCCATCGCAAACCTACGCCGTGTACTGACTGCCACAGCCACAGCCGCCGCCACCGCCGCAGTCAAACCCACCCCGCGCACCACCACCACTCGTCGCCGCAAAGTCGGCACCGCCGCCAAGGAAGGAAGCGATGGCTCCATCAGCGAAGAAGAATTCACCATGGAAGGCGTCAAGACCAAATCCGGCCGCAAAGTCCACCGCCCCGCACACTTCAACCCCGCACAGAAGACGCCTTCGAGACGGCGTGGACCCTACAGACGGAACCACGATGCGCGGATCTGCAAAGTATGCCAGCGCGGACACTCCCCGCAGTCGAACATGATTGTGTTTTGCGATGGGTGCAATGGGCCGTTCCATCAACTCTGCCACGATCCGCCGATCGACGATCTCGTCGTTCAGGAGGAGTCCGCGGAGTGGTACTGTTCTGCCTGTGCAAAGAGCAGAGAGCAGAAGCCGCTGCAGATGGGGCTTACGGGGGCGGGTCTGACAGAGGAGGAGAAGAGGCTGTATCTGGCCAGTCTGCCGATGGCGAGTTTGATGGAGATCATTCTCTTTGCCGAGAAGACGCATCCCGATCTGCCGATATACGATCCGAAGACGAAAGAGCTCGTGGAGACGTTCAAGGCTACCGCGGCAATGAGGCGCGAGGACGGCACCCCCGGTGTCGCCGGCCAAGATGGAATCACGGAGACTGAAGATGCCAGCAAGCCAAACTGGGAGGAGATGATCGTCCGAGCCATCGCCGCTCTGGACGTCGGCAAGGGAGCACAGCCGAAGGCCATCTTCGAATGGATATCGTCGTACGAACACCTTTTCCCGCTCTCGTCCGTCCCCCACTACTAACCGAGCCCAGTAACTTCCCCGCCCTTACCGGCCGCAACATCCGGTCCGAAGCGTATCCCTCGCTCCAGAGCGCACTGCGCAAAGGCCGTCTCCTGCGCGACGGACACTCGTATCGCATCAGCCCATCCTTCGCCGCGCCGCTCGCCCCCAAACCCTCCGCCATGCTCGCTTCGGGCTCCGGGATCAAGCTTCCGTCGGAAACCGATCCGCGCGGTGCCGCCAGCTTGCTGGTCGACCACGGTGACACTCCGGGGTTTTCCCACCGATTCCGCGCGAATCAGACTAGCGTCGAGGATATGATGGACGGCATCGGATTCGCTGATCAGCCAGATGCCACTGCCCAGTAGGAATGGTTGGAGGCGGAGATGGCGCAGCAGCAGCAGGAGTGGGGTGCTCAGGGACAGCAATGGGAGGCCGAGCCCGATGCCGACGCCGAGTGGGAGGCGCAGTATGCGAGCTACTCAGACATGTTCGGTATATGATTGTGGTTCTTTCTCTCCGTTCCCAGTTCCGGTCCATGGTATTTGCCTACCTGCCTGCGTCTTTTGTTGGTAACTTTTCCCTTTTTCGGGGTTTCATTCTTGTTGCGGTTCTTCTTCTTGGGGGGTTTCTTTTTTCTTGCATTTTTGCTGGTGAGCAGTTCCTACCGGTGGGGGGGATATCTGGCCCGGAACACACTGTATTCCTGCGTAGTGACGAGCTCGTAGAGGTGGGTTGACGTCCCAGCATTTCTACGAACCATGGTGATGACGACCACATATACCTACTGCTGGGGGGGGGGATGGAGAGACTGTTGTTAATAGGTACCTACTTGCAGAGGGATGTCCATGGAGGAGTGACATTATGTGTTTGGCTAGGTATCTTGCAGCAATGGAATGACCAGACATAGATCCGATCCGCCCATGCACTGGGGGTCTCGAAACTTGATGTCTGTTTGCCGCAATCTGTGCGCGTATGCATAGGGACCCTTTCGCCTCCTGCAACGACCTTGGATACTCGGTGTCCACCCCCCCTTCTACGCACGCGTGGAAGTGAGGTACATAGTAGGTATGCACTCGTCCACGACTCCTTGCGATCGCCCAACCGCTTGCGGAGGCTGGAACTTGGAAGCAGCATATCTACTTGCAAGCTGCGGTATCACGCCATGTCGTGCCATACCGTGCAAATACGAGTGGGATACAGAGAGCCAGGAGCATTGCTCACGCCAAAAGCACAAAAATACATGCCAACCGCCCCTACCATCGTACGAGAGTGGACATATCTGCCTTCGCAGGGCTGATTGCGAACGATCACTCGATTTTGGATCACAGACCGACTCCCCAGGCTTGGACTACCTACCTAGATACATAGATAGGTTATCTGCCGGGATGCATTTTTTTTTATCTCTTATCGATTGATCGGTGGCTACGAGCGAAAGCGGGGTACATATGTATGGTACACATGTGTAAGTATGTATGTATCTAATTGCGTTGTCGGATAGCTATCGGTCGGGTCGCCACGATGTCAGTGAAGTATAAATGTTGATATGTAGAGTGAGTATGTATGTATGTATGTATGTATGTACGTAGGTTGAATATGTATGTATGTATCTAGCTCAGCTCTGGAGCGCTCGGGCGCCCGGGGGCCGGGGGTGGGGTGGCTGGTTGGTTGTTGGGCCGACCGGCAGTGGGGGGGGATCAGCATAGAAAGAACTATCAATGCTTGTTTGTTGGGATGGTCCGGCGACGCGAACTTGACAATTCTGCCGACCGACCACACCTGCTCGGCTGTTAGGGACCAAACATCGACGTCGGGGATGTGGAGATGGTGATATGTACAAAGATATGCACCCATGGGCTCTGAGTCCGCTACATATGACGTGTCGACAATTCCTCCGTGTTCCCCCCCAGCACCCATTGCCTAGGCATGGATGGATGCATACCAGCTATGCACAGCTATCTAGAGCAGACATCCATATCATATACTCTGGATATCTACGAGCGGAATGGATGATAGCGCAAGCAGCCTGTCTGCGGTATGGATGGATCATATGTATGTATGTACATACTCTGGAGTGCTTCCCTTCACACACGGCCAACGGCCCTTTCTTTTTCTGTTGGACCCCACCCAACTCTTCGGGCTCGGATCCGGGGCGCTGCATGGGGCGGACGGAAGGGACGGAAGGGACGGAAGGAGCTGCTCGGCGGCGAATACCCGCTGCATGTACACCCATCGTATCGAGGGGGCTGTTTGTGTCAGACCGAGGTCAAGATGAAGTCAGCGCCGCTCCGTCGATGAGGTATCTATGAATACGGGTACAGTATGAGGTGCACACACACAACACACATACATACCTACATAGCAGGTGATGACTACATACATACATACTCTATCGACGATCATATATGCGCTAGACAGAGATGGCGTGTGTGTATCCAGAGCAGGCAAGTATAGGCCGGTACCTTGCGTTCCGGATTCCCGACTTCCGTGGGGGCGGCGGGCTATCTATCTACATACTCTACATACATATCTAAGATTTCTAGAAGGGTGCCATGGCGGGCGTGCAGGGGCCAGGAACCGACCGTGCAAGCAGCGTCGCGTTAGTGCGGGCGGCGGTTGAGGAGAAAAGTCGAGTGGCGTGTCTGACATTGCTGGCGACGCGAAAGGGGGGGGGGAGGGGGGAGCGAGACCGAGCGAGACGCACCGAGCCCGTCGAGATGCAGACCGGGTGGACGTTCTATTCCGGGCACCGTTTTCTGCGCGACTCTGCCGGGAAGGGGGGGGGGCGCTGATCCTGTTGGCTGGCTGTATATCTAGATATATACATCTATATCTATGTATGTAGATATTCTCCACGCGCTCTGCGGAATCCTCCCAGGCGAGCGCCACATCTCGCACTCGCCACGTCCAGATCCGGCGGTGTGTGGCTGCGTGCGAGAAGTCGAGGCAGGAGGTATGTATATAGTCTATCTACATACATATGTATCGCGAGCGGAGGTATGTATATAGTCTATCTACATACATATGTATCGAGAGCGGCATGCAGGGGGAGAGGGGCCAACCAACCGACAACCAGCTCGCTCTCTTTTGCGTTTCTTTTTCTGTTCCTTTCCTTCTTCCGTTTTGTTGGGGAGTTGTTGGGACGGACACTATTCCGTTCTTGGGTGATGTGCGTGCGTAACCCAGAGTATGCATTCGGCGGTTGCTTTTTTTTTCCTTCCTTTTTCCGGGCGCCCAGAAATGGTGACCGCAATCCGCCTCGCGCTCCGGAGAGTTTGTCCGACGGAGGCCTCGATTCGAGCGTCAAAGAGTAGGAATGCTGGCATACATAAAGAAAGAAAAAATAAATAAAAAAAATCCGGAAAAAGCAGGAAGGTGCCGCGGCGGCGAAAGGCAGGCAACGTAACGTACATATGTAGACTGGCATAAACTTGCTCGAAGCACCCGCGCTTGACAAATCCAGGACACAGTACGCTCTGCGCTCTGGTCCGTCCCTTAATCTCCCGAGCCCCCTTCTCCTGCAATTCTTTATATTCGTCTCGTCTTCTGCTCCCCCACCGCTCTCGTCGACAGAGAGAGGAGAGAGAAAGAAAGAGAACGGGAAGAACAAAGAAAGAAAGAAAGAAAAAAGCCGCGTCGTCACGGAATATCAACACCGCTGATCGATCAATATCCGATATCGCTCGCGGAAAACCCCCTTCGTTCCAGGCAACGACAACAAACAACATATAGACAATCACAGTCGTTTCCCTCCAAGCTCTCCTCCTGCCCACCACTCGTCCCCAACCCCCCCCCCCCCTTTCGTCCCCAATCCCGGTTCTGGGTTGATATCACAGGCTTCGGATCGAACAATGTCTGGTGGAATGTCTGCAGAAGCAATGGCAGACTACGAACAGCGGAAGGCGAACGCCATTGCGCGTGCCAACCGTCCCCACATCACCGATCAGGTACGTGCTGGTGCTGGCGTTTGTGCCGTGTGGCTCCTCCCCCACCTGCGACTTCGGCCGCTGACTTGTTTCCCGTCTGCAGCCAATGACTATGAAGAACTGGTGGAAGCACCTCAACCTTCTCAACTGCTACCTGATCATCATCGTCCCGATGCTCGGCCTCTGGGGTGCCTACTACACCCCACTGTCCTGGGCCACCCTGATCTGGTCGGTCGTCTACTACTACAACACCGGTCTCGGCATCACGGCGGGCTACCATCGTCTCTGGGCCCACTCTTCGTACTCGGCTTCGCTCCCCCTCAAGATCTACTTGGCCGCCGTCGGAGGGGGTGCCGTCGAGGGCTCCATCCGCTGGTGGTCCCGGGACCACCGCGCCCACCACAGATACACCGACACCGAGAAGGACCCTTACTCGGTCCGCAAGGGTCTTATGTACTCGCACATCGGCTGGATGGTGATGAAGCAGAACCCCAAGAAGGTCGGACGCACCGACATCTCGGACCTGAACGGCGATGCCGTCGTCGTCTGGCAGCACAAGCACTACCTCTGGGTCGTCGTCTTCATGGGTGTCATCTTCCCCACTATCGTTGCCGGCTTCGGATGGGGCGACTGGCTCGGCGGCTTCATCTATGCCGGCGTCCTGCGTATCTTCTTCGTCCAGCAGGCCACCTTCTGCGTCAACTCGCTCGCTCACTGGCTCGGTGACCAGCCCTTCGACGACCGCAACTCGCCCCGCGACCACGTCATCACGGCGCTCGTCACCCTCGGAGAGGGCTACCACAACTTCCACCACGAGTTCCCCAGCGACTACCGCAATGCCATCGAGTGGTTCCAGTACGACCCGACCAAGTGGTGCATCTGGACCTGGAAGCAGCTCGGCCTTGCCTACGACCTGAAGCAGTTCCGTTCCAACGAGATCGAGAAGGGCCGCATCCAGCAGCTCCAGAAGAAGATCGACCGCAAGCGCGCCACCCTCGACTGGGGCGTGCCGCTCGAGCAGCTGCCCGTGATGGAGTTCGACGACTTCCAGGAGGAGTGCCGCAATGGCCGCGCGCTCGTCCTGATCGCCGGCGTCGTCCACGACGTGTCCTCGTTCGTCAAGGAGCACCCCGGCGGAAAGGCGATGATCAACTCCGGAATCGGCAAGGACGCGACCGCCATCTTCAACGGAGGCGTCTACCAGCACTCGAACGCGGCGCACAACCTGCTGTCCAACTTCCGCGTCGCCGTCGTCCGCGGCGGATGCGAGGTCGAGATCTGGAAGCAGGCCACCAAGGAGAACAAGGAGTCCGTCCCCGCGATCGACACTTCGGGCCAGCGCATCATCCGCGCCGGCCAGCAGGTGACGCGGATGGCCGAGCCTCTGGTTGCCGCGCCAGCTTCATAGACCGCCAACTTCTTCTTCTGCCCCAGCTGCTTGTACGATCGGGAGTACACTGGTTCGAGAGGGCGGAGGGTGTGTATAATTGAGTTGCTTGCGGGTGCGAATTCTTTCATATGGGTGGTTTGGCGTTTTGATGTGTTGGCTTTGTGTGGGAAAAAAAAAACCGTTTCTTTTTTTTTTTTTTTTTTTTACTCCTGGGTTTTTCTTTTCTTTTCTTTTTTTTTTCTTTCTTTTTTTTCTTTGCTCGTTCACTCGAGTGGTGGGGGGGTAGAATAGAGGGGAGGCGAGAGAGAGAGAGACCTGCGGAGTAGCATAATGGGGTCTCCGAACAGGAATATCATTATGGTTCTGAGGACGCTTGTGCCTTGTGACAGCGCGAAGTGACCAGTAATCGCTCGACCCCAGAAGGCGTCTCATAGATGCTTGAGGTTTGCCGGTTTCCCGTGACGAGACCCGAGACGCGAGAGTTACATACATATGTAGACGCGCGGGCGAGTTTGATGGCAGTTTTTCAGCCGCCGCCAGCCCCACGGTGTGTGCGCGGATGCGGAGACAGGCTTTCTGGCGATTGGCTGGGGCGTGTTTCGCTGCGCGGTAGATATACAGGATGTGGGGACGCACACATGCCTACCGACGAGGCCTCCGCTCGATCTATCTAGATTCTGCATGCATGCATACATGTATGTAGAGTATATCTGCCTTCATGTGTGCGTACCTAGTCGAGATGCACGCAATCTCACTCGATGCGGCAGGTACATACATACTTCATACTTAGTTACTTCCGTTCGGCACGCAGATCTGCGCGCAGGCTATGTATGTAGATAGGTAGATAGATAGAGTGCAGAGGCGGTTTTGGACTTCCTCCCTCGCCACCGGAGCCGATTGGACACGGTGGACGGAAACGGACTCTGTGTGTATCGCCATGATACTTGTATGTATGTGTATGTGATAATATCATCTAAGAAAGAGGGGGGGGAAAGGGGGGCCGCACGAGAGAAGGAAATAACAACAACCGAGAAGCCCCGTCGGCATGCCACCCCGGTGCTCTGTGCGAGGGGAGGATTTTGCTGTGTACGACGTGCGGAGCGGACAGATGGGTCCGCCCCATACAAGTACATACCTAAGCAAAAGTCTTGGTGATTTAGATTTTGTCAGCCGCAATGACAGGGGGTTTCCATCCCCCCACTTGACCACGAAAATCGTTGAATACACTACAGTAGTACTTGGATACATTAAAGAAATTCCCACAAAAGAGAGAATAGAACGAGACCAAAAAGAGCCCCCCCCCCCAGAACCACTAGTAGCGAGTATGCCATCCCTTTCATGACTGCCTTGAACCCGGTCTGGTATTACTTCCATAGAGCCTCAGAACTGCTTTGGAGGAATATTCTCCCGAACAAGAGAGGAAGAAGTTTCCGCCAAGTCAAACTCTTCACCTTCTCCCCGTGCCCCAACAGTAGGTCAACGTCAGGATATCTACTAGTTCGGAGCTGTTGTTTAAGTAAAAACCCAAGCATGATCGGATTGGATTAAGGTCAGGTGGAGTACGGAGGGTGTTGACTCGAGACAGATGCCATAGAGTTTGAAGACACTGTCTTGCTGGAAAAAGAGGATTTACCGAGGGCAATGCGCACGTTTATCAAGGACCAGAAGGAGCCAGCAACGCAGTAGCTCTCGGTAACCACCGGCTGTGGCGGTGCCATTCACGAGGGGAACAAGTGGGTTCCCGTTGATCTCCCCAGAAGCAACCCCACGCTCTATCAACTTCACCTGCCAATGCTTCACAGGACCAGTGCAGGCAGCCCTGACCCTACTTTCTCAGAAGGTGTGCGGAAACCCAAATATGCCTTCTCGACGCTGCACTCGTCACTGTGGATGACGAAAATGCGACGATCATGTCCTTTTCGCAGAGTTGCTTAACTCTCTTCGTTTTTTTGCGCCGGTTTTTTCCTTAGTACTTTGGGACCTCCACCATCCGGCCGGGGGCTTCAGTTTTCCGTGAGATTTCTTCGGTGTGTGTGGATCATGATGTCGTTGTCGAGGTGGCAAGAGCGGGGTTACGAGTGATGAGGAGGAATACTTGGTACCCCCCCCCCCCCGGTCACTTTGGCTGATAAATCTGAATCACCAAGACTTTTGCTTAGCTATCTACTTGTACATATATGGGTCGAAGCCGGAGATGAAATGAAATGAAAAGAAAAGAATCGGAGCGCCGCGTCCAGTGATGCGCTGTGACGCTTGCCCCCCCCCCCACGTTTCCCCCCCCCCCAATCGCCGCCGGGAGCCATTACGTACTTACCTATCATCTATCCATCGCTGCGGAGCACCGGTTCTTCCCTACCATCTTTGCCCCCCCCGACCCCGGCCTCGGCGAAGAGGAGACGAGAAGAGAGGGGGAGGCCCGTCGTCGATCCGTCCACGATCCCATCTACCCAGGCCAGGCACTGCCAGCTCCAGATCAAGATCAGGGCCCCTGCTGCCAGATGGAAGATGGTACACACGGTGTGCTCTTCTCCAGTACGGAATCCTCCCTTCCCGGGCACCGAAATTGACATGGCAAGTCCCACAGGTCCACTCGCAGCGGCGGCGACCTTGTGCTTGTTTCCCTCGACACACACACACAAACCAAACAAACCAAGCCAAACTCGATTCCGTTTCGATTGCATTTCGATTTTGCTATGCAGACACCCATTCGATCCATGTTCCACCATCCCCTCTTTACCCCCCTTCTCGCGCCCTCGAATTGCAATCCCTAAAAGGTCAAGCAAGAAAAAAAAAAAAGAAAAAAAAAACACGAAGCACATCGAACTCCATCGATATCCTTCTCGAAAAGAGTTGCTATACTTACAACCACAGCCCAACAATCAGTGGGCAACCGGATTTCCCATCCATCCATCCATCAATCCATCCCATCATGCCCTATACAAAACCCGCGTTCTATGCAAAGTTGCGATCAACAGACGCAGAAAAATAAAGCGAGAAACGGCAACAAAACAGAACAGAACAAAGCGCGCACTGTATGCTGTGAAAACAAAAAGCAGATGACCCAACCCGAACATATTTGAAACGAACGAAATCCCCCCCATCCCACCCACCTACCTGCCCCAAACATAATGCGAATGACACCAAGGAGAAATGGAAAGAACGTAAATGATGGTAACGATGATGGTGGCAACGTCGAATGTTTGAACAGTGTGAACGATGATACTTTGTTGAGAACTGAGACCGAACGTGTCATCAGTAAAAGCCACACCAAACACCTCAACCAAACACCCCTCCTCCCCCTCTCACTGGCAGACTCCCTAATTAAAGGGAAAGAACATAAAACCGAACGAAAAACACCGTGTGAAGAAATATAGAAGAAAAAGAGAAGAGAAGCAGAATAAAAGACGAAGATGGAGTAAAAAAGCACAGAAACAAAAACACCCCAAACCCAGTTAACCCGTCATGATCGTGAACAGAAACAACTGCCAAACTTAATCAACAATCTCCCAAGAACAGAAAGGAAATGATAGCAAAGGAAACCCCCCAGAAGAAAAGAAAAAAAAACAGAAAGGGAAAAAAAAAGCAACGCAAATTGCTGGTATAGGTTAGAATTACAAGAAACGAATAACAAAACCCCTCCCTCTAAAGACATAAGCAGTAAGAAGTACACCGTAGTAAACAAAGAAAACCAAGGAAAACCGCCTTTATGAAGTGACGGCAGACAAACGGACCGCAACAAAAAGGGGAACTGAACAAAGGCAAAAGCACGCCTCGGTGCTGCCAATAGAGAACAAAACTCGGGCTCGGCCCCTCCCTTTTTTCTTATCCAACCATGATTGGATACTCGCTGCCGCGTGTTTTCGCCGCATGAAGCCAATGCTTTTCCGATACCGAGAAACCAAATTTCCTGCAAACTGACATCACGTAAAAATGGACGGAAAGAAAGAAGAAAGTTCGAACAAGAAAAAAAGTATTGGAAAGAGAAGAAAAGAGAAGAAAAAAAGGGACAAAAGGTTAAAACCCATTCCGAAGGAAATGGTGCCGCGAAAATCCGGACTCAGTAGTAGTGAAACGATGCATCTCCAACTTTTATGGCGGCCAAATTTTATAGGTCCGTTGGGGTAAAAAAAAAAGAGAAAAGAAGGATGCGCCGAAAGAAATCTTTGAACGATAACCGCGGTCGTGAATTACTCAGGCCGTGATAGGTTGGCCGTAATTAGAGTTGGCGAAGAAATTTTCGGTGGTCTGTTGACGGCACTGGAAACATCCGGAAGGAGTATGGCCGTGGTGGGCGTGCCATGTGTGAGGATGGTAGCCCACTATTGGCGGGAGCCTCGAGAAGCTGGGCTGCTGGGGAGCAGGCTGCGCAGGGTTTCCGTACGGAGCCGCGGGCCAACCGAAGTGGTGGTTCTCCGGCGTGGTGGGTCCGGTCTGGGGAGCCGAAGGGGGTGAGTAGTCGGCCAGGTTCCATCCCCAATATCCTTCGGTAGGCTGAGTCGCACGGACCGGGGGCAGGTGGATCGAGCGGTCAGTCATCACAGTGGAGTGAGGCGGGGTGTATATCGACTGCTGCTGTTGCTGAGCAGGGTACGGCTGAACAGGTGAGTAGGTGCTGTGCGACCGACTGCGGAGGTTCGTGGTGTCGATGGGAGCGAGAGCCGGCGTAGCGGCGGCAGCCTTCCTCTTGACCCAAGCCTCCCATGTGCTTTTGTACTGGCTGAATCCCTTCGTGCCTTCGGGGTCGATGTGGAGATTCCAGCGGATCTCCTTCAGCCAATCCTTCTCCAGCAAGTTGAGTTCTTGCACCGGGATGTTGGTGACTTCGGACCACGATTTGTTCTGGAAGGTGTTGTCGTCCAAAAACTTCGAGGCAAGAAGCAGCGAAATGGTCAAAAGGCGGTACACGTTGTTGTCCTGTCGGGCCATTCCGGACATCTGAGGCTGGGTCATCCGCTCTCGCAGATAGCACAGACCGAGGAGAATGGTAGAGCTGGGCAATCTGGTCGACGACAGAATCTGATAGACGAACTTCCTGTAGCTGGGCAGCAACTTGTCGTGACTCATCTGACCGAGGACCAGGCTCTGAGCCATGGTGCCGACAAAATCCGTCATCTCCTCCATGTCATAGTCGAGGTGAGCCGAAACACCACCGGTCGGCTTCTCCTCCGGCTGTTGCGCTTGTTGCTCCTGCAGTCGACGCGCCTCCTGTCGCGCGTGGAGTTCAGCGGCGTAATTCTTGCCCGGTATCGTCGCCTCGATGTGGTGCTGCTGGGGGGCGTAGTACTGGTTACCCGGGTGAGTGATCCCTGGAGGGGGGAGTCCAGCGTATCCGGATGGCTGCTGCTGGTGGTGGTAGCCGCCCTGAGGAACGCGCACAAACGAGGGCATGAGCTTACGCCCGTATGCGTCCATGTTGATCTCGTAGACACCCTTCTCAGGCACCGGAACACCGTGGGATCCAACCGCGTACTGCTGCTGAACCTGCATTCCACATCCCGCGTACTGCTGCATGTATTCTGGGGGGGTCAGGGGGTGGACGGGATGAGAAGGATACATGCACGGCATGTTGTCGGAGAAGTCGAATATGGAGGATGGGACCGTGGGATAGGATGCCACTCTACCAGTGAGAAGATCGATCTCATTAGCCATGGTATGCTCAAAATTGGCCACAGAAGGAGCCATGATCGAGCAGTTCCCGGCCGACGGGACTCACCAACAGTCCTTTTCTACCTTCCGAAAAAGGCGATCTACGATAGACGTAGAAGCGCTCCCAAAGGTCGCGGATTATCTTTCCTTTATTGGCGACTGTCCATCCAACGGGGTCGAATTTCCGGTGTGATCGGGGGGATGGGTCGGGGTCGGACGCGACGAGGAGGGGAGGAGTCTGAAGGAGGGTGAGGGAGAATGTGTTGTTGTTGTAGTTGGGTGGTGGAAGTGGAAGAGGTTGTGGTTTGGTGTGAAGAAGGGGGGGGGGGGGGGGGGGGGGGTTTTTTTAAAAAAAAAAAAATAAATTAAGCGGTAATAAAAGTTTATAAAATTACGGTTT
>Ga0307516_10000829_pt1 | contig 42332 bp, 58 predicted proteins | sample 19_EM_MG_FD_203310 | JGI IMG/M metagenome (GOLD analysis project Ga0307516, IMG submission 203310) | Populus trichocarpa ectomycorrhiza microbial communities from riparian zone in the Pacific Northwest, United States - 19_EM | ecosystem: Host-associated > Plants > Roots > Unclassified | place... | reverse complement strand
TTGTAGCTTCAAGCCTACCTCGTCAGCAACAGCTGCAACGTCGAGTCGGTCACGATAATCCGAGACAGATCAACAGGCACTTGCCCCATTCGTCTCCTGCTCCCTTCCCTTTGATTGACGTATTCTTCTTCCTGGGATTTTCTACAAGGTGCATCAAAGGGATTCGGCTTTGCGCAGTTCACGAGTACAGAACACGCGAAAGCCTTCGTGGATCCTTTGTTCCCATTCATACAAATTCCACCCCCTGCGTCGCACGGTGCGTCTGCCACGGCCGCGTTTTACAAAGCCTTGGAGACAGGCGCCCAACACAGCGGGAGGAGGGTGAAGATAGATTATTCTCAGAGTGCAACTCCCCATGACAAAGGGCGTGGAGGGAGATTTCAATCCTCCAACGATGGGACGAGAGACATTGGGAACTCTCAATCTCCGGTTCTACTTTTCCGCGGCCTTGATCCATTGTCCGGCCCTCAGGCTATTGCTCAGGCCATGAAGACCTCCTCGGGGACTGGAAAGGAGGGTGCGAAAGGGATGAAGCGGATCATACTCATCAAGGACAAAGTGACCCTGGGGAGCTGGGGGTTCGCCTTCGTTGAGTTCGTCGACCAGCAGGTATCGTCATCGCTCCTTCCATGTTGGAGAATCGTTTACTCAGTATCCCCAGTCTGCGTCGGCCACACTTGCCGCGACAATGGCGCCACAGATCCACCCGAACGGGTTCCGCATTTCTGACAGACCCGTGGCAGCATCCTTCGCTCACCCATACTCATTCCAACCCATCCCCGATTACTCTCTCAAGGACGATTCGTGCATTCCTTCTTCAATGGCTCTCGGGGGTTTGGAAGATGCGTATGTGAAATATTGGGACGAGGGTTCGATGATCGTCGTGATCGAGTTCGAAGTCGAACAATCTACAAAGCCTGGCCAGGAACAGGCCAACAAGGAGAGAAAGGAGAAGAAAAAGAAAGGTCAGCCATTAACCTGGCGAGTTTTCGTTCCCTGGCTTTGACAACAGTGACAGCGGCCACCCAAGATGCACCGAAAGAACCCACCGTCCTGCCTATCTCCGACAAACCTGTCACCCTGAGCTTCAATAAGGGCGGTTTGTCTGCTAACAAACCGGCGCTCACAGGTGAGGGCTGACACAATGAATCGATGGATGAGTTGTTCACCACCCTTCAGCCTCTTCCGCATCAAAAATTGCGCCTGTCTCTCTGGGCTTCTCGCTCGCAGAGGAGGGGGATGGACAAGATGATTCTGATGCGAATGCGGGAGATTCCAAGGGTTTGTCTCATGCCTCGGGATGCGCAAGGATAGTCTTCTGGATGTGTGAATTGACGACGCGTCACACGCAGCTATCGCCCCTAAGAAAGTCGCTCCCCTAATCGCTAGTAAGAAGGTCATTTGAGCATGCGGTTTTCAATTCATGCTCGAAGTACTTATTTGTGCGCCACCCAGACGACAAGCAACATCAACAAGTGGAATTACGTCCAAGAGATCAACCAAGACAAGCCTCTGGCTGTGCTTTCATCAGACTCGGTGAGCCAGTATTCTATTCCAGAAACCAAGATCACATTTTGCTCACCATTTTGCGCCGCAGACTGTAAAAATCCAATCCGTAGAGCAACCGAAGGTCTCGCAACCCGAAGAGCTCCCACCAGAAACAGAATTCGAATTCTCGAACACAACAACTATGGCATGTCTACTTTGCGCCCGGCAGTTTAAGTCACTCGAGCAACTCAAGCGGCATAACAACGAGTCCGATCTCCATAAGGTACCGTTTACCCACTCTACGGCACGCCCGACGTGTATTTTACCCGGAAGTAGAAAAACTACAAGGACGCGAACCTAAGAGACATTGCCAGGGAGAAGGTTGAAGCTGCGCGATCGAAGAGTGCGAACGCCGACGGAAAGAATGAACAAAAACCGGACGACCAGACCCCAAAGTACCGTGACCGAGCTTCAGAGCGACGGGTGATGCACAATCAACCCGATGCACCCGCACCATTATCCGGCTCGGGTGGTGGGGCCTCCGGAAACAGTCGACGCAGTGCGCCTGGCCCACCCAAGCCTCCAAGCCCCCCACCTCCCCCTCTCAACCCCGGCCAAGACGAGAGTAACGTTGGAAACAAGTTGTTGAAGATGATGGGCTGGACGGAGGGCACAGGTTTGGGAACCAACGGGGAAGGGAGGGTCAATCCCATGTACGTTATGGCCTGCTTTCTTCCACGTGCTGCCGCTCACTGTCTTTGCAGACAAACAGCCATTTATGCACAGGGGGTGGGGCTTGGTGCATCCAAGGGTAAGGACATCGAGTTCGTGTCAAACGGTGGCTACTCCTCGTACACCAACACCCACGAAGTGGCACGAGAACGTTACAATGATTCCAGCTGAGGTAGGAAATACGGTCTTGCTGGATCTTAGCTTTTGCCTTGTTTACCTATAGTTCACTCATTGTCTATCCACTACCTCTCAGGCCTGGTGGCCCCGTGGCAGGGGATTGGGGTATGAGATGCAGGGTTAAGGAGCGTAAATAATTAGGAAGGCGATACAGGGATACTTAATTGTAATGTCCATGGCCGTACCCTGCACACGAAGATCGAAGTTACAACATGATGCAACCCAAGACGGCAGAGAGGCCCAAGAGAGAGCCACTGATGACTTTACCGATCGCGCCGCCGGTGTTGTTACCATTGCTGGTGCTGGTGGGTTTGGGCCCACTGCTGGTACTGGAAGGGATTCCAGAACTTGAGGGATGGGCGGCCGGGAGGGTAGAAGAAACGACAGAGGAAGTGGCGGGGATGGAAACGGTGGCAGTGCCTTCTTCGACCTGGTAATAGGTTCCAGCGACGAGCGGTCCCAAGTTGGTGTTCTTGACGTAGTCGGGGAAGACGAATGGAACAACACCCGGGGTAGGGCCAGAGAGGCCCTCAGGAGGGGTGAAGTTGCTGCCCTGTGCATAGACGACGATGGTGTACCTACGAGCGTGTTGAGGGTGAGACAAGAGAGACGGACTGCGGTAATGCACTGACCTGTGTGGTCCAGAACCAGCAGGAGGGGCGGGTCCGGCGTATTCGGTGATCGTAATGGCACCATCAAAGGTAAGTTTGCCACCTGAGGAGAATGTTACTCGGCATCCCATCACAAGGGCGCGAAGAGAGCGCTTACTGGAAACCGTTGCACCGTTGACGAGCCAGTGGCGGTTCTGTCCCTCGCTCTGGTCGGAGCCAACGGCGCCGGGGTCAATCATGGCGACCGTATAGTTTCCGTTGAAGGTGACGGTTGAGTTGGCGGGAGTCAATGTGAGCTCGGGCATGGTTGCGACCTCTGTAGTATCGTTTAGAAACGGAGAATAAAGCTTGGAGAGCTTGAAGAGACTGACGCTCTTTCGTGACGAGTTGACCAGGAGTGATAGTTCCAAGACCCTCGAAGTTGGCGGCGAGGATTGCTGTTGGCTCGAAGACTGGGATGGGAACGGGGACGAGTTGTGCATTTTTGAAATGGGCTTTAATGCCTTCCAGCTGGAGCTCGGTGGATTGAGCGAGGGCGACAGAGAAGAGAGCGCAGGCAACAAAGAGGGAGCGGAATGCCATGGCGAAAGAAAGTTTGGGCAAATGGAAGCGATAAACCAAAGAGGGTTGAGCGTGTTTCCCATCCTCTTTCAGGTTATAACCACACACCCTCCGTCTCTTGGCATCACTGGCGACGACGACGACGACGGCAGGACTGCGACTGCTATCCTCCGGCCTCGAGTATGTTCTACTCCCGCAAAAAGCCCCGAGCCCGCCAATCCTCCGCGGAGACAGCCTCTGAACTCGGTGCTTCTAAGCCATATGAAGAACTGGCCCCTTCCCCTCGTACACCCATTCATGTCGGGACAACCTCACAGGCTCTTCGCGGTTCCGTACCCAACGTGATTTCTGCACCAATCACCAATCCAACCCTCACCACCGACGGCACCGAGCTCAACATCTTCACTATGCATCGTTCGAAACAGGAGCGGGATCAACTATATGGCTCGCACCCTGCTACCAGACCGATTTCGCCCCTGAATTCTCCGTCGACCGCAGAGTCGTCCACCCTTTACAGCGAGTCCGATAAGACCTATTCCCATCATCGGTCCACTACGAGCGTAAGCGAAACTTCCGTATCCTCGGGAAGGAGGAGTCCTTCCGTCTCGGACTTTGGAGGTTACCACTCGCAGCGCAAGGGTTCTAACCAACAGACCGCTCGGCCGACCTCTCGTACTACAACCAGGTCCGAACGCATGTCAATGAACACCCGCTCCATTATCTCCGATTCACCCTCCCAACACCACCATTCGACCCACATTGGTAATGCCATCCACGCCACCCGGTACGGCATGCAGGCAGAAGAGTTCTACTTTCCCAGACCGGACAACGACGAGGAGATCGAGGCGTTGTTTCGGGAGATCAAGCGTTCTTTGGACCTTGGTGACAATATGCCCAATATGACCATTGATCAAAAGTGGCAGATGGTGTATAATGCGGAACATCTTCGGTGGTCCGAGGAGCGTAGGCGTGAACAACAAACCAGAAAACAAGGGGAGACTGGTCAATCTGCTGCGTTTGTTGAAGGATCGCCCGAATGGTATATCCAAAGGTTTATGGACCGGACTATTACTCCGAAACAAGCGTCAAGTCTGGAGGTCTCCCTGCGTAGCAATCAGCTGAGGTCAACCTTACCACAATGTTCCCTCCCCTCCGTTGCTGAAGAATTTTTAGCTGGTTTAAGCACTTCGTTTCGATACAAGGTACTTCTGTGCTTGCGCAAGCTCTTGCACAGATATCAAGGAAGGGCAACAAGAGGTGACCAAGGGCTTCACCTCACTTCTCATCCCCACGCTGACCCATTTTTAGGCGAAATGAGGACGTTCAATTAGAATTTGGTATTGCAAAGTGTATAAAAACGATACTCAACAATCAGGTGAGCAGTGGACGTCCATTTCTGTTAACTTAACCTCACACAACTTTCAGTTCGGCGCGCAGGAAGCGTATACCCACCCAGCGATCGTCAGCCAAGTCGCTACGTCGCTGAATACCCCACATCTACAAACAAGGAAGGCAGTAGCGGATGTTTTAATCTTCTTCATCTACGAACGGGACTTCCAGGCATTCCCTCTCGTCATTAACGCCCTCGAAACCCTCAGCACCGCGAACAATGAAGCCGCGACACCGTACGCCTACTGGTTCAAATCGATGGAGCAATTCCTATCTGGACGGGGTGTCATGGGAAGCTTAGTCGGGGCCAGCGACGAGATTCGGCGAGCTGGCGGCCCAGACAGCTCAATGAACGATTACGCTGTTTGTGCTCCCGTTCTCGAAGCCCCAGTTCGGTTATTCACAAACTTCTAGGTCGGCTGCATGATCATGATGAATGGTATCCTAGTCGCCTGCAATGACCTGGACTTGCGCATACACCACCGGTCCCAGATGGAGGCGGCTGGGTTGCACCGGATCCTGGAACTGCTCCGCTCCTTTGGTCATACACCACTCGACAAACTTCTGAAGATCTTCCAACAAACCCTTGACGAAGATGAGAAGAAGCTTCGGGAACGCCTTGACCAGGACTTCCTAAAGGACTTCCGAAGCCCAGAAGACGTGTTCAAGGCTGTCCAGGCGAAGACCGAGAACCTCAAGGCCAAGGACTACCTCTTGTCCACTTTGCAGCACCTCCTGCTCATCCGCGAAGATGGTCCCGCCTTGACGCACTACTATCAGCTGATCGACTCCATGGTGGCAGACGTTGTGTTAGACAAGAAACTGGCGGGGGCAGAACATAGGCTCGGGCAGTCCGTCGAGCGGATCATCGCCCAGTTTAACGAAGCTGATCGGCTGCAGGCCGTCGAGGACGAGGCTGCCGAGGCCAGAGCTTACGCGCTGCAGCTTAAACTTGAGAAGGATGCCCTCGACGCCGAGATCTCGCAGGGCGTCGATGGGTTGGTCGGTAAGCTCAAGGGCCAGATCGCTCAATTGGAGGAGAAACTCCAAGTTTCCCGTTCCAACACCTCTCGTCTTCAAAGCAAGCTCGAGACGCAGAGAGTTGGATATGAGGAACAGATCGCGCAACTTGAGGCGCAGATCATGGAGCTATTTAGGATGTTGAAGGAGGTCGGGAAGGGCGTTGAGGAGGTTTTCGAAAACTCCGGAGGTATGGACAGGAAGAACCTGATCGACAACCTCGAGAAACACCTCCAGCGTCACAAGACGATCAGCATTCTCGAAGGCCGAGGCAAGCGGAGACGGAAACACGAGGGTGACCCAAGTGGTCCCGACGAATCTGATACCGACTCTGCAAGCGGTTCGAGGAACAGCAGCCTACGAAGGCGACCCGCAAATTCTTCCGTGAACAAGCGTTCCAAGTCTACGAGATTGTCGGAAGCACAGAACGGGCACCTGTCTCAGTTCATGGACGCAGATGATGCTGAAGCACAAGAGCAGCTAGAGCAGCAATTTGCTGCTGGCGCCAACATCGTATGTGCCACCATTTGCGACAAAACACCCGCCCTTCTCACTTGCCTCTTCGTTCAGGTCCCACCGTCCTCTGGAGCGCGGAGTCTCAGAGGGTCACCGAGGCGACCAGGCGGCTCCCGCGCTCTCGTGGATATCTCTTCACCTCTGGCTACTTCGGATGTTATCACGGGACACGACGACAACGAGGATGAAACCGAGCCTCGCCAGAGTGGTTCTTCAGGTCACACAGAGGAGACTCAACCAACATCCGTCAGTGAGGCTGACGGCATCTCTGGTGGAAGTATGACATTTGCGGAGCAGCTACGTAGGAAGCTCGCCGCCAGGGGACAGCAACCCCCAATCAACCCCAGCCCCGCGACACCCTCCACAATACTACCGGGGACTGAATTGGATGACCTGCCGCCCCCTCCACCGCCCAAGACGTCTGGCGCCCCCGCAGAAGATACCCCGCCACCCCCGCCACCCCCACCGCCGCCGCCACCACCACCACCCGGTACGCCTGGTATCTTTGGAACGGATGATTCTCCACCCCCACCCCCACCGCCACCTCCACCGCCACCCCCTCCTGGATTCAAGTCACCCATCCCCGCTGAGACCGGAGGATTCCCGCCGCCGCCACCCCCGCCACCTCCGCCTGGACGGTTTGGAGGACGACTCTCTATGGCCAATCCTTCTTCGGATGGCAAAATCGTTGGCCCAATGTCGAACTCCGCTCCTGGTTCTGCTAGAGGGTCAATGTTGTTTGGCGCTAATATCAATAATTTCCTTTCACCTCGCAAGGACCTACCGATAACCCCGAGCACGAAGATGAAGCAGTTACAGTGGGACAAAATCCCTCAGCAACAGGCGCAGAAGACCGTATTCAATGATGATCCAACGCAAGAGGAAGAATGGCTCAGGAAGCTGCAGCTTGACGGGGTTTGGGTTGAAATGGAGGAAGATTTCAAGGCCAAGCAGCTGGTTGTTAATCTCATGGGTTGGCTCTTTTTCGCTCGTTACAGAACTGGATCTGAACTAACGAAACGCCAGCTCGACAGAAGCAAGCAGAACTCAAGAGCGTGCTAGACTCCAACACGAAGAAGCGCGTCGGTGAGCAAACTAACAGAAAACGTCCAGGATATCGTTGACACACGGTACAGAAATCTTGACCAAACTCGTCAAGAACTTGAGTCCAGAGGAGCTCGCAGCAAAGATCGCTTCATTCGATCAGGGAGTGTGTACGCAACTGTTCTTGTCTGAACTCAAGCCAATCCTTCCCACTCCCGAACAAGCACGTATCTCGTTCTATGAAATCCGTCGTGTCTGACCTTCCCCGCTAGGTTGGGAAACTCAACATCTATCGCAAAGCTCCTCCAGAACAACTGGCCGAACTCCACCCTGCCGACAGGTTGATGGTCCAACTCATCGAGATCGACCGTTTGGGTCCACGTGTGGAAGGTATGCTGTACAAGACCGCGTTTGAGGAAAGCTGGACGATGTTGGACGAGGTTTGTACCCCCGGAGTAATCGATCCTCCTAGTCTGACACAGAAATACCCAGGGTGCTAGGAGGCTTTCGGAAGCCGGACAGGCACTTTTAAACGCGAAACACTTCAAAGAGCTTCTCAGCGTGGGTCCTGCATGGGAAGTACGCTGGATGTGAGATAGCTGACCGTAGATCGTCAGCTTATCCTACTCATCGGGAACTATATGAATGGGACTGGCGTCAAGGGTGGTGCTTTTGGGTTCAGGGTCAGCAGTATCAACAAGGTAAGATGAGTTGCCTAATTTGGGTGACTTCACACTAACCCTCCGTTTCTATAGCTGGTGGATACAAAGTCTGTGAACAACACAACCCTCTTACACTTCCTTGAGCGGACTGTTTCCAAGTACTTCCCTGACATGGAGGAATTCATGGAGGAACTGAGCCGTCCCTCTGAAGCATACCGAGGTACGACCTAGCGTAGACCACAATCTGAACGTGAAGCCGACCACAGTTTTAGACAACCTCCAGGACGTCCGGAAGGACCTCGCAAGCTTACGCGAAGGGCTCAAGAAGATCCGCCAAGAACTCACAGACCACTTCGCAAACGTTGAACCGACCAACCAATATGGCACAAAGATGTGGGCCTTCCTGAAGAAAGGAACCGCACTGCTTGAAGACTTGGTCGACGGCGTCAACGCTGCCGAATCTACGTTTTCGGAGGTCGCACAGTTCTACGGTGAAGATGAGAAGGCCACAACATCCTCAGAGTTCTACGGGGTTTTCAAGACCTTCATCACATCTTACAGGGTGAGCATCGGGACTCACGAAGCCGATCGTTCATCGTTCCCGCTAACGTGTTTGCAGAAATGCAAGATGGACAACCAAACTCTCGCGGAGCAAAAGGCTTCTGCGGAGAAGAGGCGTATGGCTGCCGAAGAACTGAGAGCTGCTAAGCAGAAGGCTCAGGAGGAAGCTTCCGAAAGCGAGGACACGTCTGTCCTCGACAATTTGCTCGAGAAGCTCCGGAGTGGCGAGAAAGTTGGACGTAGAGCTCGAAGATCGCGTCAGAGCGCAGCGGCCGCTGTGCTCACCGTAGATACGACTCCGCTGAGCAAGGAGGACCCCGCTGGGCTGGCTCGAGACATGCTCGCTCGGTTACAGTCCGACGGTTTCACGACTCTGACACCAACCTCCCCCAAGACAAATCCCTACTCCGCCTCCAGGAGGAATCGTCGACGGCCGGGAGGGTTAGAGGTAACCCCGGAGTCGCCCGGCGAGCGGGATAGCGTCACTTATAACGACTCAGTTACGTTGGTGGACCAGTCTGACACTGGTCTCTCTCGTACGAACTCCATTGACGGGGGCGACGACGATTCAGCAGGGGACGTTACCATTCGTATAGATTCTTCTTCATGACCTTTGTTTTATTTGTATTTGCTTATACCACCCTCACGCGCCTTTCTCGCATCTGCTTTCGATATCCTCACATAGGTAGCACATGTTTTCTGCAGCACATTGAACACGGAATAGGAAAAAGAATGATGACAGGAGCGGGGTTCGAACCCGCGCCACTTGCGTGATGGGGAAGTTCATGCAACTTAAATCCCACGTCTTAGACCACTCGACCATCCTGCCGTCCTCGGAGATTAAGTTTCATCAGCTACAGACAGGTCCCGATGTGCCAAGCTGTGGGTGTTGCTTTGCAGATGCATGATTGTGGATATGTAGTACAAATAACGTCTCAATACTTTTCTGAAATAACTTGGGAGAATTTCAGCACAACGTCACACAGGTGATGCAAATCCGTGCTTACTCAGCGTCACGAGCGAGGTCCATCCTGTGAAGGGATGACTCCTTCGACCTTCTCCGGTCTCCGCGTTGTATTGTTCCCATACGTAGCCGGTCCGTTCGTACTCCTTGAATACATTGTCGATGATGTTCGTTCGCAGCTCGGTGTAGATCCTTTTGGCTCTTTCCTGGTGTGGTCCCCCAACGGCGGCATACCTCTGTTCATGGCGTGTGAGGAGATGCGGGCAACGTCAATGGAGGAGTACGCTACATACTCCATGAAGTGCGCTGAGAGCCATGTAGTTCATTGGCATCCAGATGGCTCCTTTCCAGTAGTCTTCGCCCTTTCCGAATTCAGGATGCGACAGGGAAAGACTGCGGATACCGTATGGGGACCATAAGTGCTTAGGGTCACTCATCAAGTCCAACATGGCCCCGAGGTTTGGGGAAGATGGGTCAACGAGAGAGAGGAAGAGAGGGAAGAGAGAAAGATAGCCACGGTGGCATTCGTGATACGACTCGTCTATGCGTGTTGTTTAGCGGAAATATGACAAGTGTTTGAGATGACTGACCTTCCTGGTCGATGCCGAGATCGCAATACATCTGTTCCTTCTCACTCCAGTGCAAGTCTGTCAAAAGAAACGGTGAGTGTCGACATAAAGCCATTGAGCCTCGGCAAGGATACCATGGATGTTACGGATAATCGCGTTCTCATTCCTGGCGAACATCTCCGCATCATCCACTTCGCCAATGAACTCCGCAATTTCCTTCATGGCCCTACTGAAGAAACCCATCCACGAGATCAGGTCCAGGTGTAATTCACCGGCGTGGGCGGGAGCTCTCGGGTAGTCGTCCATTCCACTGGTTAGGACGTGAGTCTCGGAACGACCTCTCCACCGGTACCCTTCTGTCCTCGAATGCGCTGTACGGCCGTATCGTTTGATATGTCCACGTTGAGTTCGCCTAAACCATTCGTAGTGTCTTCGAAGGGGAGCGTAAATGGTGTTCAAGTACTTCCGAGCGACTTCTCGTTCCTCGAGGTGGATGTCACGTAACAAAGAAACTCCACGAGCGCCACCCGACATGCGGACCTGAGCAGACTCGCCACCCATTCCCAAATCAAAGTCAGTGGGTCCTGAAGAACGAGCCTTCAGCCTTCCGATAAAAGCAGTGACAGCCATGGCGAGAGTAGGTGGGTTCGCGAAGGTTGGGACTTGGGTTTGAAATTCGCTTGGTACCTGCAGGATGGACGTCAGGAAGTGGAATCGGGACCACAGGGGAGATACCGACACGACTACGCGCTTCCTCGCCCAGGATTTGTTCACGCCCTACCCAACCGTCTTCATTAACAAGGTTGACCCAATCCTTGAGGATTTCCAAACTGAGGGCATTGTCCCAAGCTCCGACGTGTAATAAGTGGAAACCTTCGTCCCTGTGTACGATGAACATCTGAGGGCCACATGGGTTCAACGCGCGCACCAATAGAATCCTCTTGGGAAGAAACTTCTGCTTGGGGTCGCCGTAAGCAATTCTCGAGGTTCTGTGAGCTTGGGGCCCTTTGATGCTTGGTTCTCTGACTCCCCGTCCTCGTCGTCCCACTCATAGGCAAACCCACGATCCTCAATCGAAGCACCATAGAAATAGCCGATTCCGCCCAGCAAATTCGAGGTGATAGCTTGGGAGAATTTCTCTGTCGTTTTGTTGGCGGGGGGGATGGGGAAGACCGACTTGAAACGAGCGGCGAACGCAGAGGTCAGGGCTGGGATCCCTTGGTCCAAGCTAGTGGCTGCATCGTGGACATTAGGATAACTAATTATGGCGAGGGACTGGCGTGGTGTCATACCGTCGAGTTTGTGATTTGCGGTTGCGCTCTCGTAGAACACGTCAAACTGGAAAGGTCCATTAAACGTCTTCTGGACGGCGTAGAGGTTACTTCCCGGTTGAACGCTATTCGAGACCTGTAAACTGAAAGCAGGATTGGGAACGTTGTCCCTGTGTTCTTGGGAACGGAAGGGTTCCAAGATCTCGCCCGCTCGAGCGGATATGTCATCCATGATGTACTCTGAGGGTCAGAGTCAGCGTCGAATGGATCAGTCGGTTGGTTTCAAGTCACTTTTCGCTTGCCAGATGTTTCCTCTGTCCACACGATATCCAGCAAAGGCTGTTCTTCCGATAGCGTCGCCGATACGGGAAGCATCGGCGACATAAACGTTCTTTGGATCGTCCTTTATGCGAATTGTGAAGTCGTCCAAGTCTGGAGTGGAGCCGGTAAAGGTGATTGGACCGTCGATACCCTTGTGGTTGGGTCGGTTAGTTGGCACTTCCCACACACTGGACAGAGTAGACCATACCTGGCTCGCTGGTTTGGTTTGCATTTCAAGGCCGCCGAGGCCCTCAAGACCGGAGTAGAACACCGTGGAAATATGCATGGGTATTGCTGTGGGTAATTCAGCCCCAGTGAGCCTTCAAATGGAGCTCATTGGTTTTCGCTCACAAGAAACCATGGGTTCTCCCTTGATCCGAGCAGCCCAGCTGCCACCATTCTTTCCACCCGGGACCTTCAAAAACTCGGTGGTAATTTTGACGTTGTTCTGCGAGTCCTTGATCTCTTGGACACCTCCCTCACGGGGATCATACTGGGTCCAAGTGTAACCATCTAGTTTGTCACTCTGTTCGCATGCATGCCTGGAACCTTATATGGGAAAATCAATAAAAATAAACACGCCTTCTGGCCAGAGTCGTAAGCGCACTTTGTACAGACCGGTAGTCCGCAGTGCTGAACCACACGAGGCCGGTCATCAACGACTGGGGCAGCCGAGGTCGGATACCAAAGTATAGATTCGGTCGGTATGGTCCCCATAACAGCGACTGGTCAGTTTCGCCGACAGGCTCAGATACCACGGCGGAGGCAACTGCGAATAGCAGCAGAAAGAGCCGCATGGTTGGAGGTGCTTAACAGGCGGGAACGATCAATGATGTCGTGGCACACCCGGGACGAGTCGATCACCCCCGCAACCGCACGCCTTGCCGAAAAAATCACCATGTAATCTGGATACACGTAACGTCATGGTACATGGGAAAGAGAGGAAAAGGAGCGTGATCATCAACGATTGAAATCCGGAAGAAAAATGTGGTATGACCGATAAAGGTTGGAACGAATCCGCGTGCTAAATTCAAGGCTAGTTAACTTCGATCTGGGTTCTGTGCCCTCTAATCGAACTGAAGGTGAAATCGTTAGGATCAAAGGAAAGAGAATCAAAATGAAGGGAGTCGAGCCTCATCTCGAGACTAAAGTCATTTGCGTAAGAATCTTCTTCCTTTACCATGCTAAGGGATGAAGCAGGCTGGACTTCTCCGTAATCCTCTTCCTCGTTGTCATCGTCGCCCGGACGAGACATGGCCCAACTGCGCTTCGAAGAAGATTGAGAGGACCGCCTTGCCAAGGCGGTCATCGAGGGTGAAGGAGTGGCCGGGATGTCAGAGGGGGGATATTCAAGAGAGGTGGTGGAAGGCGTAGATGTTGAACTTGTAGTGCTAGCAGTCGATGAAGAACTGAACAGGCGGGGGAGCTCCAGAAGAGATAGACGCTTGCGGAAGGAGACGGACTTTGGACGTAAAGAAGCTGGAGGGTCGTCGTCGTAGTGGAGGGGTGACGTTGGCCTAGATGGTCCAGGTTGCGGGCTGGGGGAGGAAGGTCGGAGGGAATCCAGGATGGAGGGGGGCAAAGAAGACCTGGTCGGGGTCGGGGAGGTGGGTGGGGAAGCAATCGAAAACGCCGGAGAGGTAGGCCTGACGGTGGTAGTGGGAGATAGGGGAACGGCTTCCGTACCAGGTCCTTCTTCCTGGTTGAAACGGAAGATCTGGCTGAGGGGTCGGGAACGCCGCTTGGACAAGGTGTTCTTCCCCGCCCGAGAAGCGACCGACGGGGTGATGGGTCTCGCATTTTCGTCCCCGTTAGGCGGCAGACTTGGAGCGGTCTGAATTGGCGCAGGCTGCTTGCGAGATGATTTCCCGACGTTTTTAATGGACCGTAACGCTTGGGACGCGCGGGCCCTGAAGGTTTTGGACCTCGACATGGATTCTTTCTTCCCAGCGACGGAGGGGATTTCTTTTCCAACCTTGTAAACCTCTACTATGTCATCCTCGTCCTCTGACCTGTACTGGCTGATTGGAGAAGACGGTTCCTCCGTGGAACGACGAGCGGGCATGACGACCTCTTCCTCCGAGAGTCGACGGAATATAGGGGCGGTGTTAGCAATCTGCTGGTGCACGTTGAGAGCAATGTCGACCGACTCGATGTCGGGTTTGGTGGAGTGAGCGGCCTTTGAGGCATCAAAATAGCAGAACGGAGGCGTCTCCCCGTGTTCTTCCTCTGGAGGGATGATGAAAACGTCTGGCATTTGTACGGTGTCGAAGGAGGAGGGTGGGACGGCGAGACCGGGGGAATCAAACAAGTGTAAGGTGTTCATAGCAGACTGGAGGAGGAGGAGGAGGATGAGGAGGAGGAACAAAGCGTTGGCGCAAGAAATGTTCAACGTTCAACCTTCCTTATTTGTACATCCCGACCGTCCCGACGCGTCTCACTACTGAAGCGCTAATGATCGACTGCGGCCCTCTCGGATGGTCCGAGCAATAATCTCGTTCAACTCCTTCGTCCGCTGGAGATGTATCACGTGTCCAGTGTCCGCCAGCTCGACAAACTCAGCCTCAGGCATATTTGCCTTGATAAACCTGCTCTTCTCCGGGTTCACGATGTGGTCTACATCGCCAGTCACAATAACGACCTTGGGAATCAGCCTCGAGATTTCTCTCAGTCTGTCCCCGCTGACCCTGTGTGTCAGTCCAGCCGCCATCTGTGAAATAACGCCAATAAACGGCTGCGGTCGAGCGGTGCAATATCGCCTCAAGAAGGCCTGAAAATGCGGTTGAGTAAAAGAAAACCTTCGGCGGAAAGCGGGACACGCAAGCTAACCTCAACCTGCACCTCTCTATTCGTCCGACCACGGGGGTCCCCTTCTGCCCTCGCGTCTAACCATGCCGCCGGAAACAACGTTGCGATGGAGGTCGACACTCGCACGACTGGATCTTTGATCGTCAACAGCCTACCCGGTTGTCAGATTCATTCAATACGAGGATGGTGGATAACCTAAGCACTTTGCCAGGACAAGCGTGCCTTCGAGCTAGGCATAATTGAGTCGTCTTGTGCGCCGTCGTGTGATTCAGGTGAGACTTACCGGAGGGAAATTATTCCATGGTCGCCCTCCCGCAGTCGTAACAATGAGGGAGAGAGACGCAATGCGGTGTGGTATCAACGTCGACAATTCTGGGGATACGACAACAACCCTGAGCAGGGGATTCCAATCGTATGGAGGCCAGGACGACAAACCTTGAGCGATCATACCGCCTGGCTCACAACGGGTGAGCACCAAAAAGCTCGATGTCCGGGAAAGAGCGCACCTAACGAGGTACCGACGACGTGAACGCCTCGTTCCTCTTTCCAACCGATGTAATCCAGCAGAACGACCACATCCCCGGCCATTCCGCTCGTGCTACGTGCCCGGGGTGAGTCCCTTCAGGCAACAGATAGGTAAAGTTATTTACGTGTACGGGCCAAGAGGTGCCCCGCTATTTCCAACGCCCCGGTTGTCAAACACGAGGATCGAATACTCTGGATTGCGACCGAAATGTTCGACTTGGTTCGCCCAAGAGAATGAGGTGTTGTTCAGGCTGGAGATTCGTCAAGGCAACCAGTCGTCGATAAAAATGAGTGCCGCACCCCATGATGAAAACCATCTTCTCCGCCCCGGTCCCATGCTGTTCGTAATACAGCGAATGGCTCTCCAACGGATCCCTGTCATACCTGATGCTGGAGACCGGACACAGACCCTTCTTGACCAGACTTACAGGGTCAAAAATTGTCGGTAGGTCAGCTTCGCTCGGAGCGCTGGTAGTCATGGCGGGAGGGTGGACAAGTTGGACAGGTCTGATCACACGACCATAGTTGGGACCCGGATGTACGGCGGTGAGAACGAAATGTACATTCGAGGAATATATCATATCATATACTAAGCTATGGTGGGAGATGGGTCGTAGTCTCTATCGTTTGCCATTGGCCTTGGCCTTTCCAGATACTTTTCCATTCGCCTTGGCCGGCGGTTTAGCTGCTGCCTTTCCCTTTGGAGGCGCCTTCTTTTTCGGACGGGCATCAGAGTCGTCCGAGTCGTTGCCCTTCGTCTTCTTCCCCTCTTGTGTCTTCTTATCCGCTGCGAGAGATGTTACCAGGGCTGGACCAGGATACACTAAATCACACTTACACTTCGCAGCCTTCCTCTCTAGCTCGTCCCAATCGTCGCCTTCACTGCCACTAAAGTCAGAACCGCTTCCTTCGTCGTCGCTGGCATCGGATCCATCGTGGAAATCACTCCCTGAGGCGCTGGCTTCCGAGAAGTCGGACTCGGAGGGCGCCTGCTCGTACTCCGATTCATCCCCTGAATCATCCTCGCTTTCGCGGTTCTCTCCGTTGGAGGCACCAAGGAAACCCCATCCGCCCGTTGTAAAAAACTCGTATGGGTTCTCGTTGACGTGCTTCATGATTGGGTTCCAGTTGAGGTTGACGGGCCCCTCAGCCAGCGGGATATCCACCGAACTGGGAGGATCTTAGTTAATGCCCCCGGTCTGAATGAGAGAAAATACTTACTCAAGCCACTGCTTGACATCATCGAGAAGATTCGTGGGTATTGAGTTGATATGCAGGGGTGACTTGGCGAAATCTTTCAACACCAAAACCATGTCGAACTGCTTCAGGCCGAACTGAACACGCTCCAACGATGCGATCTCGATCTCGTTCAATGTAACGACCAAGAACGGAGGATCAGAGAGGTACACCAAACAATCCGTCGTTGGTTGCAGGCGGACATTCGTCCGGTGTGGGACACCCTCGAACGACAGCTCTCGGAACGGCACATCCATCTCAATGGTATCACCAAGCTGAGCGAAAGCGTAAGACGTCCCGCGTGGTGGGTTGATCGCACAAGAACTCACGACTGTTGTTGCCGCCTCCGCCACCTTCTCCGCGAAAGCCTTGAACTCCCTGTTCAGCATCTGCCTTCGCTTCCGTTCCTGTTGTTCTAGTTCGATTTCGTCTTCATCTCCGTAACGATATTTGCGCTTCCTGTTGCCCGTTTCGTCAAACTGAACATCCGACGCTTCGCGGAAGAATTGAACGTCCTATCGACCCTTCAGTACCAGACCACAGCCTGGGAGAAATAAGGAGATCGAGGGAACATACATGAGCCTTCCGTTTTCCAATCATCATCGGTGATTTTAAATGTATGTGGACGATCACGAGCAATTCGTGCTCACAGGGCTGGAAGAAAAGGTGCTTGATGTTACTGAAAAGGATATCTGGGATTACATGAGTTCACAGGATCGGCGTGGATGATGCAAGGGGTAGCATTACCGATTTTCTGCGAACCCATCGGTGACTGGTATCGTAGACCGTTCTGATGAATCTCAACCTCCCCAGGTAACCGCTTCCCGTCCAGAGCTGGGCGAGCAAACACTTCAGGAAGCTTGACCGGTCGCCTGCCCTTGAGTTCGATGAGAGAATCTTGGTCAACGACGTCTGCCATCTCCTTCTTCTGTTGCTCCCGTTTAGTGACCTCTTTCTTCAAGTCTGTAATTTGTTTTGAAATGGAGTCAAAACGGTGGCCATCGGTAGACCTGTACGTAATTGACCGGACAAATGTGGCATCAGGGTCTTCGAAGGGCTACAGAGTGGAGGTTAGGAACATCTCGGTACGATGCAAGCCCACAGTCGCACCGTGTCTTCCTTCTTGCCGGCGATTTGGCCCGGAGTTTGAAAGTTGATACGAAGTAGTGTCTGGTTGCCCTCCTCGCTCTTGCTCACGTTCTTGATCGCATTGATATGGAAAGGGACGGCAAATCCGTGGATGGGTAAAATAATGGTCGACGCTTTTCGGTCGACGAAAATCTAAGAAATGTGAATGAGGTTTTCGACATCTGTGTGTGTGAGGAGGGGGGGGACGGTACTGACCCGTAGGCCCTCGATCTCCTTTGGAAGACCGAGTTCGCCTTTGTAACTCTGGAACTTCTTCCATCCTTGGCCTTCCTTTCCACCAGCCCCAGATCCACTCTCGGAGTACTTGGCCAACCCGTTTTTGTGGAGCTGGGCGTGTAGTTCCCGCTGGTGCTCCGCAATCTTGGCGGTGCTTTGAGCAGCCTCTTCCTGACCAGCGTTCCTGGTCTTGTTGCGCAGAACCTTCCCTCCGGCGGTTTTATTTTTCACAGGAGATGTATTACCATTAGCACCCTTCCTCGTGGGGGCCGTGGTAGCTTCCTCCTCACTACCGTCGTCGGAGAAAAACATAACGTGCTTGGGCTTCTTCAATCCGTCCGTGAGGCAAGTGGCTGGCCGTTTGCTGTTCACGATCACCGTGTCGTTCAGTTGCAAAGCATACCTAATCGGTGACAATGTCAGAGGGACACGCGGGGGGGAGTTTGGTAACCCATACTTTTGCCCTTGGTTGTCAACGAGGTCTTGGAATCCAAGTGAAAGGATGAAGGTCATATTCGTCCTGACCCTTCGGGTATTTTTTGTGGATAGTAGGTAGATTGAATCCCTGAATTCCTGGCCGGTCTGGGACAAGAAGGGTTGGTAGGTGATCACACGGCACCATCAGATACATACACCGAATCCGACGCTTTTGACAAAGTTCTTCTCCAACTCCGGTTTTTTCTCTCGAATATATGAGATAGCGTGGTGATAGACATCGCGGGCCACGACGCCATCTTGCAGCTTTTGCATGAGCTCCGTTTGGAGGTTGAACAGGAGTCCATAGGTAGCTTCTTGCTCCTGAAACCAAGTCAGCGGGAACGACTGGACAGGATGACACATACCTTTGTGGGGTCCACCATGATACTCCTACCAAGACTTGAGCAATAAGACTTGTACCGCATTCCGACTGAGACCAAGAAAACGCCCTTGTGGGCGATGTTATCGGGCGTCGACTCGGCTGTGAACTTGAGATCATAGCCGGAGGTGGTGGTCTGGGACTGGACGATGGTTGGATAACAGAACTCGACGGATTGCCAGTCGACCTGAAGGAGAGGTAAATGTAGGTGGTTGGAAGTAACATACTGGCATACCTTTCCAAGATTACCCTTCTCCCAGACCTTCATGTCGGGCGGCTTGTCATCCGACCCCAACCTCCCTTCAATGAGTCCGGCAAAACCTTCATGCGAGATCTTGGTTTGTCGATCGACAATAGTTTCCAGCTTAGGGGCAATGTGGTGCTGGAGTAACGTCTTGGTTAGGTTCCCAGCCATCTTCAAGCTGCTCTATTCCCCGGGAATGCGTCAGCGGATGGGATGTGATAGTTACGGTGTACTTGCAATTTCTTCCTCGTCCTTTACAGCCACGAACCCAGAAATGGCTGAAGCGATGTCCACAACCGTTGGTTTTGTCGCAGAACCTTCGACTGCCGCATTCCATTCGCTGATCATCTTTCCAGTATGTTTCTCCTTGACGAGAGTCCCGACACGCGATAAAGAGGTGTACACGTCAAGGAATTTTGACAGAGCGTCGGTGGCTGGTTCCTTGCCCTTTGCCAGGACGAGGATGTTTACAGGGACGGGAGACTTTGGTGTGGCGGCCTGCGAAAGGATCTTTGCTAGAAGCCTGTGAGAACATGGAAATGTAACGGTGTGGGGAGACGGCACCTTTCTTGGAAGAACATAGAACATAAAGTCCATCCTTCTTCAGGAGTAGGAATGTTGTCGGAAACTCGTATCCGAGGAGCCAGGTCTACCCTCAGATCTTCAATGAGTGATAACTACCGGCGGATTGGCGGACGTACCTGGAAGGCGACACCCTTCTTGGTTGGCTCATCCTCGCCTGCGGGGTCCCCGGCAAGTAAAAGGAGGCCATCACAGTCGGCGACAGAACTGAAATCTTCGTCCTTGGACCCGCTCTTTCGGCTAATTAGCTGTGGTTGAGCAGAGACGCGACAAGTGGTAAACACCTTCCAGGAAGTCAAAACCCGCTCAAGCCTGCTGTTGAAGAGGTCTTTGTTGAGCTGAACGTCCATCTCTGGCCGGTGAAAGCGAGCAGAGGCTCTGGAGGGCGGTGGACAGGGTTGAGGGAAGGGAAATGAACGTGACAGGCGCGTGTGTCACGTTCGAGCTGAGCACCATCCCGCCTTGGTCAGGTAGAGTCATCCTCCAAATTATTCAACAAATCTACGACGACCGGTCGACCGCCCATCGTGCTCCCAATCGCAGCGTTCACATGGATCTTGTGCTCCTCCCCAATCTCGACCCCTCGCGCCTCGTGGATGTGCCCGAACACATGCAACCGACAACTCTCCAACTCCTTCAGCCTCCCCGCCAGAACACCACACCCAGCTCGGACCCTTCTCTTCGTTTCGTCCATAATGTGGCGCGCTGGCGTGTGGGTCAACAGTATTTCTGTGTCCTCAGGGATCATGGCGTAGACGGCTGCTCGAGAACGCGTTGATCCCGCAATTGATGACGTCACGGGATGAGACACGCACCTGCTGCCTCTCCCTCGTTCTCGTACTGGAACGCGCCAAAGGAATATCGTGCAGCCGCCTGGCGGGTATGTGGGTCGACTCGGACGAGACCAACACCAGAGGTGACTGAACACACCGGTGACCCAAAGACTTTCCACACCTTCCCCCTCACTTCCACCTCCAGTGACTCGTATTCGAGGTAGCGAACCCCCGATTTCTGAGCGTCTTCTCCTCTTATGACTTCCTGCAATTCTTCGAACACCTAGAACCAAACGAGATGGGCTTATTGTCTTAGACCAGGTCCCGCTTACCATCTTGGTGAAACCGGTCGTTCCAAAATGACCCCCAATTTGCCACATCTTGTCCAAACATAACTACGAGTTGAAATAAGACAACGTTGGACTGTAAAATGGCCGTACCAAGCCTTACATCATGGTTGCCCGCAATTACACTTCGAGGATGTGAGATGAAGATACGAAGACCACGAACAATCTCACTCACACTTTCGTCGCATGGGGTAAACACTTCAACCATTCGAACATCGACTTCACACTCTCGGGTACGCCCGCGCTGATATCCCCCGCGTGCAGTAGTACATCACCGTCTGGCAACGCTGGAGTGCGGTCGTGGGTATCTGAGATGCATACGAATCTGGTCCATTGGTCTCCGGGGTGAGGCGGGACCGTTTCAGGGTCGAGATATATTCTGGCCCCTTTCGTCTCCAGGGTAGTTTGACCGCTGTGACAACACCGCATCAGCAGGATTGAGACACTTGGATTTTGTTAGGACGGCTCACCTTTCGGTGGTAGATGTGGCGATCGAAGATCTCAGGCTTATGGCCGCCATGTTATGCACTTGACCGACCATGTCCATCAACGCCGACGACCAAGAACTCCCTTTACCCGACGGTCCCTCCATTTCCTCAGAGGAAGCAGCGGTCGAACCTCTTTCAAAAAAATCTCAAAAGAAGGCTGCCAAAGCTGCCCGATACGCAGAACAAAAGGCGGAACGGAGGGCACGCGAGAAAGAGAGGAAGAAACTCAAGCGAGCTGCGGCACAGCCCCAGCCACAGGATGAGGACGAGGGGGTCCCGAAGCCAAAGAGAGCCAAGCTGGGCCGGGGCTCCCAAACCAGGCTTGGTGCGAGACTGGTCGTCGATCTTGGGTTTGACGACAAGATGACGGAGAAGGTGCGTGCCCGACCTAGATTGCCGCCCTGTCGCAGTTATTTATCTTCACACAAAGGAAGTGGTATCCTTATCCTCACAACTCGCGTACACATACAGTGCAAATAGGAAGGCACCATGTCCCTTCGACCATCTACTTTACACTTCTCTGAACGGCAAAACTCTCACACGGCTCGAGGGCCTCGGCGACGCTGGGTACAAGCGATGGACCGGCGTCGAATGGTGGACGGACTCGTACGAAAAACTCTGGGAACCTCTGGATCGCCGTACAGCCGTCGATCGTGGCACGGTTGTCTATCTGACTGCCGATTCGGATGTAGAGTTGACGGAGTTGAAGGAGGGGGAAACGTACATCATTGGGGGGATTGTCGACCACAACAGGTACAAGGTATGCGAAGCACCGGGCGTACATTTGGCGAGACCTGATCGCGCTCGCGATAGAACCTATGTCTCGACAAAGCGGTGGAGACCGGCATTCGCCACGCTCGTCTTCCAATAGGAACCTATCTCGCAGAACTCCCAACGAGGAAGGTGCTAACCGTTAACCAGGTTGTTGAGATCCTCCTACATTGGAACCACTCGAAGGATTGGAAAGAAGCACTTTACAGTGTTATGCCGAAGAGAAAGTTTAAACGGCCGGAGGATAACCAGAGGGAGAAAACTACCGAGGTGGTTGTAGAAGAGCCAGGGCAGGAAGCTCCCTAGATATCCCCTCTCCTTCGCCCCACGGGTAGAATCCGCCTCTGGGGGCTCACGCGCTCCGAGTTGGGCTCAGAGCACATCCTTGAGGCTCTTTGTGGCGGATCCCCTCTGGGGAGGTTTCGGTTGGTTTGGAGAAGGCTTCCATCCGATCTGCGCGCTTTGCGTTAGGCTTTCGTTTGGGGTAATAATGGTCGACCATACCATATAGATGATCTGGAAAGTAGCTGGAACAGTCCCGTCTTCTCCGCCATGCATTTCTGACCCAGGGTTGGAAAAAAGGCATCAGTGGATCAGGAAAATCCTCACCTTTGTAGATGGCGGATGCGGCCGCAAGGGTATCCCGGTGGATGTAACCACGCCTGAGCTCAAAAAATTAGCCCGGAGCCAGCCAGAGCGTCGCAAACGACGGGCTCACCTTCCAACAACCGCGTTGCTCTCCCCCATGGCCTGAAGGTCTTCCATCAGCTCCCACATGCTCGGGTAATTGACCGTGATTTCGTCGATATCCACAGTGAGCAGGGTGAAGCCCGCCCGACCAAGTAAATTAGAGACATCACGAGTATCTAGGACGCCTCCCGTGAGCAACGATATTTTTTGGTCTCGAGGTGTAGTACCAGTCATCGGCGATACATGAGGGGATATTCCACCCTCACGCTCGATCTCTGCTAATTGAAGTGAGGTCCTGCACACCGTGGTAAGTCGAGTCACGGGTGCGGCGGTTATGAGTAGCTTGCCTCAGTTGGAACAGGGTCTCACCACCGAACATGGCCCCAACGAAGACACCGTCAGGAACGAGCGCTTCCTTGATCTGTGTCAGAGTCCCTGCATACGCACGCTTTTCAACGCACGGCACTGCGGTAGGGCGATAGAGGAGCGCACCTGGCAGGTCGTTGACCCAGTGGAGGCTTAAACACGAAACAATAGCTTCCTGTGAATTTCTGGGTATCGTGGCCAAAAGATTCTCCTCGTCCCCAATGACCCTTTCAACCTCGACTGGAATTCATTGTCTTATGCTCAGGGGCGAGTAGTGAAGGAGAACCGGAATACCTTCGAACTCCCCGTCGGGATCACGGTGCAGGAGGCTCTCTGTGCATCCTTGAGTATTCGATACAGAAGCCAGAGATGGTAACAGCGTACTGCTTGAGTCAAACATAACAACCTTTTGTGTCGTCTCAGTCTCCAGCAGTTTAGCGAGGTGACCTGGGCCAGACCCCAGATCGAGTACGGTGTTGAACTTGCGCTTGATATCCTGTGCATGACGCGTTCAGGTATACAAAGAAGAACCTGGGGGCAATAACTTACGAGCATACGTTCTATAAGTCTATCCGCAACTTCATCCCGCACGTAGTCCACAGTTCGACTGTTTTCGACCCGGTTCGGAGTGGCCGACCTGTCCTTCTGTAAGACCTTGGTATATCTGTCGAAAATCTGGTAGGGTGCCGGTGCAACCGTGTCCGCTACAGAGGCCAATGACCTGGAGTAGATTCTGGGCACCCGGGACAAAACGTGTCTACGGAGGCCCAACATCGGCAAGGACATTTGGTCGTAAGCGATCGAAGGTGAATGGGCGCCAATGTGTCACGCCTCATCGTCTACGGTGAAGGTGCTATCCAATGTCCTCAGGATGAATACCATCTCTTCTACCCTCGCCTCGACCAGCGTTAGCTCATCTCTTCGCTTCTCCCAAGCTGCCAGCTCCTCCCGCTCGTTCCGCGTCAATAGTCGTTCGACGTCCTGACTGACATCGGATCTCCGACTCTTCTCTAGTATGGCTTTCACCAGGGGCTCCTCCGCTTCCGTTTGGCGCCGCTTTCCAATGTTGTACAGCGTTTTATATGCGTTACGGAGCAGTGTTGCATATGCCTTCCTGAGGTCAACGTACCTGGCAAACGCACCGGTGAGATCGTTTCCAGTGAATCCTCCAAATGACCCACCATAGGAAGAATGTTCGGGTGGGATTTCGATCCGCTCCGCGAGGAACCTCTTGCAAACTGACAAAAGCGTCTGCGGATAGTGAAAATAGTAACGGACGGCAGTCCTTTGGCGCCATCATAGTTATCTTGGAGATCTGTGGGGATAAGTATTCTAGTTTCAAAGCAGCGGGAAACGACGGTTTCACCTGTTTTTCGTCCATCTTCCCAGTTTCTAACAGTAGCCTCATCACCCGGACGCCTTCGTTCCCGTGTCTATCTCTACAGGCCGTCTCAAGTGCTTGCAGCTGCAGTCGCCTGTGAATGATATCGAATTCTACCTGGACTTTCGAACCACTCAGGCTGACAAACGACGCTGCTTTTCCGCCGGGGCTAGGGTTATCTGCGAAAGCCAGCATTCCGAGGTACTCTTTCAGCAGCTCCATGTGAGATGGTTTGCGTTTTGAAGGATAGTATAGGCCCCGTGAGAGGTCTTCATCTTCTGGGATGAATGTGGAGATATTATTAACAGAAACTGGGTCTGTCGTGGGCAGCCGATTAGAGGGGGCAGCATTGGGGTAGCTTCCCTCCAACGCACCTGACCTGACTTCATTTGGGCCGTGTTGTGTGTTGTCGGACGCCGAGAGTGTAGCTCGAATGACCGCAGCCGCGCACTCATTAAAACGTTGCAAGGCCGCCGCTTCCACGAGCTAACCTGGTCGAGTAAGTCGCAGGTGGGGGCGGTCAGAGGACGATACCAACACTGTTTCGAATGTACACATCGAATTTGTTGACGTTCACCCTAAAATGCACGCTGTCCTGTTTTGGCGTCAGCTGGCTAGGCACCACGAGAAAGAACACGAGAATGCTCACATCTACCTCTTCCGCGGCTTTTTTCTTGAATCTGTCATGATTGCAATTCGACCGGCGAGGCACTGACACTCACCTTACTCGTCCTGCGGCCAATTCCCCCCGGCCCACTCCATTTCTGGAAAGCAGAGAACGATTGAGTGTTTGTCGGTCCGCAGAACTCCCAGGTACTTACAATACCACTCCTCGCTGTGGCCTCCTCTTGTTCTTCCCTCCTCACCCGAGCCCAAGCAGCTTCCTTAGCCTGCCTCAGCTCCTTTGCAGTAAGGAAGCCAGTCTTTTTTCCCACTTCCTCGGCTTCGTATTGAATCAACTTCTCCCGAGGCGAGATGTGAGATAGCGCGGTCGACGGCCGGAGATACCCTTCCGAGACTAGCTTGTACAGTATTTCCCTACATTCCGATACCACTGGGATTGTTTAGTAACCAAGAATAATAGGAAACAGGACGAATGGCTCACGCAAATTTGGGGTGGACTCCTGTAGAAGCCGATAGATATCTGGTGGCTTCAATTTTCCGTTGTCCAACACCAACTGAATAATCTCTCCGCCCTAGCGGTCGTTCAGTCGGGGGATGGCCATGGAAGACCGGAAGACTTGCCGGCAATCCCCACTTCTTTTCAGCCCACCACACATACCTCCCAAACCTCAAGCGCGTCAGGCATTCGCCTACATTAAACTCTAGCACCTCTTTCTCTTCATCCGCGGAAGAGCGCCATAGGAGGTTTTGTTGGAACAAGACAATCAACGTGGCACGAACGGTGCGCGGTTTTAGCGATGTGAACTGGGTTATCTGTCCCAGATTCAGGCGTCCTCGGCTGAGCAAGGTCGAAGCGACCGTCTGTCGAGCACGACAGGTTAGAGTCCTTAGATACGTGGCCGTGTTCTAGTCACGCACCGCGGTCAGCGGGCCAAAGTGTGAATGGATTATCTGAGTACAAAGCTTTGCGGCCTCAGGATCTGCCATTGTGGAGCCAAGTCATGGGAAGGGAGGTTCACCTGTGTGAGCGCTTGTCCAGTCGCGATCGAGACGCGGGTTGGACCACACTTCGCAAGCCTTCTACGACTCCAGACCTCAGCCAAAGAATGGCCAGCAAAAAACTTTGTAATTGCCAACGCAGAATCCAATTAGTCCGATGATAATGAGTGGTATGTATCTATATATGATTACAGAAAGCCGAAGGGAGCGATGGTCAAGATGCCTGCCGATGGTACAGAATGCGAAAGGATGGCTCGAAATGTACGAAACATGACAAGAGGGCTTAGATATTCCGGCACACCGAGCAATCGAGCTTCAGGCGATCACGTAAAAGCGCAGCTGCGAGCGACATGAGTGTCCATGCGGTATAACGGCACGGGGTGAGGCGACTCACGTAGAACGATCAACGCGGCAAGTCCAGCCACCACGGCCAGGTAAATGATTGAGTATTTGACGACTATCCACCGACGCTGCCTCTTCTGTTTGGTAGAAAAGAGCGGTGCCCTGATCTGTTTCGATGGACGGAGCCAGACTGGGGAAATGATGGTCAGTGGCAGCGGATTCGGGCGCGAGAGTTTGACTTACAAAGCATCGTAGAATGAACGCGATCGAACCAAGGGATAAGCAGGGGGACGGTCAGGATGACCAACAGAATGTGAGCCAATAAGAAGTCTGAACTCCATAGCGACATCTCGACGATCTTGACCACAAATTCACGGGCGGGTTGGGAAATCGCAGAACTTCCGAGGCCCCTACCGTACCACTGACCAGTCCACCAAGCTCTGTTGGTCTCGTCGTGCTTGAACTCGCGGGTTAAGAAGACTGCAATAAGGATCTTCTGAATGGCCCGTTGGATTGCGACGATGGCGATGACCCCAAGGACGGCATGGGAGGCATCCCAAAGTTCCAGGAACCACTGATGACAATGCCGTTTAGCACGGAACCGCGAACGTAGGCGACTGGGGTGCACTCACGAAGAACTCAAAGAACCCCACAATACCAACGAGCGCGAAGAAATGGGCGAACGCAGCCATGTACGATCCGAACTTCTGCCACTTGGTGAACAATGGTCCCAGTAGCAGCGAGATGAAGAAGAGGGTGATGAGTATAGTGGCGTTCCAAACGATAGGGCCGACAGCGACGAGGGTAATTCGAATGAGGGGGCTTGGGGGCTGGTTTCCATTCTCGTCGGGGAAGGACTTGACGAACATGTACGCGACCACAAAGATGGTTGCTGAGACCAATGGCCAGATGATCTCCGAGAAAAGGACAGTCCTCCATCCAGCTCGTGGGACGTCACCTGAAAGTTTCTCTGAGGGGTGACCCAACTTCTTTTTCTTGTAGCCCGTGATCATGGTCCTGGAAAGCCTGCAGTAGCCGTACCAACTGCTTGCTTTGGTCCTCGAATTACCGCGGGACATCCACCGAAGGAACTCCCGATAGTCGATGATGAAGTCGGCAACCGAGAACTGGTGCGGGTTGAATACGAATGGGGCGACACAGAGCGATAGGACCGAGAACCAGAAGTAGATCAGGTGGGGAATCCAAATGGCCAAACTCGCATACAGAAGGATTAATAGATTCCGCATGCCCATGTAGATGCTTGGCCCAGCGAAACGAGAGTAGAGGATCGCAAATGACACCCGCGTGGTGGAGAAACCACGTCCCGTGGCGATGTAACGAGCGCCGCCGAACGTCAAGTTGCTGAGGAGAGATTGGGAGTAGATCTGGGTAGAAAAGACCTCGAATACCGGGGCGCCGGAAAGGAAATGTTTTGTCAAACGAACGACGGCCTTTCCGGTTCCTCTTTCAACCAATTCTGCAAAGCTCGTTTGGTACAAGAGACGTAACGGCGCGGACGAACAACTTACCTTGCAGGAACAACGGAAGGAACGCAATGAAAAAGACCAGGAAGATTGACACGATGCAACGTTTGATCCAATCGAAAACGGGGATAAGGATGTAGCATGCCGATGCGGTATCCAGAACGTTGCCGTTCGCGTCCGCTGGGCAGATGTCGAGCTGCTTGTGGAGGGTTCCGATGTATAGCACTACCAACGGCGTCAAGCAGTGAGATGAGTAACGCAAAACGGGGGCTCACATGTGACCATGAAGATTTGGATCGAATAGATGACCAGGATGTTGTTGATCTGGAAGCCAGGGTGACCATAATAGAACGTCAGGAACCGATCCACGGGGAGTTGAGTGCCCAGGTAGTAGTACTCCCGACTGAGAAGCTGTTCGCCCATGCCCGTCCCGATCTTGGTCTGGAAGTTCAAGACGGTACCAAAACCGAGATCACGACCCTTTCCACACTGGTAATAATCGGAATGTTTGATCCTACCGCCGCGGCCAAAGGCGTTCATGCCGGCGAAGATATCCTCGTTGAGATGTAAACCCTTTTGCGCCTTGGAGACTCCCCCACGTGTACTCATGAAGATGCCATTGAGGAAGTCGGGATGCCCATAGTGGAGCTTCCCACCAATCCAAGCGAGGGCACGAGCGGTCATGGTGCCGAATGTTTGTTCCTTTCCTGCAGCGATATCACCCAGAACGCCGATGTTCTCCGAGAAAATGTACTCGCGAGTACCAACGATGGCAATAGGTGACCTGGAGAACTCCTTGTGACCCCACTGAGCGTAGGGACTCTGGCCAGACATGTTGTATTCTTCAAACTCTCCGAGGATGTTACGAATCTTCAAACATTCTTCCAAGTAATTGTCTTGATTGGCATCGATGAGTTGGAGGTATTCACCTCGATAGAAGACGATGGCGTGGTTCTGGTTGTCCGATTTTCCGTCACCTAAAATGGGGTTACCGGGGAGCTCGATCCTGAACTTGGGTTTGCGTCGCCCGGTCTTCTCGTCAAACTCAGAGTGGCCATCGATGAGGGTGGAAAATAACTTCGGGTCGCTTCCTTTGGCTCCGGGTTCCTCGTCCAGGAACGCAATTTGTAGGTCGGGGTAGGCGCGCAACAAAAACTCTGCGTTCTCCTGCTCCTCCTTGTTGAATTTTGAGTACCTCTGCATGGAGACAACAAACTTGAACTTCCTCCTGGACATGCGTTCAAGTTCCCTTTCCAACCTGTCGGTGTTGCCCGCAAACCTCTGAACAATCTGGGGGTTCTCGACGCGGTAGAGGAGCTTGATGGCCTTCGAATAGTTCATCATCCCAGAAACCGTCCGGTAGAGTGTCTGTGCGCGGAGAGAGGCCCAGATACGCGTGCGAAGGGTGAACTCCGGCGAAGCTGTCTTGAAACCGATGCAGTAGAATGGGAGGTCATCCGCTTTACGGCTGCTCTTCTCGGTCGCAGTCGCGGTCGGGGTGTTGTCAAATCCACTTTCCTCAGCCAAGATTTTGGTGTCCTTGACGAAGTTGTCCCATTCAACTGGGTGAAGCTGTTTGAGGTACTCCAGCTGAGTGAGGCGGGTGTTTTGGTCTTCTTCTCGGATAATCTCGCGGAGGCTGAGCAGGATCTTCTCTGAATAGTGCGGAACGAGGACGGTGAATGTTGGCATGGCATCGACAGGCAGGGCCTCGGGCAACGCGGTGGTGAGGGATGACGCGAAGAATGAAATTCGCCTTTCAGCCTCTCCGTTGATAGGGAAAAAGTTACTCTTCGAGTTATTGCCGTCGTTGTGTGTGAAGAACGGGGGGGCGCGTAGGGTGCGGGCGCCATTGGGACCTTCAACTTGGTGATAGAGGAGGCGTTGAACGTGATCGATCGAAAGGAGGTGCTCGCGGTACATGGAAATAATGATCGCGTTCCATAATTGTGAGACCAAGACCTGAAAAATGTGAGCCAGAAGCAGGTAACGTGACGGCTAATATGAACCTTGGGTTTGTATTTGACCTCCATCTCTCCGGTGGCGAGCAGCTTGGCGTACATGCGTTTTGGCATCCGGGTAAAGATATCCTTCCAAGGGGTCCAAATAGACAGACCGAGAGCGAACGACCGACCGACACTGAACACCACAAGCCAGATGACATACCAAAGGTATGTGTCCAAGAAGAAGAGGATCAGATCCATGATATACATGATCGCCAAGGCAAACGGCATCTGGTTCCTACAGAGGGCGTCACCGAAGAGTTTGTCGTTGCAACGTTCGATGTTTGTCCGGGCCATGACAGCGACCGGCGCACTGAAGGACGACGACAAGAAGAAGTACGACTCCACGTACTTACAACTGAAGACCAAGATCCAAAGGACGATAGATGCGAGGCGGGCGCTACCAGGAAGTGCAGGGTAGGAAGCGGTGAACGTCTGCGAGGCCATGTACTTCCTTGACTTTCCAGCAACCCTGTCTCCAAACATGCGGCCAGAGGGAATCATGGCGAACGCGACGGTGGCAACGACTGATACAAAGAACTGGACTATGCCAACGATGAGAGGTATATTGCCGTTGTTATCCTTGCCATCGACCATGGCGATGTAAACCGTCGGACCAGCCGTTAATGCGAGGATGATGAGTAAGAAGACGAGTCGCGTGGTGAGGTGAGAAGCGTTATTCCATGTGGTGGGGATGTATGCGAATTCGGCGAGGGTGGCAGCAATCATGATCAGGGTCGCCACTGCACCTCCTAAGGCGACAGCGGACCAAGTCATCGGTGCGGAAGGTTCGAGTTTGGTCTTGGGGGCGTAAACGCGGGGCGAGTTGAAGGCGGTGTAGTACCAGAAAAGGGCGACGTGGAAGATCCAGATGCGGTTGAAATTGACGAGGAGGTGAGCTGCCGATCGCTTCTCGAAATAGGTCTTGAAGAACACTTTATTCCAGTCGATCTTGCTGAACTGCATATACCTCTGGGAGGGTGGAAGGTCTACGAGTCGCTTCTGTTGTAGGCGGATTAGATTTGTTAGGGGGGGTGACTGGGACGTGACCTACCCCGTCACCGAACACGATCCGAGCAATCCCTTCGGGGTACCAAAAGAGTTGGTTGATGTCGTCATATCCGATAATTTGGTGATGGTCGCGTTCCCTTCGAACGAATTTTCCATCAACAACTTCATAGCCTTGATCTCGCATGAAGCGGTATATGGGCTTGATGACATGGGCCAAGTACAGTCCCTCTGGCACTGGGTCGGCTCGGTTCTGACACTCGGGGCTGCGGTAGTAGTCGTCGGCGCATTTGAAGATGAAGCACATGCACTCGGGCACAAAACGAACATTACCGCCCTCCCCCCAGCACAACAGATAGAGGGCCAATTGACGGAGGCGGTCATAATGGCTCATGTTGTTCATGGCGTTCCTCCAACGGTTCAAGGCGCTGTCCAACGACTTGCTGCCTGGGGTTTTGACGGGGCCGCCCTTGACACTTCGCAATCGTTGAAGACCAGGGTTTTGCGTCTGGCCAACGGCGTCGTCAAGATTGAGCTGGGCGGCAAAGTACCATTTCCGATAGTTTGCGTGTTGACCGCCAATGTAATCAGCGTGGAGGGTGAGGAGGGCTTGATTGGGGGACATGCGGGAGGCGCGAGAGTCTAATTGGTGCATCAAGAAATCAAACTAAAGGGAGGGAATCGAGGGTGAGCAAAAGGAACGGATGCAGGGACGTAGCGACTGACCATATTACGCATGGAGTCTTTCTGGAACCCAAACTTGTAGGTGAGATCAAGGAAGATGTCTTCTATTTCCTCCGTTGATATGGGTATCTGGCGTTCCGAAGACCAGGCGGGGTAGGGTGCAGAGGATCCGGGTATGTCAGCGAAGGGACCATGCTGGTTCGTGCTGACACCGCTCAGGTGAGAGTCGACAGAGGCGGAATACTGGCGATTGTAGAGGTGGTCTGACTCTGAATCGTGACCCTGGGCTGTGAAAAGACGGTTGAGGTGAGCTGCATGGGACGGTGGAGATGTGAAGGACGGACAGTATGCATCATAGGTGGGAGACTGGTCGTAAGTAGCTAAGGGAATCTGGCTTGAGTTTGCAGAGGCGGTTCCGCGGTAGAGGCCTTGCTCTGGAGGGTAGCCTCCTGGCCGCTGGCTGTAAGGACTGGGGGGGTTGCCAGGAGAAGGAGTTGGTGGGCCGTAGCCCTGTCGACCGGCCATGGGGTGGAGAGGATTGGAAGAAAAAATGAGCGACTTTGGGGGAGTTGTTCGGTGGAAAAGGAAGAAAAGACAGAAGAAGTCACGGCTGCCTTCTGTCTTCCTGCTGGCGGGAAACGTAGGCGAGGGAGAGTGGAAGAGAGCTGGAGGGCGGTTGCCTAATCCGGGAGAAGAACCCGCTCTTCGGCCGCCATCACCGTTTTATTTTTATTTTTATTTTGTTTTGTTTTTGTTTTCCCGACCGCCCACGTTCCTCACAATGAATGACCCTTATCCAGCCTTCTTCATCTTGTCGGCGCGCGACGTCCCGAGCTCAAGGCCAAAACATCTGAGACCCGGCTGCGGAAGACGCGTGGGGCACGTGTTTTGACATCCACGTTATGTCCGCTGGTCCACACCAGAAACCAATCGTTCTTGTCCCAGTGTGCCCCAGGCTGGGCACCGACGGAGACACCGGGTCGACGGTTCCGAACCCAATCCCACGCGGGCTATACGAGAGCAGGCACAGCGCTGACGCCTCAACCCGTAAAGTGGCGGGAGTCCCACCGCTCGCTTACTTCTGTATCCGGATCCTCATCGACTACCCCGATCAGGTTCATAGCCTTGGTTCCCACCGTATCAGGTGCCAGCCCCAAGTCCTTCATGCCCTATCTCCCTCCACATTCAGCGACGTTGACAAGCCCGCGCGTTGCCTGTGTAAACTCGACCCTCGACTCTGGTCGGTGATCGCCCAGGTGTACTCGGGTCTCCCCAAGGGACTTCAGAATTACCACATCCCCCTAGGAGACAGGCACCTCCCTCTTTTGCAAGCCGTCCCATCCACCCCGTCCTTCGCGCTAATCACTGTGCTCAACCTCGCGAGGTGCGTCTCGGACGAGACCAGCCACGCACTCAAATCTCTCCATGGACTTTGCGCACTGGATATCAGCCAAACGTCAATCTCCCACTTGGGTATCCGTCACTTTGCCCCGGCAATTGCCAGCGATCCATCGGACATACGCCACGGCACACGAGGGCTCCGCATCCTACGACTTTATAACTGTCCGAAGATAACAAACAAAGTCATTAGTGCGGTTTCCAACTTTCAACTTCTTGCCATACTCGGTCCGTACCATTTGCAACCCTATTGCCAGACCACTCACCCAGAAGCAGACCTAAGGGGTACCAACTGTGATCACGATCTGGATTTGGACGTTTTTCAACGGAGTACCAAGAGACAGCGCAGTCTATTCCAGTGCTCCCTTCAAGACGCTCTGCAGCAGCTGAGAGACTCTGACTCTAGTAACGCACTATTCTCTCACCCGGATCCCTTCGTGATCCACATCAACACAGAGTTTCACCCCCGTTGGCCAGAACGACCTGACAAACAACCCGCGCATGAACGATCCCGCCGCTATCGTCATCCCGACATCCCCGATCCAGAACGAGAGCTCCGAGAGTGGGTCCACTTGAGGTTGGGCGATGCTAGTAACGAAGCTCGTATCTCGGAAATTGCAGACTTTGTCACGGAACGCTGGGAGTACGACTCCGAGGAGTATAGGTATGACTCGGACCCGGTCTTCCCAGACGAAGCGGACGATTCGATTGACTCCTGGGACGAGGATGACAACCCCACAGAGTCGCATGTTCGCTTTTGTGGATACGAGGTCGGCGAAGGCTTGATGGAAGCGGTCTCCGAGATGGTAGAGGAAACGAAGAAGGAACAAAAAGCGGCCTTACGCTTCTATGGACTGGTCCCCCAAGCCCCAAAGGCAGTGCTATGTCATTGCGGGGAATTGGGTGGTACTAACACATCCCCGGCAGAAACCATGCCCGTTGACCGATATCTCATGCTGGTTCGCAGCCCTCCTCCATGGGATTCCGTTTACGGACCCGATGCGCCACCCCCTCAGAAGATAAGGCTCGCGACAAAACCATCCCTCTCCAATTCTCCCAACCTCAACCTCGACCGGTCAAGTCTACGGGCCAGGAAGTCCACACAGGAGATGTTTGGTATGATAGCCCAGCGCAGGGGTTTACCGATTCCTGCCACCCCCTCTTCCCCCGTCTCCGCACTGCCAATCAGCATAAACCCTTTCAGGAAGGTTTCTAGGGGCGGCTCGGTTCGCGGAGAGTTGAATGGCCTTCACCGTGGGCACGGTGACCCTACACAAGGTGGAGATTTGGACCTCGTCTCAAATAGCCGAACTACGAAGCGAATAAGGCCCGTTTCTGAGCTCCCTGTACCCCCGCGACCAACACCCGCCGCAAAATCACAATCGCAGAGAACGAAGAGCAATGAGGGGTCTGGGATGGTGTCGAAGAAATCTGGAAAATTGAAACAGACCACACTATTGGGAGCGTTTGGAAAACGAACCTGAGCCGTCCTTTAGTCTTGCCTTTGTGTAATGTACGCCCTTATGCACCAGTTGTGAGCCGAATTGGACCTTGGCGGTTGATCTCGAAAATGGCTATGGAATTACCTCCGGTGTCACACGTGACAGGGGATTCCACCCTCTACTCCCGAGCGACCCAACGTATGCCTCCGCCCTCAAATCTGTGTAGGTATGGACGCGCAACGTGGACCACTAGAGCGAAACGCCATGCGCAGTTGCTGGCAACGCTTCCGGCTTTACGGACTTTACGGGCTTTCACCTCAACCAGCACAACCACGAGCCCCGAACAGCGCCCACGGCCCTTCCGCTTCGTCGTTGGCGCCAGCTGGCTAGGAAAGCCACCAGGTCCGAAGCCAAAGCGGTCCAGATACTTGCCTGCCGTTTACCCGTTTGACCCAAAGAGTCCTATCGGAGCTTGGAGAGATAAAACGCTGGAATGGCCCAAAGGTGTTCTACCCGCAAATAAGGACCCGGGCCATGATTTCTTCTACGTACAACCCGTGCGTGCCCAATTCCAGTGCAAGTCGAATCAATGATCTGAGTCCTCGTATAGATGATGAACAATTCGGTAGGTGAGATGCTTAGCACTCCCCATTCACCGAAGGCTCAATATTGGCGACGGTCACAGGGATTATCAGTTGGGGTTGCCGACGGGGTGGGAGGGTGGGAAGACGTGACAAACCCAGCACTGTTCACTCAAGCTCTCATGTACCACTGCCATCGGTATTCGAAACAAGGCTGGGCTGGAGAACCTGAGACGGACCCGACCCAGTGCTACGAGGAACGAGAGGCTATAGAAGGGTGGGAGCTAAGTCCCGCACGGTGCTTAGAGAATGCCCATACTGCTGTTTTGCGCGAGAAGGGCGTGGTTGCAGGTAAGTCTCCACCTCCAACCAGCTCCGTCGTACGACCCAAGCGTAATTCAACCATAGGATCCAGCACGGCAACGATTCTCAATTTCAACGCGTCCTCCGGGCTTTTGCGGACACTGAAGTGCGTGTACTGCGGTGGTAGTTTGAGTTCAAGCACTAATTGTCCTCTAGTCTCGGCGACAGTGGCTTCATAATCGTCCGGTCGTCAAATATAATCTATGAATCCGTATACCAAACGCACTACTTTAATTGCCCGATGTATGGTTCGTTCGACCAGCTGGAAACCCACTGACATATATACCGCAGGCAACTATCGAAGATACCACCCAATTTCGAAGGCCCCTTTCGGGATCAGGCCTCAGACGGACATCCTTTCGAGATGGGGCTGCGTGATGGAGATTTGGTCGTCGCTTATGTTCGTTCTCTTTCATGTGTGCATCGCCGCATACGCTGACGCTTCACCAGACCGATGGGTTGTGCGATAATGTGTTTGCGTCGGAGATGCTGGCCTTATGCACGTTGGCTGGGAGATCCGGCGGAACCGATGATCAACAGGTGCAAGCAATGACGGACAACTTTGTTCACTATGCTCGGACTTGTATGGTCAACGACCACCGATCTGGCCCATGGGCACGTAAGTCGTTCTTCCCTATCGGGATCTCCCTCTAGATGTGTCTATCTCCACAATTTAGAACGGTCTACCCGCGCCGGTATGCCTTTTGAAGGAGGAGTAAGTCATTGCTGCTTCCCACTACCACTGTTTACTGACTGCTTTATTCTAGAAATTAGATGAGTGCGTTTTCTCCTGCATGGTCTCGGCTGTGCATCTGACAAACGTTGTAGTGTCACAGTTGTGGCCGTACTCGTTCGCGAAGCGTAGGCTTTACCGTAGAATACCTCGCCGTTAATACGATCAACTCACATGTGCCCGGGTCGGATCAAACGCCACGATCGCCCAGGTCTGAAGCTGAAGCTTTGAAGCTTGGACTCAATACCCCGTTACAGGATGAAAGACCTCCATACCGACGCAAGTGAGGCTATTTCCGTCAGAAGCCTGGTATGCTCGATGTCTGAATGATTATCAGACTTTCCTCGTACTGGCGAAGGTCGCGTCTATCACCTTGGCCTCAAGCCGGGCGAAGTCGCGAACAGAATTGTATGTTCGAATTCTTTCGTCGCCTTCTACGAGTCTTCGTATCGATAGGCCTCAGGTGGCGGTGGGATCCCCATCTAGAGCTCTGATCATAGCAGACCATTTGGACAAGACCCCTGCGCCATTTAAACTCACATCGGAGAGGGGATTCACGACAATCACTGGAAGATACAAAGGGGTCCCTATCTCGATCGTGAGTACTGGAATGGGGTTTCCCAACACCGATTTCTTTGTACGTGAAGTCCGTGAGTGTTTGAGTGGGGACATGCTCGTTGTTCGGTCGGTGGTCTCCTCTGCGTCGGTGAACAGCGCTCCTAATACTTTCAAACCTAGGCTCGGTTCATGCGGCGCACTTGTCGACATCCCCCCCGGATCCCTGGTGGTTCCCAAGGCTTGCGTCGGTATCAACAGGAATTGGGACTACGACTTTGTCAATGGGGACCCGACCCAACAGCCTTACTCCATCACGAAACAGGTCTGCACACGATACTGATGTCAGGTCATTCAAAACTGACACCTCCATGAAGGTGGATGCAGACCCGGAAATTTACGAAGCGGTAATCCTGGAGATATAAAATTCCAAATCTTCTCTGATACTCTCCCATGTAGGTTTACAAATCGCTGGAAGCAGCCCGGCCAGAGGGGAAAACCACAAATATTGTGAATGGCATCGTGAATGCATCTGCAGACAGGTAAGCCGAGCAGTCCCCGACCAGTACTCCCAACCCACCTACCGCCCAGTTTCTATTCATCCCAGGGCCGACAAACATCCTTCCCCGATCGCAATGAATACTTAATCCCGCATTTATTGGAGGTGGTTCCTGACATAGGATCTTTCGAGGTACCGGCTAGCGGAATCCCACATCTCGTTTACTAATCCCTTGCGCTCCAGATGGAGACATTCCACTTGTACCACCTCGCCAAGAATTACGTGCCCATCCACCCCCGCCCACTGGGTGACGCCGAGCCCCCAGTTACCATCGGACCAGTCTCTCCGACCGTGGAATCCTTGACAGGGTCTACCCAGTCTAAAGTACCCGGCCGGACGGTGGCGTCACCCCCTCGCATCAGGGCAGCCGCCGCTCAGATGATTTTTGCCGCCCGCCTCTCCAAAGGTTTTATCACCCCCGGCGATGTCATAGAACTTGAAAAATGGTCCGGCCGCGGCATCCTCGAGGCTCTGATCGGGATCAACCTTCCAGCAGATGTAGGCAGATCCTATTCATCATCCGTATTTCTGCCCGGTCACTAATCGGAGAGCCAAATACCCCCCAGCGTTGTCACGAAGAAGCAGGAAGCGTCTGGGAATTCAAGTAAAGGGGATGTGACCAGGGACCAACAGATTGGTTCTGGTGCTTATCGGTGTGAAATGACAACATCTCGGGCACTTAAATCGGCGGAGGATAATGTGGATGCCGTGATCTCCAACTGTGTGTGTTCGTCTGTACAAATTCCCTAGTGATATACGTGCTACCCCGCTCGAGCAACATTGCACGCTCGCCTACATCTTCCTCTCGACGAAACTCTCGATCACTCCGGCGGTGGTGAGTGGGTATTCCTTAAGAACGACCTCATCGTTAGCGATGAAGGTGTTGGGTTGGACGAAAATCTTTCGAGGCTGCGGGGGGGATTCTCAGCCAGGACAGACGGGGTGTCCACGAAGATACGAACCAGTTTCTTCTTCAGAACTAGATCCCTGATCTCGCCTTCCCAGCTTGGGGAAGGTTTTGTGAGGTTCGTGTAGAATTCCTTCGCACCCTTCCCATCAGCCGTACTCTTGCGAACCTGGAGTTCAATTAAGAGCTTTCCGGTGACTTCTTTGCCCTTGGTCAGGACCTTGTCTCTGTCGAGCTGGGGTTGGAGGGTGAGTTGGAAATCCGGCCATACACGAACTCGAAGAGACCGACTCGGATATAGAGGTTCTCAAGGGTACCATCAGTGGCGCGGATCTCCTCAACTCTCGCGATACCTTCCTTGATCAGCCACTGGGTGATACCGAGACGGGCCTGCATGTGGGCCTGGCCGTGCTTTTTGGCGACCGGGTCATAGAATTCCAAGGCACGGATACCTTCACGGTGTTAACGTTCGTAAACTGGGGTTTGTGTGAATCCATTACCAGCGCGGACCATGATGAGGAACATGGCGTATTGTACATTCTCAATATCCTTCTGGGAGGTATACTGAGACAGTCGGTTAGCACCGGATAGTGCTCACCTCCCCATTTTATGACAAACCTTGAAAATCTCCAGAATCCCCTTGTTACCGGCCACTGTTTGGTGAGGCGGTCAATGGATCCCCACCGGATGGTGAATGAAACGACTAACGATACAACGCGACAACTTCCGCCCTCATTTCCTCAAGTGACGAAGAAACTTCTCCCAAGACCGATCCAGGAGTCTGGCCAGGCTTATACCATGATTCACTGAGTGTGGCATTTGTATAGGTGCCACAACGGATCAAATGAACGCTCACATGGGTTGGCCAGTGAGAGGGTTGATAACCTTCTCGGGGTCAAAGTTCTTCTTGCCGTCGGCGCCCTCTTGGAATAACTTTCCGGAACCATGGCCCAAGAGTTCGTGGTTCGCTACCTGAACTTCGAACGCGCGAGAATCCCAAGCATTGTACAAGTCGAGGTCGTCCGGGTGGACGAATGTTACTTCCTCGTCTATCGTCATGCGTTTAGTCTGCGGAACATCGGTCACCTTGAGTGCGTACTTGGAGCTTTGGCGGCGAGGATGTTCTATCTCAAGCGTAAATCGAAGAACCGTATTAAAGGTGGGTCAAGTACTCACAGCGAGTGAGACGTTCTTGAATCCCACGGATTCACGAATCTCGTAGTAATTGGGGATCTACCGAGCCTGGTCAACATCCCTGTTCATGATTGAACCAAGAGCCACGCACATTGATACCGGCAGGGATACCGCCAGTCGCAAAGGAAACGATCTGAAGGGCGGTGAAATCTGGTTTTCTGAAGAGATCGACTTCGTAATCGGGGCCCCACGGGAGATCCTTGATCAACTCTGGGGCATCGTTTACCAGCTTCTCGTACTTGGTGCTCATCTCCTTGTCAACAATGGCAACGAAACCTGCGAAATAGCCGTCATTTTAAGCAGAACAGACGATAGATTTTTCTCGCCTTCCCACTCGGCTCGGCTTCCGTATGGATCCACGTATCTGTTTCGGAGGGTCAGGCAGGCTCGTTTGTGCCAGACATACTAACGTACGTCTCGATGAAGCCAAGGTAGCTCTCAACAGCGGGGCTAATATCCTTTACCCACTCGATGGAACCTTTCTTATGTGCAACAATGGACCCAGTTTTGAATCTGTTATGTGGTTAGCGCACCAGCAACCACCCATGGGCCTGAATGCTCACGACTCGATGTACTCGTCGATCATTTTAGACTGGTGATCATTGGCGGTGTATTTTTTGGCCTCGAAATCCCGACAGTTAGCCGGCGTCAGAGACCGGGGAAAAACGGGGTACCTCAGTCAAGGCATCGATAGACTTTTGAAGGGGGTCTGAGAAGTCCTTATATTGGATGGTCAGATTGACCTTGTTACCCTCAACCTCGATTTCATGCGTGACATTGGCCGATGGCTGGTCTTCTGCGGAAGCGACCAAAAGGATGAACTCGGTCGGGGATTTTTTGTCCACCCTTGCGTAATTGAGACACTGGACATGTCCTGGGGTGGACCACTTACCTAGTGTTCAGGACGTCCACGTCGTACTTCTCTGCAGCGGCCTGGACGGCGGCAACTTCCTCGTCAGTGATAACCTCGCCAACATAGTAGTTGGAGATGTTTCCAAGGTTGGGTTTCCCGACGAGAAGGCTTGCATCTGGTGTGGCCGAGTATATGTGCTCTTGAAGCTTATCAAAGTCATCAGACTCTGCAACGTGCATCCGCACGATCGTAGATACGCACCGTTTCCCAGGTGCCCAGGGTGTTGGGAGCGTTCGATGATGCCTTGACCACCGCCTCGAACTTTTCCTTCGGGATGCGGGGAATGAATTTTGTAAACCCGAACGACTTATAGTTCACCAGGTTGCTCAGAACCTGATTAACGATTCCCGAGTTAGACCCGGAGAGTGAACTATGCAACCGGACTCGCACCTGGCTTGAGTACTGTAGAAGGTCTTCCCATTCCTCATCATTCACGCCAGACTTCTTCTTGAGAGCCCCGAGATCGGCGAGCTTCCCATTCTCGCTGAAGAGTTGGATGATCAAGTCATAGAGGCTCTGGGCTTGTGGGGTCCACTGTCCTTGGATAATCCTGGCACCAGCCCAAGAAGCCTCGGAGATGTAGTGCGCGTACTTCTTATCCCGCGAGCTGTAGAAGCAACGGACACTAGATAAACTTGGAAACGGGCAGCAGAGACGCGACATTTTACCTGAGGAGGGCGAATGGCTTTGCAACTTCGAGGCTGCACAGAGGAGCAGCGCGGTCAGCCAAGAAACGTTCTGGAACAGTGGTCATGTTCCTTGAGAAGATGGATGGATTGGAGAGATTAGATGGATGGAGAAGATAAAGAAAGCGCCCAAGTGGACTGGATGCGAATCTTATCGCCATCCCCATAACATATGGGTCCACATTAACTGGTTCCGTGGAAAGTTGGTTTGCCCGCTTCTGATCGGAGTCAATGACAAGGCAAGATAAGCCGTCGTGGCGCAATGGTAGCGCGTCGCTTTCCTATGAACTTCATAGGCGAAGGTTGCGAGTTCGATCCTCGTCGGCGGTACATTTTTGTTCCGTTCATTATTCGTCGGACGGGACAGCATCAGCAAAGGAATCAAGGATCTAAGCTGTTCGCGAAGTAGATTTTACGCGGATGTAATTTTTGAGCAGTGGGATCCACTCTTCGCCAACCTGTGGTAGAACACCCTCGTCTAACTTCTCCACATCAACTCCAACCCATCCAAGAGCCCGCCCGTAGTATTCTGCCGCCTTTGACGGTCCGTCTGGCCGAGACCCCTCTATCAGAAGTCCAATCAAGTGCCATGCCTCCGCTGCGGACCTGCGAGAATCCCGAAGTAAACTTGAGGCTGGTCGTCGCATCGAAGTTGATCCAGAATAGGATGCGATTAGGGGGGAATGCGCTATGGTGGAGAGGGGGGTTTCGCGTCGGGAGGCTCGTTCCGTTGCCTCAGACAAGGCGATGGCTACTCGCTCAGAAGATTCCGCCGCGTTGGTAAGCCACTGGATCGACGTTTCCGGTGACGAGTGGAGGCCATGTTGGACCTCAGCAAGGTGTATGGAGAGGATTGCGGAGCGATGGAGGATGTAGAGAGCGTGGAGTGCTTCTCCGGGTGATGAGGAGGAAAAAGACTTCGGCTGCTCGATCGACCGTATCAGATCCAGCGACAGGGTCTCCGTTTCTCGGGCTTTCTTTAATTGCCCTGTTGTGGCATAGAAGGCCGAAACAGAGATGAGGGTAGATAAGAGGGACCTCTGTGCAAGAGGAGAAGACGGAGCCGAAGGAGGCACCACGAGTGGCATTCTGGTTGTGGAATCCTTTCCTTCAGCAAGCCGAACCGCCCGTGTCCACCATACGACCGCGTCGTCAAAGTCGCCTAACCGTCTGTTGAGATCCCCTAACCACTGCGCGATCTGTGAGGCCTCTACCCCTGAGGGGGGGAAAGTCTTCCACATACGTTCCAGCTCGGACCTCGCTTCGAGTAAAGAGTCCTTGTGCCCCAAGGATTCCAAGAGGGTCGCATGGCGAGTGATAAGCATGCGTAGGGTGTCTTCCGATATATTTGACCCATTCGCGCGATTTGACATCGTCATACTAATCGCAATCTTGAGGAAGTCTTGGGCGGATTGGGTGGCGGAATTGACGACGCTCGAACTGTTCGGTCCTCCGATGACGCTCTCGCCAGAGCCCGTTCCCCAGTTCTGAGCCATCCAAGCCCCGCGTAGCGCATGCCTACACCTGAAGCCCAACGCG
>Ga0307516_10000828_pt1 | contig 42333 bp, 56 predicted proteins | sample 19_EM_MG_FD_203310 | JGI IMG/M metagenome (GOLD analysis project Ga0307516, IMG submission 203310) | Populus trichocarpa ectomycorrhiza microbial communities from riparian zone in the Pacific Northwest, United States - 19_EM | ecosystem: Host-associated > Plants > Roots > Unclassified | place... | reverse complement strand
CACCACTTAGGTTTTCTGGGAGAGATATGATTGGAATTGCGTTCACAGGGTCAGGGAAGACCTTGGCTTTTTGTCTTCCGGCCATTATGATGGCTCTCGAGGAAGAAACCAAGTTGCCCCTCACTCGCGGAGAAGGCCCTGTCGGGGTAATCCTTTGCCCCTCGAGAGAACTTGCCACTCAAACATTCGAAAATGTCAAAGCATGGACCAGTGCATTAGTAAGAGATGGCCGTTACCCCCCCTTGAACAGCTTACTTTGCATCGGAGGTATCTCCATGAGCGAACAAAGCCATGCGTTTACCACAGGCATCCACCTTGTCGTCGCGACTCCGGGGCGCCTTATCGACATGTTGGAGAAGAAACGGTTCACCTTTAATAATTGCAAGTACTTGTGCATGGATGAGGCGGATAGGATGATAGACCTTGGGTTTGAAGAAGATGTTCGCAACATAATGAGCTTCTTCAAGGTACGGTCTTAAGCTCTGTGGGTCACCCACCCTTATTCCCCGACAGAGACAACGTCAGACTCTCCTTTTCTCCGCCACGATGCCAAGAAAGATTCAGGATTTCGCCCAACAATCTCTCGTAAAACCTGTCCTGGTGAACGTCGGCCGTGCAGGGGCGGCAAACCTCGATGTTCTCCAAGTGGTCGAGTACGTGAAACAAGAGGCAAAAATGGTATATTTGTTGGAGTGTCTCCAGAAGACCCCACCGCCGGTAATTATCTTCAGCGACAACAAGAATGAAGTGGATGGTATGAAACTTCTGTCTCGGGGAGCCTTGAACTAACTCGTATGTAGATATTCAGGAGTACTTGCTTCTCAAGGGGGTCGAGGCGGTTGCAATCCATGGCTCAAAGAGTTGCGTGGTCCCACCGTATTCAGTTTGCCTATCTGACTATTCTATAGCACAAGAAGAACGCCAATACGCAATCAGATCCTTCAAGTCCGGTGCGAAGGACGTGATGGTAGCCTCGGGGGTAGCATCCAAAGGTCTCGACTTTAATGACATCCAGCACGTTATCATCTTTTCCATGCCAAAGGAAATCGAGGACTACGTGCATCAGATTGGACGCACTGGGCGGAGCGGTAAAACGGGCATCGCCACCACGTTTGTGAACATGAACACACCGGAGCAGACGTTGCTCGATCTAAAATATTTGTTGATGGAGGCTGGACAGAAGTAGGCCCATTTATGAGGCCCATGGACTGCTTTCTGATATCCCCCGAAGGGTGCCTGCATTTTTAGAGAAGATAGAAGACCCCCACGCCGTCCAAGGCAGCACACTCAAAGGGTGTCCAGTTTGCGGCGGTGAGCCTATCTTAACTCCTCCCCGTGAATTCACATGAACCATACTACAGGTCTGGGTCACGGAATCTCCAATTGCCCAAAGCAGGAAGAAACACAAAGGAGGCAAATTGCATCGCATCGTGTCCAAGACATGGGGGGATACTAAAGTCCGAGCTACCAGTAAGATACGACTTGTTCCAAAAGGTAAGGTACGGGACTAGAGTGTACCAGCGCGTCATGCGCGATACGAATACTGTCTATGCAGCGCTCTGGAAGAACACGTTTAAACAAGTTCAAGGGACGGATGCGCAAGCCATGAGAGTCTCACTCTTTGATATGGAGCTTGGGGAAATGATGGTTGTGCAAGATCGTGAGGAACTTCTTCCCACAAAGCTTAAACATATCTTTGTGCCCTTCGAACTCAAGCATGCAGCGCCTCAAGGCCTCAGAGTCTATCACAGTTAAACGTGGCGCCCTCCCGATTGAATGTGGAGCACTCACCTTCAACTGTAAGGACGCTTAGATGGTGGATGCTCGTTTCATGGATGAGGTCATTCGGGTTTGCGAACTTGTTCGAGATGGCGATCTAACGGAAATTGAGGAAGAGTGTAAGGACATCGTCGTCCAACTCACATCATTGCGCGCCTTTAGGAGCTCGTTGAAACACCGTGTCAAGGCGCTATCTGGAGGAGGGACTGATGTTGAGGTGGCACCAGCAGGCTGGGGAAGCGATGAGGGTGACTGGATGCCTTCCATGGGATCCTCTTCGCCAGAAGAGTCGACAAATAGGGGTTCATAGTCGTACGAAGGGGTACCCCCAGTTTCAGGTTTCTTCGAGACTCCACTCTGAGGCTTTGAGCTAGTAGGTGCGCCGTTCTTCGGGAGAGCGGAGATCCGCGGCTCTGTAGCCTTCACTTGCAATAGCAGGGATAGCTTCCGCTTTTTGAAACCCATTGCGTCTAACCCGAGCTACAACGGCATTAGCTGTGGGCGTGTGAACATTCATTGAGCTCGAAACTTACGATGATGTACTTTACCGACCAAGTGTCCCTCCGGACGAAGGACCAGTCCAGACCACCTTGCTTGACGAGTTGATCGATAACCCGAGTGACAAGATCCTTGTTATAACATTTCCCCGCACCGAACAATGGGTTGTTGTGAAGACCCCTTGACTTTACCTCCTTTTTGTTCGCTCCCCGGTAAACATCCACGAGCATGGTTTTTGAGAGAGTGTCGCCGTTCATGGTCAGGTCAGAAACGATCTGGAGGATGTTGTTCGCTGCGTCGGTGAAATCCTGTTTAACTATTGTTTCGTCCCTGAGACAGACGTCACAGCGTTTTCTGCAGTGTTGTGGGTCGAACTGCTCTCCGAAATGTCGTAGAATCTGCTGCCGCCGGCACTCCATCTCGTTGTCGCAGAACTCTCTGACTTCCTGCAGTTGTTCCAGTTGGTGTTGCTTTTCGTCGTCCTCGAGATCCCCGCTGTGAATGAGGCTCATGTGTTTCACGTGATCCCCGGCATTCCAGTCTAAGGGACCCAGTAGGTGATTTGGACGTCGAACTTGTCTGGGGGAGAGACTCACAGAGGATACAATCTGCCGGATTTCCATCCCTACCGGCTCGTCCGGTCTCCTGGTAATACCTGAATGAACTCATGAGACATTGAACCGTTGAACCGTTGCTCGACTCACCCATCGAAAGAACGCGGTAGAGTCTGGTGTACGACGTAACGCACTATCACCCCGTCAGGTGGATGAATCAATGTGGCTTCCAACGGAGGTGCTCACCATCAGGTTTGTCGATACCCATACCGAATGCTATCTGTGCAAATGGTGAGCAGCAAGGAGGGGACACCGAAGGAAATCTGCACACGGTTGCAACAATAATCTTCGTCCTGCCACTGAGCCAGTTCCCTTGAGTCTGGGTCTTCGCACTTTCCTCAATTCCCGCATGGTAATGTTCCGCAGATAAGTTGTACTTCGAGCGCAGCTCCTCCGCAAACTTTTCACAATCGTCCCTCTTCCAGGCGTAGATAATGCCGGTTTCTCCTTTGTGTGTGCTCTGGATCCATTCGGCGATCTGAACAAGTCCGTTACCACGCCTTGCACGAACTTCGTAGTGGAGATTTGCGCGATTCGAAGACTGGAGGATTTGGAGGCAGTCGTGGATACCCAGCTGTCCGAATATATCATCTCGGACGCGTTGGTCAGCAGTGGCAGTGAGCGCCATGATTGGGACATCTGGATATCTTTTCCTCAGCTGGTCCAGGGATTTGTACTAAACGCTATGATCAACATATGATGCAGGGGCGGGGCTAAGTCCTTACCGCCTCGCGAAAGTCGCGACCCCACGTTGAGATACAATGAGCTTCATCGATGACGAACCGTGCCAATTGTCCATTTTGGTAAAGTTGAGTGATGATATTCTTCATCGTGTCGTTCTGATGCAAGCGTTCGGGTGCGATGTAAAGCAATTGAGGCTTCCTTCCGCTCCTCCTGAGCCGCGAAAGTGTCGATTGTGAGTCTTCGCCAGATGTGACGCTCACTGCATCGATGCCTTTCTGCTTCAACCCATCAACCTGGTCCTTGATGAGGGCAATTAGAGGGCTTATCACGATCGTAACACCCCGCGTAGTCCCAGTTGTGCAGGCCGCCGGAAGCTGATAACAAAGACTCTTCCCGCCGCCAGTGGGCAACAGGATGAACACATCTTTCCCGTCCAACGCCGCTTCTATTGCCTCTCGTTGGTTTGGTCGAAAGTGAGTGAGCATAAAGACGTCCCGCAAGATTTTCGTCATATCTTCTTCGCGAGAGCGGGTGACGCGCGCAGGGTTGCTATGTGGAGTGACGACAGGTGTATCGATAAGAACGACAGAGGGGGAAGCAGCCAAGCCCGAGGACTGTTGCCGCCTGGGGGGCAGGTGTCGGGTTGAGTTACGGCTTGGGCCAGAATCCCCGTAGACTCCGGTGCTGTCGTTATTATCTTCGTCGTCCAGGATAATTATCGGTGCCTTTCCTTGTGATTTGGAGGTGGACGGAAAGTTCGGGGGGGCGGGGGAACCGTGAATGGGAATGGGGTCGCTCACCAGCGCATTCGGTTGGGGTGCGGCGGGGAGGCACGGTTGCCCAGAGGGTAGTGACATGTGCATGCTCCCTGATTTATTGTCAAGGACTTTTCGAATACTGTGCCGGCGGCGCGAACAAACGTCGCTGGAGAGGATTAGGTGTGTGTGTAAAAGAGGTAAGAGTACTGTGCATACATGATATGTTGAAACTCTGCAGGTGGCTTAGGACCTCTCCGAATGTGCACTTCGAGGAGGTCCTGGATGAACCCTAGGTCCTCAATACGACTTTGGAGTTGCTGTTCAGTTTCCTAAGGGCTATTCAGCACGTGGGAACGGTCCCTAATACTTCGGTTGACTCACTTCCAAAAACTCGGACAGGGGCTCGGGGGGGTGGTCAGAAGACGACGAGGGACCGTCGTCAACGTCAATGCACTCCACAACCTTCCTTTGCGGAGAAGTAGGCGTGGGCCTGGGGGCAATATTTGTAACCCCTCCCAAAGGTGTTTCCTGAGAGAACCGGTTTTCTTTCTCGTTCCCGGTATGGCACCGGGGGCGTTTGGCTTGGATCGTCGAGGACGGAGGGGGGGTTTCAGGATCCGATGAAAGGCGTTTGGACGGCAAAACCGGGGTGGAAGAAGAGGGTGGATCACGCTTCACAGAAGCAAAGGACCTGGGGGGTTTAAACTTGGACGGCTGTAGATCCAAGCTTAGAAAAACAGGAGGGGATCAGGCAGAACGAACCTTAGCAGACTGAGCAGGTGAACGTGGCGTAGAAGATGGGGTTAGGATGGATGTTGAAGTTGAAGTTAGGTCCCTACTGCGGCGGGGGACGTTGGGAAGATTATCGTTGGGAACGGACATGAGGGGAGAGGAGAAGTTAGGCCCCTGAGCTCCCTGATCACGCGTGCCATTACCCACGACGCGTCCCAAACTGTTCCCACGCCTTGTCGCCCTCCCTTCCGATATGCAGAGGCAACAGCAGTCAAAGCAGTATTCTTGCCCAACCCTTTCGTTTGACGAGATTATCTCCAACCTCTTCAGTTGGGGCTTCTCCATCAGCCACGAACAACTCCTCAGGCCCTCCCAGGAGTTCGTGAGCTCCATCTATTGGATCTGCCTCAACCGCGTCAAAGATATCTCTCAGGATGGGCTGGCCGATGCGGCAACCGCCACGGCAGCTCTCAGAGAGCATCCGGTGAGTCTTCTCCTTCATGCTCAAGAAGCTTTAGCTGTAGTTTCATTTCCCAGGATCTCCATGTGCCCGCCATCAACCGTGTTGTATTCCTTCACCATATGTAAATCTCTGGTCTACCTCATATGACCCCCATCACTGAAGTACACTAGGAAAGGCGTTGCGCGGATGGCCAAGATCCCAGACTTTGACCTGCGTGATATCGCAACTCCAGAACCACACCGAACTCGTTCACACCTCTCTGCATTCATAAACCTCATCAGATTCATAGAGGAGCAGGAACCGCACCTCACCTCCATTCGGAGTCGGTCGTCGGCCCTGGTGCAAGACAGGGAGCGTGTGGCAAAAGCCTCCCTCGAGGTTCAGCAGAAGGCCTCCGCGATTAAGCATGTTTGTTCAATGCCTCCCACCTCTGCTGCTGACGTGTTGACCTAAGGGCCATATACGAAGAGCTTGAACCTAGATGTGAAACATTGAGAACTGAAAACGCGCAAGGGAAAGTTAAACTATTGATGCTCAAAGAGCTTCACAACAAACTCACAAAAGAGAGCGAGCAAATCAAACAAGGGAAATACGAACAACGTCAGCGCAAGGTAGTCTCCCTCGTAACCCTCGCGACAATTTTTTTAACCCACCGAGCACAGGATGTGATTTTGAATGAGATGGCGGTGCTTTCCGATGCCGTTCTATCGACCCGCTCTCGAATCGTGCAATCCCCGGAGCGCATCAAACGAAACATCGTCACCATGGGCGCAACAGCTCTTGAAGACAAAAAAGTCTTCAGCACCAACGAAGCAAAAACTCGGGATCTGCAGGCCAAAATCAATATACTCTTCCAGGTTGAGAAGGTTTGTGAATTTTGGCCGTCCCTCTTGCACCACGGTCACGTTTGGTCCAGGACGTTCGTGCCTGCGCAGAAGCCCTCCAGGCTATACAAAAAGAGAAAGGGGCGCTGGAAGCTTCAATAAAGGACCTGACTGATGGCAGAGACGTGTTGGAAGAAAAGAGAACGACTAAAAACGAACTCGCGCTGAAACGAGAGGTTGGGGAACTACCTGCACTTTCTCCCGTGGTGGCGCTCACGGTTTGGTAGAGGGTCCGCAAGCAGCTGTTCAACGCCCAGGAAAAGCTCGATCGCGCAGTTCGCCACGCACAAGAGAAACGAAACGCGAGCCAACAGACCATTGAACGGTTACAATCGGAATATGAGGAGATGGTCGCAGAGCGACGCGACAACGACAGGGAGGTAGAAGAATACCACGTTCAAGAGCGTGAGGTTCAGAAGACGGTTAGGTTTCGCCGCCCCGATAGTGACACCAATCTAACACACGAACGATCCAGATGGCACGAGACATGAAGCAGAGCCAGATTGAACTGAACGAGCTCCTCACGGAATACTGGAAGCTGAGGCATGAAGCAGGTAGGAATACTTTGTCACACCGCAGAACGGTTCTCATCGACGACTTCTAGACTTATATATGGAAATCATGTCCAACAAGCTGACAGAGGACTAAGGCGGACCAATTGGGAAAACGTCGAAACTACATTTGGGCCTTGCGATTGATCCCTTTCCCCCCTGGTTTGCAAGCGGGACAAAACCATTTCCCTTTCGGCGCCTTCTTGAGTCCGATGCAATCGTAATGAAACTAGCCAAGAACGTCAGTTAAGATCGAGGGATGACCCGGATACGACCCGGAAACTCACCCAATCGTATGGACATTTTACACCGTTTTCACATTGCACCATCTACGATATACCGTTAGCTTTAGAATCGCAGAGGACAGAGACGACCCGTACAGCGCCGTAGGACACGTTATTACAATAACAATACCGAGGTTCGTTCGGGTCGGGTGTGTGGATAGCTAGATCTCCGACCGCCGAGATTTCCGGCGGTTGCAACGCAAGCTGACCATGTACATTCTTCCTCTTCTTGCCTTTCTTAGTCCTCCTGGCCGATGTTATGTCCGTCTTCCCGCGAGATTGGTCCAACACGGGAAATCCCATTGTTGCTGGATCGTGAGTGCCAGATAGGTGGTCCGAAGGCTGCGGGAGGGGTTCAATTTGAGGTCGCAGCCACCTGCCGGTAACGGCGTACGATAGAATGCGCCTCGGCTGAGAGTCTGGGTGGCTGGCTAAAGCGATTATCGTTTCTACCTCTTCTATCGACTGATCGAGGAGACGGATTTGTCTGTCAACCTGGTTGTTTGTAACGCCCAATCAACAACCTAGAGGACGGAGTAAGGTGGGGGAACCGACGGAGTCGTATGCTGACTGCGCGATGTTGACTCTTTCTTGGGCAGCGCGAGAATTCTCCTCCGTTATTGCAGCAACCCGTGATATTAGCCCCTTTGAACTTGACGAAGAGAGGGAGCCGGTTGGCGTTGATCCCCGCCCATCGCGGCTATGGTCCGTACGAGCTTGGAGGTACTGACGTAGGTAGTCGACCAAAGCCGTGTTGTTGTCTTTCCACCCGTCAGTGCAAGCATAGGCACACATTGGTTTGTAGGACTCACATTGCGCTTGATCATCCAACTCGCGGATGAGGATAAATGCGCGTTGCAATGTAAGCGGCAGTTGTTCGAGAACTTGTTTCGTCAGTATAACGGGGATGGTGGACAAAATGGAAAATACCTTCGTGATACTCTTCGCGGAAAGAATTCCAGACTCCGGAGTTGACCTTCTCTTCGGCCGACGGGGCATCGTCGGAAGGGCCGTCAACTTCTCTAGTACTGGTGTTGTCGTCGTCGTCGGTAGGTGCAAAGGCGACTGACCTCCGCCGCTTACGGGGTGGCATGGGGCAGACGGGTTTTCGGAACTTGCCGGGGGAAAACCATCCCTGTGGCTCTTGAGATCGGCGGAACTGACCAGGCCCTAAGGAGTCGAGTGCAGTACCGCGCGCGAGTCGCAGTGTTTCATGTATCGTGGGCCTTCCAAGATCTCCAGGGGATGTTCAACAACTTGTAGACAAGATCCACAAACACTACAAAACGCTACCAGCCGCCGGGGTTGACCTGCCAGGCTCCTCATCCTCCCCTTGATGCAGACCATACGGTCAACCTCCCCCTCCGCAGCTTATGTATCTGTGCAATGATCCTACCAAACGCCTTAGCGATCGTTCCCTCATTCCGCGATTGTCTAACAACGGGGATATCAAAAGGCCATAATGCCAGTATTCCCGCCGTGTCCACTGGGAATGTGGGTCACCGGATGGCCGATACTCAGAAGGTCCCATTCAATGAAACATTACTGCCCCGTACTGCGAAACACGGGACACGAGAGAGTCAGTCGGTTAAAGCCAACGAAGTATCACCTGTCAAGTGATTGGATGGGGAGGGTCTGAGGCAAGGGGAGGTTCCTTTTGCCTGGGGGATATATTATGAGGTTTGGGTAGGACGACGGGAGAAAGGTGGCGGAGGCGTCATTGGGGAGAAAGTGAGTCCGGCTCTCACCACCATCCTACTGATATGACACTTCGCGGGTGGCCTGGAAAACCTCCTGTGGGAGCCTGTGACCAAAGGGGGGTAGGAAAACGTGTTGACCTCATGAGGTGAATTCCACGTCGACATCCGACCCACGAACTACGGGCTGACCATACGTTGGTAAGGGTGAACCGCTGATTTGTGTGGAGGAAATCACCGAAAACGCGGTCTCAAAGACGGTGTCATCCGGAGATCTTGTCAGGCATTCGGCCATTGAGCTCCTCGAAGGCGGCAGTGTCCCACAACAATGCATTCCGACACGTACTCGTTCGTAATTTCGATACTTGAGTGCACCGCGGAGGTGTCGTTCTCGGGCCTGCCTCTCTCGCGATGGTGCGGTCATTCACGCGAGGGTCGGCAAGTCCCGCCACGACCAGGTATACAGAACTCGGGGGACCCGGAGAACACAAAGGTCCCGGGAGCTCGAAGGACTGTGTCTCGGGCGGTTTGTGGGTTCTTATGATGCGTTGTTGGTCCATCAATCAGAGGACCGACCCACAATGGAATACGTCCAGAGTTTCTTCACAGACCACGACAGATTGTTGAAAGCTTTCATTGACAAAGATTCAGTTTAACATTACGCCGTGAAAAATGAAGGGGGGAATCCAGCCCAAATACAAAAAAATGACAATAATGGCCGCAGGGCTGATTCCAACATGGAATATGTTCATGGTGGGGAGGTGCCAGGATTGGAAGTAAACCGATGTTTCATTGGGAGGGAGTAACATCTTCTGATCTGTCCTCTCTCTGATCCTGTTGACTCATGCCTGGTGGCAAACGTGCACTGATTGGGGGAAAACCTGGGTGGGCAGATGGTAGCGCAATCTGGCCATCGGGCCGGTGTGGTATCATGTACGGCGCATACGGTTGAGGGTATGGGGTTAAGAACGTGGTCGGATAGAAGTGTGGGTGGTGGTACGTAGGTTCACCATCACCGTTTTGGTGGGGAGGCAGCCCGTGAGCAGGTATCGGAGTTGCAAGATAGAACTGGGGATAGTAGATCGCCGCATCCCCTGGCTTGGGAGGTGCAGGAGCGTACTGGCCAAGGAAGCCTGGTGGGAAGCCAACCGGACTGATGAATGGTATGGCAGAGGATGCCCCTGGTATCGCCGTAGCCATTTGGATCGACTGGTGCGTCGAGCCATCGTACGGAGGATCCAAAGAGAATGCTGTGTAACGGTGAGGTCGTAGAAGGTCTATGGTCGAGGCGGACATACGTTTTCCATCGCGCTTCTTGTAAGGGCCTCGCTTTATACCCTTCTTCCGCTCCTTGCGGTGAGAGTCGACGCACTCCTCCGCAATGCCATACTTGACACAACGGAGGCATGGGCGTGCATCGTCGCACTTCTTGCAAGCCTTCTGACAGTTGGTACACGCGTTCTTGACCTGCCTGCGCTTGCTGCGGGTTGGGGGACTGGGTACGATGCCACTGGGGAAAGGGTACATGTGCATCGGCATGGTGGAGTACGTCAAAGGATGCACTGTCATAGACGGCTGCAAATCGGCGGTTTGGGTTTCATTAGGTGCTGGTTCGTCGGGTTCTGGGGATGGACTGTTTGGCATCTCTACGAGAGTGGGTGGCGGATGAGGGCAAGAGGAGTGAGATGGATGTAATCCGTACTTGGGACGACCGCGGCTGGGGGACGGTCTAGAGGGGAATCGAAGCTGGTGCTCCTGAGCGGCGCAGCGTCGTGCCCTGCTAGGAGGGGGAGCAGAGGCCTGGATAATACGGTGTCAGAAGTGCCATTGTCCAGAGGATGAGAGCCGAAGCATGATCACCACAGGAGGGGGCGACGGCAAACACGAAGGCCAACTACCGCAGCGAAATCTTGCTCCGATTGAATAGAACCCCGCTCGGGTCGCCCACAGTTATAGCCCTTTGTAGTCTTTGTTCATCCCAAGCCATTACAGTTGCATTTGTAACGACCTTGTTGTCTCACTACGTTTTGTTGTGTTCGGATCATTCGATTTGTAGTCACATTACATCCTCTCGCTTGTTTGCCACGTGTTGGGCACTGAGCGGGTTCACTCATTGAACTCCCTCCCTCCCTCCTCGTCAACCTCGACATCGCCGCCCGTGGCGGTCAAGTCCTGCCAGAAAGCATTCTCAGACCTCGGCCTTCCTACTTTTTCGTGTTTGTTGTCGTGCTGCTCTTCCTTGTCTCTCTTTTCGCTCCTCCCTCCGTCGTCTCCGTTCGTAATGTCCTCCCCAGTTCCAGCCCAAGTGGCTCATGACGGCCTGAGTGTGCAAAGACGGGCCCGGCCAACCCTTCTGGAATTAGGGAATCCGGATTCTCTGGATAACACTCCATCGGATACTCCGCAAGTCCCAATCGTTACCCCGAAAGAGGTGAGGTCTGCCTTGAGTTACACCTGATCAACTATCTCAACACCGTTCACTCCGACGCTCAGCTTCGCATTTACGGCTCTCCGGCGAGGCATGTCCAGGAACCAGAAGTTGATCCACCACCGCGTTCGGCCTCAGCCTCGTCCTCTCTCGATCCCTATTATTTTACCGCGCACACTCCAGAACTTCCTCAGCCGACGTTACTTACGGCTCACCTGGCACCCCGGACTCCCGAAATGCGCCGTCGTGTTACCGAACCTGTCACACCTGCCAGGGACCCCGCTTCAATCGATCGACGTGGCCTCGTGGGTGTTGGAGAACTGGCGACTCCTCGGTGGACGCGTGGACTACGCACCGATGATGACGAAGATCAAGTTGACTTGGCCTTTGACAATGACAACGGAGATTACGAACAGGAGGACCCTGACAGTCCTTGGACGATAGAGGCCCGAGATGGCGAGACAGAGGGTGTGGATCAGGTAGACCGTCCATTCCCTCCCCTTCTTTGCGCTGCGCTGATTGCGACCCAGGTGTCCGACACACCACAACTCCCCCGTTCTATAAGAACGCGCCCTTCGATGGCCGATGAAAGCGGCGGAGAGGAAATCTTGTATCCGAGGCAATCATCACAATCAGAGCAGCGTCCTCTCCAGCACATTCCCACCCACGAGTTAGATCGGGCGACCCCTTCGGACTCATCTGTCATTGCGTCTCGTGTAGAACCTATTCAATCACTCACGAAAGACACCGCGGTCCGCGGGCACCGTAGCCTCGGCGTTGGACCACCTCCTGGGCAGAAAGCCAAAGATCGAAGGCGGGATCCAACCCTCACACCGTTGAAAGAAAGCGGTGGCATCAAGGGTGACAGACACTCTAGGCACTCGTCAATCGGCTCTTCGTCAAGTCATGATCACAGTCGCCGAGTTCACACCACAGATTTCTCTCACCTACCCCCTTCGCCATCGACCTCATCCATTCATCACCTCTTGAAAGGTTCCGGCAACATCGTGCATAGTCCATCCAGCGTAGCGCAGTCACTGTTACGTGGGACCCAGGAGGGGTGGTCTGGGATGGACGATGAGGCGACCGTTGATGCTCTCCGCAAGCTGGATGGTTTATCTAGCAAGAGCGCCCATGCCAGCTCCCGCGTTAGCACGGGCGGTGCCTCAAGGGCAAATAGTCTTAGCCGTCCCGGAACGCCGGCAAAATCTACCACTACTCAATGGGAGGGGGTTGACGGGAAGCGCAGTAGCCGACGGATCAGTACTCGCGTCGAATCTGGTTCAGAAGGCAAGCGAGACTCTGGTTCGAGTGGCCGGAATAGAACCGGAGAGCATCCTACGGAAGGTGGCGAACTTCACGTAGTCGCAATGACAAGCGACGATACCAACGGGCCTGTGCCCTCTGAGCGGGTGGTTAGGAAGACGTCCGCCCGCCTCAGCTATAATGCGAAGCGAGCCTCCACCTCATCTGCCAGTCACGCAAGCCCCACAACCAGTTCCAGGGATTCAGTCTCTCTCTCTACTAGCACCAGTGTCACGTCGGTTTCCACCGCTTCCGTGAGATTCCCTGGGGGAAAGCCTAAACGGAATAGCACCGATGTCCATTCTGCAGGTGAATCTGCCAGTGACAAGGAGCGTGCAGGACCCGGCCAGGATCCGGCCCTTGAACACAATGTTCCTCCAGTTCCTCCGTTGCCCAAGGGTCTGTCTAGTTATCGTTCACCACCGCCTTCGTCCTCCACGTCCGGATTCCCCCAACACCATCAACAGGATCACCGAGAATCTGGCCTCGAGGATGAAGATGCGGATAAAACCTTCTTAGTCGATATCCCAACCACGCGGACCCCTTCGAAGAGCACTCATCATCTGAACGGCCAAGACCCACCGACGGGGGGGTATCTCATGCCAGGGTCTGCCCCAGCAATAATGAAAACACCCTCAAAGAAATGGAGCTTCACGAATGCTTTCAAACTCGCCGCCTCTCCCACATCTGCATCCCTCAAAGACAAGCACCCGGGTAGCCCCCTTTTGACCACCGCAACCCGAGTTCGAAAGTCCTTGTCCAAGGACCGATCACTCGCGAACGCTACTTCCGAGACCTGGTCCCCCGGTCAACCCGACGCAATGACTTCCGCCACTTCACTGACTTCCCTCTCTTCTGTTGGTTCTCCTGCAAATGCACTATCGTCCTACGTCATGGAAAACCGCGCCTCTGAAAGCGACCACCAAAATAGGATGGAATCCTCCGCTAGCGCCAACACCAACACGACCTCATTGCCTCCGCCTGCACCGCTGAGTCCTACTTCCTCCATACATCAACCCTCTGCATCATCAAAACGCCTTACCCCCTCTTCCATTCCATTCTTCCGTCGCTCTTCGTCACAATCCATGCACTTTCCTTCCGGTGCGATCCCTAGTTCTACCTCGCCTACCACCTCATCCGCATCATATTCCGGCTCCCGGGCCACACTCCCAAAGTCCGGCCCATCCCCTTCCACTGAACTCCCTTCCACTTCCTCCTTGTCTACGCCAAGCACAAATAGGAAGTCCTCTGTACTGAGCCTGGGGATTCCGTCCCTACTCAAAGGCTCAAGCTCAAGAAAGAGCCTCCACGGGGGGGATAAAAGTGATACCGGAAGGGACTCCGATCGGGATGCTAACCGGTCGAAGCAAAAGGATAAAGAGAAGGCGGAACGGTCAAAGCTGAAAAAGGAGGAGAAGGAACGAAGTGAAAGTCGTATTTCGGTCCTCATGGGAAGGAAGCGCGGAAAGGTAAGGAACCCCTGATACTTGCAATAATCCCCCTGACTGTCTTGCAGACGTTGTCGTCAACTGATCCCAAGAAAGCTAAGCCTGTCAGCCTCCCACCGATGCAAGTAACTGCTATACCTCCCTCCACCGCCAATAGAGTTGCAGGTCTGAAGTCCTCCTCCAATTCGACCCTTCCTTCCACCTCGTCAACTCCTCGGAGTTCTATCACGTCTCGTGCAACTTCTCACACTGCCAGCTCGATGCAGAGACAATCCGATACTTCCTTGAGGAGGCATCAGCTGCCCACAATTGCGGGGTCTCCTTCGGTAGGCACCGTGGGTCACACGTCTTCAAAGGAGGGCCCTCCGTTGTCCACGAACAATACATCCTTGGCATTATCCAAGGAGACTCCAACGAAAATACCCCGTATCGCTAGTCGATCGTCAACCGTTGCATCTCCCACACTCAAGAGCCGTCGCACAAGCCTCCACGTGAGCGAAACCACCCCATCCAGCGAATCACCCACCGCAAGTCACGAGTTTTTCAATGAGTTCGGTATTTTGGAAATGCCGTCCACGACTACGAAGCTGCCATCCTCCCGCCATTCCGTTCGTGCTTCTCCATCAACGACAGGCTCGGTGTCCCGGGTCCCACGCCAATCTGCTGCCTCTTCGTCCTCTAACCTGGTGGCGTCGGTCACTCGGAAGGCAAATAGGGAATCCCTGTCGCTGGCCGGTCTTAGGAAGGCGTCAACGAGCTCTGTTACGTCATTTAACATGCCTGCCGAAACGAGCACCTCCCATCACAGATTTTCAGCTTTGTCACCTTCGAAGGGTCTAAAACTTTTGTCCCCAAAGGTCTCACTCTCCGCCGCGAGGCTTCCCAGTTCTTCGACCTCACAGTCTCATAGACACACAGTGACATCACCGAGCTCGAGCCAACAGTCGCTGTTAACGCCATCTTCCTCCCCAAGCACGGCAGTAGACGAGGATGAGATCGCTGGTGATGAGGAGATGCTCCAATACATCAAGCGGCAACAGGCCAAAAGGTTGGCTCACGGTGCAACTCAGGAAGAGTTGGATGAACTCCTCCGTTTCCCCGAGCCACTTCCCCCTGTCCCTCCGATATCCCCTGCTGGTGTGTTCCACCGACTCTCGGTGCGCCGGCTAGACTTTCTTATCATTTGTCTATAGTTGTCTTGAAGAGTGGTCAAGCCTTGTACCTCTCCCCGTACGAGAAGAAGGAAATACTGGACTACCAATCAGTCTACTTCATTGGGGCAAGAAGTGACAAGAAGCAGACGACGCCGGAGAACACCACTAACAATTATGGTTACGACGATGAGCGCGGTGATTACCAAGTCGTTACCCATGACCATTTGGCGTTCCGATATGAGGTCACGGACACACTTGGGAAAGGTTCCTTCGGCCAGGTCCTGAGCTGTCGTGATCACCGTACCGGTCAGTCTGTCGCTGTGAAGATCATCCGCAACAAGAAACGTTTCCATCACCAAGCTCTGGTCGAGATAAAGATCCTTGATAACCTCCGGAAATGGGTTTGTAAACTCCTTTGGTTTGCGTCTTCTTCTCGCTCATGAGATCACGAAGGATCCCGATGAGAAGCACAATGTCATCAAGATGACGGAACACTTCTACTTCAGAGGCCACCTTTGCATTGCCATGGAGCTTCTCAGTATCAACCTTTACGAGCTCATCAAAGCGAACGGCTTTGTCGGTTTCACAACAGGCCTCATACGTCGTTTCACGAGCCAGATGTTGATGTCATTATCCCTGATGAGGCACCACCGCATCGTTCATTGTGATCTGAAGCCAGAGGTACGGTTCTCTTACCTTATCTCATTCTTGTTTTGATTGTCCGCAGAATGTGCTGCTTAAACACCCCGCGAAGAGTGCCATCAAGGTAATCGATTTCGGAAGCAGTTGCTTGGAGCACGAGAAGAGTGCGTATTCCCCCTCTCTCTCACGCACACACCGCACTTCCTAACAACAGCCTAGTGTACACGTACATCCAAAGCCGTTTCTATCGTTCACCCGAAGTGATTCTTGGTATGAGCTATCACATGGCTATTGATATGTGGAGCCTGGGGTGTATAATGGCCGAACTCTACACGGGTTTCCCTATTTTCCCGGGCGAAAACGAGCAAGAGCAGCTTTCCTGCATCATGGAGATTTTGGGGGTTCCAGATAAGGAATTTATCAATCGCAGCTCTCGAAAACGCCTGTTCTTTGGTAGGGGTCTTCTACTATTCTGACATCAGCCCAAGCTGATGAGTCCGCGCAGATTCAACAGGAGCACCTCGTCCCGTAGTCAACTCGAAGGGCAGGCGCCGACGACCTGGGACGAAGAGCTTGGCTCAAGTCCTCCGCACGGATGATCACGTCTTCGTTGACTTCATTGCCAAGTGCCTAGTTTGGGACCCGGAGCGGCGGATGAAACCCCAGGCCGCGTTAAGACATGAATTCATTACCTCTGGCCGGCGACCTCGGCTTACCAGCCCGAGTCCCTCCATCTCCAAACCTCTGTCCTTACCATCTTCTAGCAAACAGAAAGGAGGGGAGACTCCAAAAAAATCACAGATCAGTGCACCGACGCCGCTCACCGCTCGATCCTCACGCACCACTGTCCAAACGACGCCCAGCACCTTGTCTTCTCTTACCCTGAGTACATCTCGATCTCATCGCACCTCTCAACAACAGTCCTACTCGGGATACTACTCAGCAAGGACGATAAACAGTCTCACGGTATGTGAAGATTTGTAATTTTAACTTTTCAAACGCTCACCCTACTACAGAGTACTGCCAAAACCACTTGATAACGACCACTACTTTAACCGCAGATCCATTACCCTTCATGTGCACACTAGAACCACCATAATGCTACCGAATGACACTCATCCTATTCCCGACCCTTGAGTCGTTCTTCGCTTTTATTATAGTTCCACATCCCCTGCAAGGTCCAAGGATGGGAGTTTGAGAAACACATCACTCCCTAGAAGGCCATTACTTTCAACAGGACATGGCCGTGGGGCGGACACGCACCCCATCCATCCATTGTCAGGAACTGCAATGAACCTCCAAAATATCTGAAGGCAGTGAGAATTTGAGTTGACTTATAGGGACCTCGTCGCACCTGGCATATAAACCGCTCATGGGGAGACCATAGCCTAATCCGTAAAACGTCCCCAAACCGGTTTGGATACCCTTTCGGGTGATTTCGGCGAATAGGTTCGAATCGCCCTTCTCACCCACGGCAGCGCTTCCGCCGATGTACTGGGCGGCGTATGGACCACCCTCACCACCACCATCATCCGGTGAAGTGGCTTCTGCCGTCGTGAATGCATACGAGAATATCCGACGCATGTTCTGTCGGGACACCCCACCCCCTTGGTCTCGGATGCGTAAGGAGAGGAAGGGTGGATTGGTTGACCCTCGTGGCGCTCCAGGCGATACGGTTATTATGACAGGAGGTAGTTCTGCGTCCGTTGATGAGCCGTTTATTCTGTAGTGATTCTCTACCGTCGCACGAAAAGAGTTCTTCAGAATCTCAGTGATGATGTATTCCAGATGAACCGGGACGTATCTGGGGTTGGTTGGAGAACAGGAACAACGATTGTCACAGAACCACGCACGCAAAAGTAGCATCTGGGTTCCCGTCTACCACTATCTCTGGGCTAACACCCATCGTCGCGCCACACAATTCTTTGACGAATGAGCCGCAGGTGCTACGAGAGATGTGGTCACGCAAAGCCAAAACAGTATAAAAGAGGGCATACCGGATCAAATCCATGGGGCGGCATTTCAGGTCGATAACACCAACGCTGTCTTTCATCGAGTCCGGACGCTGCAAAGCACGAGACAAAGCGATGTGCTGCTCAGCTATGAGTCGGACTGCAATCCTGTTACGGATCGCCCCATCCAGGAACTGGGAGGTTTGTTCCGGAGTCAAGTACCGAGAACACTCCTGTAGGCTGAGAGGCATTAAGATTCATCAACGCCGACCTTAGGCAATGAAGAGCATACCCTTTTGCCATTTGAGGAATATCATCCACGTGAGAGTTGACCAGTCTCTCTAACTCCGTGGTGAATTCCTCATTTTGTTCCAGGGTTGTGACTTTCGGGTAGGTTGCGATCCTATGGAAACTCGATGCGTGGACATCGAGGGTCCTAGACATGAAAGGGTTCATTCCAACAATAAATGGAAGGTTCTCCATCGAGCGGACTCTTGTGGCAAGACGACGGGGGATCTCCGATAGCACGTAGTTGACGGAGGCCAGAACGGACCGTTCGGTCGCTGGCTGACCGAAGGACACTAGGGTCGACAGCCGCAAACGCTGTGAAGGACGAGTCAGATAATCCTCCACAAGGTGCTCGGAATTTAAGCGGGTTTGCTGATCGACGGAAGAGTGGGCAAGCCGACGGGCGAGGACGAGGGCGCGCATGGGGGCGCGTTGGAGAGATGGATGATCGACGATCGACCGAACGTGGGGGATGGTGAGGTAGTGTTATCACGAACCAGTGTTTAGTGCGTACGATATCTTACAGCCAACTGCGATAACGATATACTCTACTTCAGTTATATACCTGATACAGCGGCCTATGCCAGGAATCAGATACCACCTGACGGTATTGAGAGGGAACACCTACGTCGAAGAGAATTTGGTTCCTTGTCGAACGACCTTTTCAACGGCGTCCAAGAAGTCCCGTTCTGTGGCCACCTTCCGCCTGGCACGTATTGCGAACATCCCAGCCTACAATATTGCGTCAGAATGGAACCTTACCCCACATATTTCGTCCATACCTCAGTGGCTACGGATCTCAACTCTGCTCCCGTTGTGTTAGGACACAAACGAGCAATCAGATCGAACCGAATGTCACGTTCGACGCTCATGCTATGCAAATGGACGGTTAGGGTTCGATCGCCCCGTAGACGTATGACGTCCATTACCTCCGGGCGTGGATCCGTAGGATATGGGCCCTTCCTTCAATATCAGGTAAAGCGAATTCCACTCTGCGATCCAATCGCCCAGGCCGCAGTAGCGCGGGATCCAGTGTGTCAGGTCTGTAAATTCGTCGTTTACTGCAGGGAGGGCCGGGAAGGGGGCTGAACTGACCGATTGGTAGCCATAAGGACTTTGATGTTCCCACGTGGATCGAATCCGTCCAGTTGGTTGATCAACTCCAGCATTGTCCGCTGCACTTCGTTGTCCCCGCCAGCACCATCGTCAAAACGCGCACCACCGATAGCGTCGACCTCGTCAAAGAAGATGATACAGGCTTTCTTGCTACGGGCCATCTCGAATAATTCGCGGACCATTCTTGCGCCTTCCCCGACGTACTTTTGTACAAGTTCGGATCCGATAACGCGGATGAACGTAGCATCTGTACGATTGGCAACAGCCCTCGCGCATAACGTCTTCCCTGTGCCTGGAGGCCCGAAGAGTAAAACCCCCTTGGGGGGGTCGATCCCAAGGGTGACGAACCGTTCTGGCTAAACGAAACGATAATTGGGTATTTCAGGAACATCAACTGGAGACCTACGTGTAACAGTGGGGTCTCCACCACCTCACGTAGCTTCTCGATTTGTTCCTTGCAGCCCCCTACATCTGAATATGTCACATCAGGCTTTTCCTCGACCTGCATCATCGTGACAGATGCGTCGATCTTCGGGGGGAGTGGTATCTGGATCTGGTACTTGTTTCTATCCACCCTGGACGTTATTTAGCAGATCACCGCATGCCTGGAATCGGCTGGCCTTACCCGACCCTCATCCCTTCCTCGATATCCGTTGGGGCGACACGCTCCCCCAGCCCCACAACGAATTTGGCAATTTGCTTGATGTTAATAACATACTTGTCTTGCTCGTCGGCGCCCTTCTGCCCCTGCAAAGCGCCCACAGGGTTAACGGCGCGTGCAGCCTCAGCTGCGGCAGGATCGATGGGGATGATTTTTGTACATCTTGCAACTTGCAAGGGGTGTTCCTCGGTCATTCGCTGGCGATCCGCCGGAAGGTCCCAAAGATTTGGGGATGCCAAACCGGTATCCGACTCTTTGACACCTGCGATTTGGTGGGTGAATGAAACTCTAGGAGCGCGATTTTTGGGATAACGCACCGAGTTTCTCATTTATGCGTTTCTGGACTTCCTTGATATCATTCTCGACCTTTTTTAAAGCCGTTGCGTACGGGCCTTGACCCTGATCCGGTGCCTTCAGAACGGGAAGCGAAGCGATCGCGAGACTCATACATAGGTTTTCAGAATCTGGATATCACCTTCGTCGAGAGCTGTTGTCGAGGGTGAGTAAAGAAGAGGCAATACAGTTTGACGAGGACCTACCTTGGATCTTCTCGTCGTCCTTGTTGGGATCGGAATTCTTGTCCCCTGCAACCCACACCCGTCAGTGATTCCAGCTACAGTCAACCACAGAGCACTTCCAGTACATTTCTCCCAGTCGCTGCGAGGGATGGTCAATCATCTGCCCCGTGTGTAGAACGACGGGAACACGCACGTCTTTGGTGGCATATCGAGGCTATGTTGAAGTAACGGAAAGGACGCGTAAGTCTCACTGAGGTCAACTGCCCACCACGTGACGAGATAAGTGATTACATAACCTACAGTATCTTCACCTATCTCCAATCCATACTCTCATCCACATGGCGGGGGCTCTACCAAACGCGGAGAAACACCTCCCGAAAGTCAGTGATGAGGACCGCGAGTCTCGCTTTGGTCAGGTTTATGGCGTCTCCGGCCCGGTTGTCGTCGCAGAGAACATGTCTGGTTGTGCAATGTACGAACTCGTTCGCGTCGGTCATGACGAATTGGTCGGAGGTATCTATCCCACTCTAAGCTGCCACCCTCGATCTCACTTTGCTGGCAGAGGTTATCCGGATCGATGCGGACAAGGCAACGATCCAAGTTTACGAAGAAACATCTGGTGTGACGGTTGGGGACCCTGTTTTACGCACCGGAAAGCCCCTCAGTGTTGAGCTTGGCCCGGGTATGTGACCCTTCGCTCCCTCACAATCGATCCATTGACTTCACTCTAGGACTAATGGGCAATATCGTCGACGGTATCCAACGCCCCCTTCGAGTGAGGACTCCCTGAAGGACTCCCTTGTCCTTACTAACAGTCCGCATTCTAGTCTATCCAGGAGTTATCCAAGTCAATCTATATACCCCGCGGGATCAACACGGATGCGCTGGATAGGTCACACCAGTGGGATTTCACCCCCCTCAATTTCAAGGTCGGAGACCACGTCTCTGGAGGAGACATTTTCGGTGGCGTTTATGAAAACTCGCTTGTAAATAGCCACAAAATCATGCTCCCTCCTCGTGCGTTGGGTACAATTACCCACATCGCCGAGAAAGGAAGTTACGCAGTCGACGTTGGTTGGCTTAGTCCCTCCGCCCGACCATCCATTGACCCTCACTCCAGGATGTCGTGTTGGAAACCGAGTTTGAAGGGAAAACCTCCAGTCATACTATGATGCAATTATGGCCCGTCCGCGCTCCGCGACCTGTGAAGGAAAAACACACCGCTAATCACCCCCTTTTGACTGGACAACGCATTCTGGATGCCCTTTTCCCGTGGGTCCCAACTAGAAATAATAAATCTTACGCTAACAAACAGTAGGTGTGTGCAAGGAGGGACAACTGCAATCCCTGGTGCCTTCGGTTGTGGGAAAACCGTTATTTCTCAAGCCCTATCCAAGTTCTCGAACAGTGACATTATCATCTATGTTGGGTGCGGGGAGCGCGGTAACGAGGTAAGAATAAACCTACACAGAAGGAATCTGTGACTTAAGGCGTTTCCAGATGGCTGAGGTCCTCATGGAGGTTCGTCCTGTCTCCTTTCCTTTGGCTCATCTGCTGATTCCGCACGCCGATAGTTCCCAGAGTTGACCATGGAAGTTGGCGACAGACAAGAACCAATCATGAAACGCACGACACTCGTTGCAAACACGTCTAATATGCCCGTCGCAGCTCGTGAAGCCTCGATCTACACCGGAATCACACTTGCAGAATACTTCCGCGACCAAGGAACAAATGTTTCCATGATGGCCGATTCCACCTCACGATGGGCAGAAGCCTTGCGCGAAATCTCGGGTCGTTTGGCAGAGATGCCTGCAGATTCAGGATATCCCGCCTATCTAGGCACCAAACTGGCGAGCTTCTACGAGCGTGCTGGAAAGGTTACCGCGTTGGGTAACCCCCTCCGCGAAGGAACGGTTTCTATCGTCGGGGCGTGAGTGTACAACAGGGATACTTTCCGATGGATGGTTTAATTCATCTGTCTCAATAGTGTATCTCCTCCTGGCGGGGATTTCTCCGACCCGGTAACCTCAGCCACACTGGGTATCGTCCAAGTCTTCTGGGGTCTCGACAAGAAGCTCGCTCAAAGGAAACACTTCCCATCGGTCAACTGGAACTTGTCCTACTCAAAGTATCTCAAGGTACTAGGTCCTCACTACGACGCCACGGAACCAGGTTTTGTCGAACTCAGGACGCGCACGAAGGAGATCCTCCAGAAGGAGGACGATCTCGCAGAGATAGTCCAACTTGTCGGGAAGAGCGCACTGGGCGAAACCGACAAGATCACCTTGGAAGTCGCCCGTATGTTGAAGGACGATTTCTTGCAACAGAACGGCATGAGCGAGTATGACAGATACTGCCCGTTTTACAAGACCAGTGCGATGCTTCGAAACTTTGTTACGTTCCACGATTGCGCGGTGAAAGCTGTCTCTCAAGGAGACATCACCTTCAACAAGATCAAAGATAGTGCTAGCGACTTGATGTTCAAACTCTCACAGATGAAGTTCGAGGTGAGAAACAATCCGTTGGCAACGAGAACCCAGCTTACATTGGAGCACAGTCCCCGTCCCAAGGAAAGGATGCCATCAAACAGAAGTTGGATGCACTTCACGCAGAGATCCAGGAGAAGTTTAGGCAGATAGTCGAATGAACCGTGCCCAACGCGATTACGATGAACCACCTTGGGTTCTTCCCTGTACCCCATCCCTTCAACAAGTTCGGACGAGAAACAAAACATGTATCACCCTTATTTGGGGATTTGCGCCTTCGTGTGGATGATATCGACGCCCCAGTTGGGTCTGCTGTAGGATCTTGCATGTGCGACGTGAAATGACTCGCAAACGTCCGTGAAGCCTCAAATAGGTACCCGGGACATCTAAACTGGTACAACACTGGGAACGAACAAACCAACAACAGGGTGGGTGAGATGGAGAAAGGGACACTACGCGCAACGACGCAGATGGCCCAAGAGGTAACAGAGAACGAATGGACCTACAACTGTGGCCCAGCCAACCTCACCTTCTCCTCTACGTCCTTCTCGTAAAGCGCAAATGCCTTCTGGAACATACTTGCGAGCTTCCTGACCTCCCTCTCGAATCCTTCCTTGTTCTTCCAGGCCTTCCTGGGGTTCAATAACTCCAGGGGGACGCCCTCCAACGATGTTGGGATTGAGAGATTGAAGGTGGCAAAGTTCTCGTACTTGGCCTTGGCGAGTTCACCGGAGTGGATGGCATCAATGATTCGACGGGTATACTTGAGAGGGCAACGGGAACCAGTTCCGTACTTTCCACCAGCCCAGCCTGTGTTCACGAGCCAGCAGTTGACCTTGTGCTTGGCCATGCGTTCTGCCAACATCTCGGCGTACCTGCCGGGCTGGTAAAAGAGACAGAAGGGGACGCCAGTAAGGTATTCGAACGGGTGTAGGAGACCTGGGGACGTACGTGAAGGACGATGAACGGAGCGCTATAACAGGTTGAGAAGGTTGGAATTGGCTCGAGGACACCGTCCTCGGTTCCCGGAGTTTTCCTGCAACAGTCGTCGGTTGAGATTAAAATTTCGATAGGACCGTGAACTACAACTCACGAGGTGTAACCGGCTAAGAAGTGATAGCTAGCCTGCTCAGGAGATAGTTTGCTAACAGGCGGGAGGACGCCGAAAGCGTCGCAAGTGAGCATGATGATGTTTGTCGGTTGCCTATCAACCATACAAGGGACACGAGCATTTGGAATGAAATCGATGGGATATGCGCAACGAGTGTTTTCAGTGATGCTGACGTCGTCATAGTCTGGCTTGCGAGATACAATGTCGTAGACGACGTTCTCGAGAATGGCACCGAAACGGATGGCGTTGAAGATCTCGGGTTCCTTCTCAGCAGAGAGGTTGATGCACTTGGCATAACAGCCACCTTCGATGTTGAATACGCCATTATCCGACCAGACGTGTTCGTCATCACCAATCAGTTGGCGATTAGGGTCAGCCGACAGGGTAGTCTTCCCGGTTCCAGAGAGGCCGAAGAAGAGCGTAACGTCTCCGTCCCTAGCGCCTACATTTGCGGAGGAATGTAGCGAAAGCTGGCCAAACTTGACAGGTTGTAGGTAGTGCATGACGGAAAAGACCCCCTTCTTCATCTCTCCGGCGTACTCTGTTCCGAGAATGACCATTTCCATCCGCTTGAAGTTGATCTCGACCGAGGTCGTAGAACTCATGCCCTTGGTGAACCGATTGGCAGGGAATTGACCCGCGTTATAGATGATAAAGTCCGGTTCGCCGAAATCACGAAGTTCTTCCTCGGTCGGCCGAATCAACATGTTGTTCTTTGGTCGGGATGATTTTTAACCTTTGAGCCGACACCTGAGATGGTAGAGGATGCTCGATGACATACCATGAAGAGGGCGTGATACGCCCGCGCGCAAATAACTCGGACTTTGATCCGGTACTTAGGGTCCCACTGTACTGCCCTGTCAGAGACTTTGGATCTTGAAACGGATCAGGAAAGACGTACACCTGCATAGCCGTCGAATATGTACACGTTGTCCCTGGTATTCAGGTAATCTATGGCACGCTCGCGGTTGATCTCGAAAGTGTCTGTCCGAGCTGTTAGGATGCTTCGGTCTCCTGTGGATTGAGAAATACATACGTTCGTCCATCTTGATGTTCACCGAGCCCCACCAGATGTCATCCTTGGAGGTTTCCTCGTAAACGATACGCTTATCCTTGGGGCTCCGGCCAGTCTTCTTGCCAGAGAAGTTGATAAGGGCACCAGAGGAAGAGATGATAGCACCTTCGTTGCGGATGGCATCTTCGTACAGGAGAGAGACTGGGGCATTGCGCTTCAGATGTATCTTGTCCATATCGAAGCCTGCCTGTGAGTAGAAATCAAGGTCCTGCCCAATAACTGTGGGAATGGTTAGGGAGGGGATCCGGGGGGATGGGTCGGATTACTCACAACCGCCGATTGCCTCAAAGTCGAAAGGCTGGGCATAGTTCTTGTGGAGGATGTGGGGGGTAACGTAAGGGGTTTGGTGGAGGACCATTTGTTTGTACGAGGGGAGAAAGCGTTTTGAGATGGATGGGGAATAGAGAGATGAGGTTGGGATGAATGGATGCTTTATACCATTCGCCCAGCACCGAAACATCCCTTTCAAACCCGTTTAGGGGTCATGCCCGTTTGTCCGTTATCGCCCGGTGTGCTAAGATCTCTCTGACGGACGGAAGGTTGAGGATAGGTGGTTGCTCGCTCTCACACCCCGAGTTCGTAGGCGGCAGGCGACCACACACCTGCGCGCCCGACATGGCCCGAGCGACATCCTCCCCCTCGCATCCAATAGCTTGTTCCCAACCAATCACGGTGCAAATTCGGCTTCGACCTGTGTTCCCAATCCACTCGGGTCGGTAGGACTCGGGTCTGAGGCCGGGGGACTCTCTCGGTCGAGGAATTCTGATTGTACATATCCCTAACGTGACTCCCCCCCTGGTAACTAAACCGTCGCCTGGCGAGCCTTTGGCCTGGCAAGCCTTTGGTGCGATTTTGTCCTCTGATGGGACTCCCACTGTTCCCCTTCTTCAATCATAACCGGTCGATCGGGATCCAAGGAACAGACAGGACAGACAAGTTTACGTCTTCTCGCCAGAACATCAGATGGTCTGTGTGTTCTCGCAATTAGATAGACACGCTCCTACAACCGGAGGTCCCATACCTGACAGACTTTGCGGAGACACGTAGCTGTGTCCTTGCCGCAGAGGACAACTCTACCGGGTTTGGTAGCAATCGCTTGTCCAGAAAATCTGCTAGCCCTGTGACCACCTCAACTTGTTAACTGTCCGTCCACGCTCACCACGAGTAATTGCGTCGGCGACACGCAACACGTTTTCATCCCAAGCATCACCAAGTTCTGCACTTCACCCGTCAGATATTGGAGCCGAGGAAAGGAATATGTGCTAACCAGTGGCGTCCAGCAGATAAAATGGTGTTACTTGGTCCATTTGAGACCCCTCGTTCACTCTCAGAACGGCAGGGATCAGCTGGTTCTTGATCCACGAAACCTGTCGCTTTGCATATTTGCGTGTCGACCGCTTCATGGATTCCACAGAAAGCCCATACGCATTTTGAGATTCTGCAGCATCGTGCAGTTCAACGTAACGGTCGAACTCGCGGTAGCCTACAAAGGGTGAGATGAGTTCGAGCCACTGAGCCTCCCTCACCTATCGACTGGTACATTCCCAAAGTATAATCAACCCCGTCCTTGCCGCCCTCGATCGACTCAGTGGGTGACCTGAGACGTTTCAGCAGCTTGACTTCCTCCAATAATCCCTGCTATAGACCGGGTTTGGTTCAGCCATGATTCAGTTCGAGGGAGGGTCCGAACCTGGAGCATTTGGTCTACCCGCTGGTCCAGGCGCGGATTCAGGGCACTGGGCTCGGCATACAACCAGAAGAACAGAGTTCGGTATCTACCGTCGCTCAGCTCCGTTGGGGCTCGCCTAAATTGTGCATTACCTTGCGGTGAGGTCTGTCTCTGACTGTTCAGCAAAAATCTCGCTCGGCAGTTTGCCGGTTTCTGCGATGATCTTCAGACTCCGGAGCACCTTTCGTGTATCTCTCCAATGCCACCTAGAGGCGACCGCGGGGTCTAGCGCCTCGAGCAATCTGTGCATCGCCAGAGCACTGTCAGGATCGGTCGAAGCGGATGGTGGGGGATCATGGAGCTCCTCGAACAGGCCTCTCTCTTCGGGAGAGAGTTTTAACAATAAATCCTCCGATGGGTGGGGTGGGGGAGACGGCCGAGAACCCTTCCCAACCAACCGATCTGGAAATATCAAGTGTTGTATCCAGTAGGAGGTGCCTCCCACGACGATGGGGATCTTGCCCTGGTTGTGAATCTCATCGATCTTGTATATTGCGGAATTGAGGGGTAAGGTTGCTGACGGAAGGTATGGGGGCGGGGGTTGGACTCACCGCCTTTGCAGCCTCCTCCACCCACTGTCCGACGACGTACTGTTCGCCTGGTTTTTTGAAGCCCATGAGGAGGTGAGGGACGCCCTGCATGTCTTCTCTCGGGAGTTTATTAGTGAGGATGCCGAGACCGTCATAGACCTGCATGGCATCGGCATTTATGACCGCTGCCCCTTCTGCAATCCCCAGCGCGAGTTCAACGGCGAGCTTTGATTTTCCGACGCCAGTTGTGCCGCATATGGCGATGACGGGACGGAGCGAAGCCATGATCGTCCCGACGCGTCTCGCTCCCTCCTCCACCCGTCATGGCCACCAGAGCAGCGAAGAAGGTCCATCTCTTCAACATCTCCCCAGCACCTGGCTCACTTCATCACGTACGCACACCTTTCCATCCCTCATTTCCCCTTGTTCAACGAGCCCACAGCAAAAACGCGTCGGAAGGGGTCAAGGGTCCGGTTCCGGGGGCACCTCCGGTCGTGGACACAACGGACAAAAGTCGAGATCCGGTCCTGGCCCAAAGCCCGGCTTCGAGGGTGGTCAAACTCCCATAACAAAGTTGATCCCCAAACGGGGCTTCTACAACCAGTATGTCATCCGCTCGCCATGTCTCCTTTGTCCCTTGCCAACCGAGGCGAACCATCCAGAAATACAATGGAATATGCCGCAGTAAACGTCGACAGGTTGCAGCATTGGGTTAACCAGGGTCGACTCGTCTCCACTCCCGAGCGACCCATCACAGCCCGGGAGCTGTTGCTCAGTGGTTGTGTCCACGATGTCAAGGACGGAATCAAAATTTTGGGTGATGTACGTTTGTCCCTTGCACGCGTAAATTCAGTTGATCAAGCCCATGTAGGGAAAGGAATCTCTCCGCAGCCCGATTCACGTAGTCTCCTCTCGTGCGTCCAAATCTGCAATTACGGCTATCGAACGTTTAGGGGGTACTGTCTTCTGCAAATATTACAACCCCCTTGCCCTTCGAGATTGCGTCGATGCCAGAACAGACAGGATAGCTGCTGCACCGACCAAGAGGAAGGATATCGGTGTGTCTACAATTCACTATCGGTTGCTCCACCTACTGACACCCTTTCAGAGTGGTATACCCATTGGGGAAACCGGGGGTACCTCTCGCCCCAGGCCATCAAGAAGATGCCGTACGTTGACGATCGATTGAAGGAACTTTCGAGGGAGTTCACAACCTTCAAGTCACAACCGTTTGAGACCAAGTAGCATTGGTGATGGCGTCCCGTGGTGTCTTAGTATATTAATGATCTGTTTGCATCGTATTGGGTGAACGGGAGCGGGACCTAGACGACACGGAGGGGCTCCTCGACACAAATCGTGAAGGGCTGCCGGGTGACCCTGACCGGCTCCTAGAGGGACTCCTTGAAATATACCTCGCAGAATGTCTGCTGCCACTCCGAGAGCGGCCGGAGGTCACACTCCTGCTTCGCGATCTCCCCCTGGTACTTCCACGGTCACTGTTTCCCTCCATTGCATCGAGAAGCCTGCTCTTCCTAGGCCCGATGTCTCCATTCTCCTCAAGAATCTGTCGCTTTTGCAAACGAGGGAGGATGATGTCACACACACGCTCCTCCACTAGTAGGCTATCCACAAACTCGTCCATGAACGTCAGAGTGTAGCCCGCTATCCAAGTTATCACCGCCAGGTTCCAGAAAGTGTGGTAGAGACGTACCCATGCTACGCATTCGCAGTTTGCGGAAATCTTTGAGTAACGGCTCAAGCAGGTCGTAGACCTCGGCGGCACGGAACGTCATGCGGATATACATCGCAGCCAGTGCTCTGAGGTACCTGGGCTTCATGTCAGCGTGTACTTGTGTACAAATCTAGGAGATGGCGACGGAACTTGAACTCGTCTGCGCGTAGATATTCGACTAATATCTCCTTCTCAGGTTGAATCTGCAATAGCTTGAGGAGAAGGGAGATGAACTCCGTTGGCTTTTGATTCCCATACACACCCCCTATGCTCTGCAATTCGATTGTTTTGTCGATCAGGGTTTCAGCTGAACGGTAGGTATTGAGCGCGAGTGCAACGATGGGTACACCAAAAGGACTGCACCAGTCAACGCGAAACAGTGTTCCTTCCAGTACATGGAATCATAAATCCGGTTCCTGATCACCGCTTCTACCAAGTACTAAATGATCATCGTGAACCAGGTACAGTCCCGAAAGATATAGCCGTAGCGTGCCTGGGGATTCTGGCCGTGAATAGCGAGCGCGCCTCGAACTGTAGTGTTAGCCATAGCGTCCCAGACGGCTCGCGGATGTTGTGGTGGAGGGGGTGATGTGTGACCCGACCCGTGTCACACTCTACCTCCAAGCCAGCCCACGAACGATGTTGACCTCGACATGCAGAAGGATCTCCAGGCAGCTTGCTGTCACTGTCGTCCGTCGGTCCGCCGTTCGCTCATTTGCAAAGAGTTCCGTCAGATCCTCCGACGCCATCTTTGTCGTAAGCCCCTTTGCTCCGGGTGCACCCACACAAACTCTCACCTTCCGGTTGGACAGCACCGCGACACCGCATACAACAACCCAAAGGTCCGTAACGCCTCTTTGTATATGCTCCGACTTTCCACTGACGCGATGCATGACGCTCAGATTACCTTCGAGTTCACTCCAGAAAACCTCACGCGGGCTAATGAGATCATTTCCCACTACCCGCCCCAGTACAGGAAAGCAGCCGTCATCCCTCTCCTTGACCTTGCACAGCGACAGAACAGAGGATGGACAAGCATCGGTGTCATGAACTACATCGCCAAACTTCTCTCTATGCCACCCATGCGAGTGTACGAAGTTGCCACCTTCTACACCATGTTCAACCGGTGTGCCTCATCATTCTCACCGGCCAAGTCAAATACTCAACACGTTGTGTCAGTGAGCCCATCGGAGAGCATTTCGTTCAAGTCTGCACCACGACGCCTTGCATGCTGCGCGGTTCCACAGAGATCTTGAAGGTTGTCTGCGATACTTTAGGCGGAATCAAGCCTGGTCAGACAACCAAAGACGGAAAATTCACTGTTGTTGAAGTCGAATGCCAGGGGGCGTGTAGCAATGCTCCGATGCTCGTCGTCGGCGATGACTTCTATGTGTGCAGTTTACCAAGGTTGAACGTTTACTTGTTTCTAATCGCACCCCCACTACAGGAGGACCTCACTGTTGAGACAACGAGAAAGATATTGGATGTGTTCTCAAAAGGGCAGAAACCACAACCGGGCCCACAAAGCGGCCGCCGGACGAGCGAGAACTCGGCGGGGTTGACCGCACTCACATCCAAGGTTTGTTTCAATTGTCCTCGACTACAATCCTGTCGTCTCACAGTTCACCCAGCCTTATGGCCCTGGAGAGTTCTGTACCCCAGAGTTCAATTAGATCGTTAAGCGCGTACATGTCAGGTAGATAATATCTCCGAGGTATTTGGGCGGAGGCCCCTTCACCAAACTCCTGAAGCCTGTACAATCAATCGTCCCCCTCGCCATCGTCATAACCTGACATCCCTTGGCCCCCTTCTGGAAGGTGATAGAACATGTACCTAAGCCAAAAATTTATTAGTTCTCACCCATTGGAGCGCTGCGCAACGTACAATATCTCCTCTTTGAGATCGTGAAGGTAGGTATCCAGGGGGAGGTCGGCAGAGTCGTTCCCTATACCCCAAGGTGAGGCTAGGAGGAGGGACAGGGTGGAAACACATACCGAATGGCATTTCGATGATGTCCGCTATTGTTTCGATGCCCATGAAGGTGAACGCAACCACTGTCACGACTGGGACGGTTGCCCAACCCAGTTCCTTGACTAGGACAAACGGCAGGGAAAACAAATACATGGTGACACATTGTTTGAGATGGATGCTGTCTACTCGACGGGACTGGTGAGTTGGAACCCGGAAACTGGGAATAAGGCGTACATGACTTGGGAATGGGCGTATTCACAATTCTCTCCATGCCGCTGAGGTGGTCGACCATCCCCTGGACCCTAGATAAACCCAATCAGGGAGGTTGTGTCCATTGACAGTAAAATGTACGAACAATGTTTGCATCGCGTTGATACCAGCCGGCCCGACAGTTTCCAGAAGACCCTCCCGCTTAAAGGCGAACAGTGTATGAGAAATTTCGTGTGCGATGCTGTTGGTCCTAAATCAACAGAATTCCAATACAACCGGTAAGAAAATGCGCACATCAGGGGGAGAGGCATGGTTATGTCAGCATGTATGTCGATCGCGCTGTATCCTCCGTGCCAATGACTACCTTCGAGCAGGGTTGACCTGCGGGGCAAGTTGGGCTTGCTTCGCTTGACCCTGATGCGTTTGGTTGCGTCCGGTGTTTCCCTTCCGCCATCGATTCGACTGGCGCTGGCGGGTGAGCTATCTGGCGATGGGGCAACCAAGGAACTGCCCAAGGAACGGTTTTCAGACGTCGTTCTATCGTTGGGTCCAAGTTTAAGGAAAGAAGCGGGCAAGACGCCAAGGTAATCGTCCCAATCCAGGCCATCTTCCCCTCGCAAATAGTGCTTAACTGCGAACGCGTAGCCAAGGCACAGCTTAACTACGTCCTGTTTTTGCTTGCGCAGTTGGCCTTCAGTGGTGGCGGGGGTGAACTGAACCTTGCCTTTCAAGTTTTCGGGAACGGAAGACTCGGTGGGTGGAAGGGCAACGTTGATCCATATAAGTCGACTAAGGTTTCGGATCTGAGATGAAGGGTCGGTAAGGCTATTTAGGGGTGACAGTGGTGAGTACGAAAGCATACATTGGACATGACGGATCCAAAGATCTTCCTCCCTTCATAGTATCGATCGTACGAAGTCCTGAGAGGCCCGGTTATCTGGGGTGTATCAAGCGCAACAGTAGGAAACGTACTGGTTCCTGGGTTTGGTGTTAGAAGGGCGGGAGTAATCAATTGCAATCTCAGCGTTAAACATTAAACTTGCCTGAATACGAGGATCAAACCGACCTCGATGGGGAATGAAGATCTCGTCACGCGTGGGATACGGCAGGGAAACTCACAACAACAGCGAGTAGGGGGACGACAGAATTTGTCATGGTGATAGTCATGCCCTCCGACCATAAGTAACAGACGAAAGCCGCCCAGAGTGTAACGGTCGTGATAGGACCCAAAGAACGCGGGATAACCTGGTTAGAGTGAGTAGAGCGCATACATGGGAGGACAGTGAACTCACACTATCTTTGACACGGAACACATCCGGAAGCCAAGAATACTGCGTTCAGGGTTGAGGCTTGAGCTTGAGAAACGGCGGTGAGGGATGTGACGCACCTTGCGCAATCTCTGCCTGGATATAATTTTCTAAACGGCTTCAGGGACTATGGGGACCTGGCGGTGAGGGGAGAGACTTACAGATCCCATCCTCGATGAGGTCGTCTGGTCGTCGTCGGAGAGAGAGGTGAAGATGTCGGTTTCTCTCCGGCCAGTTACGGCTGTTGTTCACGCGCGATCACGATGGTGGACCTCCACGACGCGGTGTGGGTGGCAACGCCTCACTCAAGTGGGACCGGTTCTGACAATGGCCTTGTTACAGGCAGACACTCGAGACGCTTAGGCCGGTGATTGTACCAGATGACGACTTTATGGTGGTCGAGGCTCTACAACAACAAATCGCGAACACTCAAGCAATGAGAACAAAGGATTTGGAGAGCATTAACGACAAGGTGAAAGGTAAGACACTTTGTACTACAGCGGTACGAATTGTTTGAACGGAAATCTGCAGGACTGGTGCGGGTCTTGGAAGCGGCAAATATTTCGTGCAGCCGACCGACATCGGTCCCTTCGGCAAGCGGACATGAGAAGATGATGAACGAATTTGACAGCAACGAACAGAGTCATCTTAAGGCGATAGACAACGCGGAGGGAATGCTAACGGCGAAGGAAAGTGAACTTGGGGCGCTGAAGGAGAAACTGAGGGGGCTCGAAACGAAGGACATGGCGAAGGATGTGGCGAATGGACTGGACGGCAGCGCGTGAGTTGGTCGTGTGAGCGTCTGGGTGTACGCGCTGATTTGGGACATTTACGACAGACTTCGACTGGAGATCTGGAGAGCGATGGGGTTCGAGCCGATTGTTGACTCGAGTGGCAGATTGGTGAAGATGATTGTCCGTGCGTGGGCTGGTGACTCTTGCCGTCTCCTCGGTGCTCATCTGCGACCAGGAACCCGGGGCGGGGACGTACACTGTATCGAAGGAAAGGAGGACGGACCGGAGGTGTGGCAGCTCGCTCTCGGCTAGGCCATTGGCTCGGACCGACACGGAGAGCGGATCAACTGGATCGCACACACGATACTCAGCCTTGCGCAGGATGGTGAGCAGCGCGCAACCGACAATGGCTGTCGTGCTGCTGACTTGGACTGAGTCCGTATTCGTATCGGCTGCGCCATTGGCAGATCCACCTTCCTCATAGCTGTCGTATCGGTTTGGTCACGCCCGCAACACCACCGTCACTCCAATTTCCGACATTTCTCAAACTCGAGTAATTAAATAATTAAATAATTATCCCAGCCACTTTTAAGTCTGACTCTTTCCTCTCATCCTCCAACCTCACCTCCTCCCCCTCACCATGTCCGTCTGAGTTGTCCCCCTCCTCCCTCCGTGTCCCTCCCCCCTGCCTTGCCTCTCTCGACGTGCCACTCCTGGAGTAACTATGGTTAACAAACTGGCTCGCACTTCTTCCAACGGTACCATCCTCTTCGAGCCCTTCATCGTCTACCGTATACACCGCTTGTGAACAGCAATTCCGACCGCACATCGTTCACACCCTGCATCACTAGCAGAGTAAAATATCCCCCATCAGGTATCTCGCCCTCCTGCCTCTCGTGTGCACTCGACTAACCCCCTGCGAAGGACCACCACACCACACCTCCGTCGCTCAACCGACCATAACACCAATGGCTTCGTTCGCAACCTCTCTCGCGGGCATTGCCCGTTCAAAGCTCCAATTTTCTGTTTCTAACAGCAGCTTACGGGACACAGCCTCTCTCCACCGTTGGGTTCTCCTCAAAAACTCGATCGTTAGATCCCAACCATCAAGCCCTGCTTCCTCCACCGCTTCCGAGCACCCTAGCATTGTGTGCTCCCCAGAAGATCCTGCCCCCAAGCCGGTTGGCCACGATCACGAAGGGAATACATGCGACCAATCTGAAGCCTTTCTCTTCCCCGACCCTGATGCTCTCAGCTATGATTTCACACACCCCTCTCCACCACCATCCCCCAAGTCTGATGCTTCAGAGGCTCAGTGGTTGGATTCTCTCCTCGAATCCTTCTCGGACGAGGAGGAGGGGGAGGAACCAATCAGCACCAGGCGCTCCGTCTCGGACGACGACCAAGAATACTTGTTCACCAGTCCATCCATGTCTCCCCTTGCTTCCTCTGAAGACCTTACACATCACTCGCCTTATTATGAGTCTCCTCCTATTTCCGTACCCTATCCGATTCCGTATCCACCACTGTTTCACCCTCCCCTAATTCGACTCGAGGAGCCAATGAGCGGCACGACTCCGCTTCAAGAAGCGGGGCGCTCATACTACGACGTTGACGAGCTAGACGACCTGTCCGTTCCCGAAGCCATAGAGGACACGTCGGATGACGACTCAGATACTCTGACAACTCCGTGCCGCTCAGCCACGTCGTTCATCAACCCATCTGTTGCTATCGACCCCGCCTCGGTCCCCCTTCCTCCCGAGGTCCGGCCTCGTGTATATGTTAACACGGACGCTGCTTACTTGTATCGTTTTGAACTCGACCCCCTTCCATTCGCCAACGACGGTCACGAGTATACTCACACCGTTTATCATCAAGAATGTTAGCTAGACGCATCTCCCCTCCCCGCGTTCCCCCTCATCTTTTTCTGTCCGTTTTTTGTAAATCAACCTGCATCATAGTTTTCTCCCCACTTCCTTCCTGTCATAATTTCCGCATCCTCTCTCTTCGCCTCTTTCGCTCTCCATTCCCCTTCCCTTGGTCAGCCACCTTTCTAGTATGTCCCCATCAGTTTTTCGGTATCTGGGTATTGTCTATTTTCTGTCCAACGATCATCTTCATGGCGTCACTTTGGCTTTGAACACTCCAAAAGCGGTCATCGCGTTCTGGTAGAACAGCCGAGTCTCGGATCCTCTGTACAGAGATGCTGCTAAACGCCGAGTAAAGTGAATCCGACCTTGGTATCGAATGACTCTCGAGATAGGGCGCTGAACCGGCGATCAGTCTGACCACAGGCGGAGATAGCGAAATGAAATTACCCAGCTTCGATACACAAGGATAAACTGCTGACAGCTTGTGGGACGGCATGCTGTTTCATGTGAATTGGCCACATCTCTGGAAGCGAAGAAGGTACTCACTTGTCCGTGTAATCGGAGAGGGTGTTGCCCACGAGGATGATACTCGGGATCCTCTCGGGAAACCAGTTATCCCTCAGAAACCTCTCAAAGAGGGACAAGTCGCAATGGGGCATATACACCACTGTACCTGGGTCGGTCGTGTAATTCTCCGGCTCAGCCTGGAACGCGAACACGACGCATCATAAAAGACTTGAAAGAGAGGATCATCGACCTCTCGCTCTGTACGTACTGATAGCACAACATATCCAACATGATCCCTGAGGTAAGACGCATCACAAGGTGTGAATACGGGGTCAAAGATCGTCACACTCTCCCCTGTCTATTCACTTGAATCAGAGCCCCCGCAATCTTTACGGATGGAACAAAGGTCGACTCACAATGTCCAGAGTGTGCTGCAACACGAGCTGCAGGAATGCCAATTGAACACGGGCGTTCGGCAATTCTGATAAGCTCCCCAAACCGAGGCATATCACTCTGTAACGGGTCCCCAGTTCCGAACAGTCGCGAATCAACCCTGGTGGACACAAGGCTGAATTATATGTGCCGAGGTCAGGAGAGAACGACCTACCGCGACACTCAGATAACCAGTCCCCGTTGGCCGTTATTTCCTCTGTCGCTCTTAAAACCAGGTCTTGGACAGACGGTGGTCGTCTCTTTTGTTTTTTAGAGCGCCTTCCGGGTCTGAAACCTTCATGGTTGTGGTGGACAAACGCCATTTGAAATACCTAATCCATCAATTCACCGATACATTTACAATTTCCGAGCGTGCCATAGGTCATCTCCCAAATACGTTATCGTCTCTACCCCGACGTTCTTGTTCACCTTCTTGATCCCCTCCGTGGAGAGTTTCAAGACACCGATACCTACAGCGTGTTCCTTACCCTCTGCGTGCAAAGCAACAGGCGTCCCAGCGAGCAGCTCCAACTCGGCCGGGGGAAGATACCCACCCTTGGAGGTCATTCCTGGACACATCATGTGCGCACCCTGTAACAAGAACCGAATCGCGCCCCTGTCGATCCCAACAACTGGCAACACGAATGGATCTGCCGCACGGACGGTCAGGAAACCTGGCGAGCCAGAAGCGAAGTGTTTCAGGCGTACATTTATGTAAAGTTCGCAGGGTCGGGTAAATTGGACCGTCAAAATTCTGGAAGAAAAGAGGCTCCCCCTGCAGCGTGTATATGGATATGTGATCTCTGCTGCGATTGTTTGGATCCTGGTACCGTCTGCGATCTCCAATCAACTACTCACCACTTGACGTGGACAATGGACTCTTTCTTGGGCCACAAAACCTCTAACGTTTCGCCGCTGATTTTCCACTGATTCAGGATGTTCGCGCGGATCGACCGCTGAACGGAGGACTTGACGGGGGTTTGCCCCGAGATATCTGCTGAGGGTTGGAACCTGAGATACTGGGTGAGATCACCAAGATAGGCTTGCTTTCACCCTACTTTTTAAACATCGTCAACGGTCACTGATGTGCTCCCAAATTGTTACGCCCCAAGGGACTGATGTGGGGAAGATCAAGAGATGGGTTCACGTGACCATTAGTTTTCAGTGGTCTGTACCTGACTCCACTCTTATGTAAGCTTACGCGCTGGTCCTGGACTATAACAATTTGTGACTATACGGCTTGGTGCAGGACTCGCACCGGGGTTGTTTGTTCTCTATTGCTAGGCAGCGCTAGAGCAGCCCGTCCAGTTCGCCCGAACCCTTAATCCATTCTCCATCAGCCTTTCTGAAGTCGGCTGGAAACACTCTGGAAGTCCCGTGTCCTCCCATGTTCCCCCCCTCAAAAGCTCCCCAATCCCTCGGGCGCACGTCATGATCCTAGCCATACCTCCGGAGTGTGTGAGTAACCGCCCGTGATTTACATAATCGCCCAACAGCGCGGAGGAAATTCACCGTGCCCGTTGTGGCCTGCACAGATGAAGCAGCCCGGTTTGCCTTCTAATTCACCCACGTATGGGACGGCTGTTGAAGGCGGTTAGCAGGGGTAGCCACGTTTCGCCACACACGAACAATCTGCGGTCTCCCCCATAATCCCAGTCCAATCGGTGATGAGGCCTTCTCCTCGGGCTTCCTCACCCCACCCTTCGAAGTTCTTCCTGCAGACATTTCGTAGGTGCCTAGTGATATCAGGGTGTGTAATACTGTCATCTGTATGCCCTAGCTGGTCCTTCAGTGGTGCGTTCCATTCCCCACCGCCAACGATCACCGCCCCGTCCGATGGTCGCTGGAGCAAATAATCTGAATCTTCCTGTGGGGAAGTTAGCTCACGCCAAGATCACGGAACGTTCACCTGCCATCCTCCACCGCAGCGAATATGCGTGCGTGAGAAGCCTCTCGCCCGAGTATGATTTCGTTGGGACCACCACCGAACATTGACCACGAATCGGAACGATTTTATCTGTGAACTCCGGCAGGAGGGTCGAGGTGTATGCATTGGTCGCAAATACGACTTTCGTTGCCTTGACTAAACCACGCCCCGTCTCGATGGTCCAGTTCCCATCGCCAGACGGAGAGACAGATAGCACGGGGGTGTTCGTCTGGAGGTTCAGGGAAAACTTGTCGATGCAGAGACGGAGGAGGGAAGTAACAAACTTGTACGGCCAGAAAGAGCCAGTCGGATGCGCTGCTGCCGCATGAGCATACACGCACCGAGTCTGGCGTCTTGCTTCTTGTGGGTCGGAGATCCACTCGATTATACCGTCGACTTCGCCCCCATCCGCGGCGAATTCCTGGAGCGCTGCATGAAAGCCATCGGCGCATTGCTGATTCAGTGCAACATCTGGAGATCAGAACTGTTTAAGTGGCGCAAAATTGATGCTGTACCAATACCCTGCGAACCGAATGAATGTCCCCTCCAGAGGTCGCAGTCAATATTTTCTTCCCCAACGACTCGAGTCAAAAGGTCAAGAGTTTCCTTCAACCATGCGAGGCCCCTTTCGCTATTAGAGCCTACGAGCAATAAAAGACCACACACTTTCTCGTTCTGTAGTATCTTCATGGCTTGGTTCTTGCCGAATCTTTTCTTGTACTCGGGATAACCTTTCTCATAGTATCTTCTCAGGTAAGTTCGAGCGCAACAAACTCACAAAACGCACCTCTGTAGAAATCTGGTTTACAGTGACCACCATTCCGGCCAGTTGCACCGTAGCACGCCTCCCGGGCTTCTAGTACCACTACCTTCGGCAGGTCTCCCCGTGCAGGGTCATGTCCTTCGAAGAGATGATAAGCGGTCGCGGCTCCGGACATTCCAGCACCGATGACGACCACATCGGCATTGGTCGGGATTGCCTCTGTGGTCCTATGCCCAATTAGTGGGTTATTCCGCGTACCCTGGAGCCAAAACGAGAGACTGGGCTTGGGATGGGGGAACCCAACTCCCGATCCATCTATGATCGGATGCATGTTGATGTTTCTGGCAAAGTCCTGATCGAGACAACTACAATGCAGGTGGTCGGTTGCAAGTCCGGGTTTTCTACTCGTGGGCACTATACTAAGGTAAGTGGATGTAGGCTATTAGTTGCATGAGGAAAACCCCAGATCAGTCCTCATCCATTGCCTCCACATCCTCGTCCTTACTCAGCTCGAGCAAACGCTCAATCCTTTTAACGCTCTTTGGGGATACATCACGAGCGATAGCCAACAGCTGCGCGGACTTGACCTTGTCCCCCAGTAGCCGATATACCCTCGCCAACTGGAAAACCACATTGGATTCGTCTGGGGAGAGATCTCTCAAGAACTCCAAATCTTGGACTGCGAGCTGAACGTAGGTGAGCGTCTGGAAGCACTCAGAAGCAGGAACGCACTCTTACCTTGTATTGTTTCATTCCAATAAGGAGTTTCCCCCTCCGATAGCGGACAAGGGCATTTTCCGGACAATATTCGATCGCTCTCCCATAGAGTTGGATGGCAGTCTCATTATCCCCAGCGCGCTCCTTCGTCTTGTCCAGCGTAAGAAAAACAGCGAGCAACGTAAGGGTCGTAAACTAGCTCACCAAACCAATGCATCCTATCAGAATAGCGTTTGTTGGGTGGATTTCTGCCGCCTTGCGGTAGTGATATTCCGCCATCCGCACTTTGTTCATCCTCAGGTAGCATGTACCCAACCCATACCTGGATGCGTCACATGAGTCAATCTCCGTGCGGTGTGATATCACACACCAAGCGTTATAATGCCTCGGATCTGCCCGAATGCCGGATTGAAAATTGTTTATTGCTTGGTCGATCCGCGTATCGACCAGCTCGTGGCCGGCCAAAGTATATGCATACGCGCAACCGGGGTCCAATTGAGTCGCCCTCCCAAAACATGTGAGGGCCTGTTTTTTGTCTTTCTGGAGAGAGAAGCAGTTTCCAATCGCTATCCAAGTCTGCGGTGACCGAGGTTCGATTGAAAGGAGTTCTTGTGCCAGAAAGGACAGGTCGATGTGTTTCTCCGTATGCCAAAGCAACGTGGAATAGACCTCCATATCAAGTATCCGATACGGGTCCAGGTCTCTCAGAGACTCGAACGCCCGCCTCGACTTTCGATGCATCAGAAAGGGGTGTACGGGGGACGTAAATCACCTCACCGCAGCGTAATCCCCCTTCTCATACTCCGCCCTTCCAACCAGCGCCATCACCCATGGGGTTCTTTGCTGTACTACACCTAACCCCTCGAGTTCGTCTAAACACTTCTGTAAGTCGTAGTTCGCAAAAGCCCGAAAAGCTCGAGCACACGACCGCATCGTATTATAGACAATACACTCGGCTATCTCCACTGCGTGATCGTCTGACTGTTGTCTCGTGGACGTGTCGTCTGGAGATCGGGTCCTGGACGGAGATGCGGGAGCCGGATTACTTTCATCAAGAGGGGGTCCTTCGTCGTCCATCTCTGAGTCCAATGATGGCGATATTGGTCTGACCGCCTGTCGTTTCCTCTCCTTTAAACCCGCCTTAGCGCATATATAAGATACCGAGCAGTCAATGGTAGCTGAATAAACTTACTTTGGAGCTTCTATGAGTTGTGCCACCGAGTAGCCTTGTACTTCGTCTGGTAGCGAAACCGGAATTCTGGGGCTGCTCGCGGTGAGCTTTGGCGTTCAATCTGGAGGATGTCGCGACAGACTGAGCACGGCGACCGGAAGATGAGAATATATTAGCAATGGTCAAGGCCGGGCGTGTTCGTGCCTTTTTCAATCGCTCATCTATCGGTACCTGGGATAGATATGGCTTGGGAACATCGACACTCCGCTGGGGAACGCCAACCGACCGTTGTCTCTTGGTCACTGGCCCCTCATCGGCTGAGGAAAGAGGTCGGGTACCTACAGATTGACCCGTCGTATTAGTGAGACCCTGCGCTCTGGTTGGTTTCCTCTGCTGCAAAATAGAATCATCTTGTTCCAAGAATGACACATCCGTCGGAGCGCTGTAAGGGTTGAGGCAGTTAACGGGATACTATCAGCAGTGGCACGCACACGGATCCTGTGGGTAGTTCCATCTTCAGCACTTGTTTGTCCCCCTTCCCTCCTAGTTGTAGTTTACGAATTCCTGCACTGGGTTCCGGTGTAAAAAAGCCCGTCCCAGTAGCGACCGGCCCCACTGTGTTCAAAGTGGAGTCGAGGGTATTCGAAGCATCCGGGAGTTTACGAGGAGGGAAAAGTTCGTTGATATCGTCGGGAGCCGTGCCTAGAGGTCAGATTCAGAAGGCACACCTCTGACGAAAGAAGCAATGACATCAAACCTAATGCACATAATCCTTCGAACGCCTCCCACAAGAATGGACAAAGAGCAAGTGCCTGGCGGTAGCTAGCGGCGGCCTGTTCGAAGAGATGCCCTCTTCGGGCCAGGTTTCCTGAAACGCATTTTCTTGCTGCTTCATTTGGGAACACGGACGCGGCACGCTTTGACATCGAGGCTGGTGGAATCCGGGCCCTCGTAAGTAAAAACACCTGCGAAAATTGAAGGTTGGCTCACAAGTTGGTACGTAGCCCGGATCACTCAAGCTCGCTTCCAGTGCCTCCCTTGCTTCCCTATGCCTACCCAGCAGACTACACGTCTGAGCCCTTAAGTGCTGGCAACCACAACAACTTAAACACCGATGGTCCTTGAGTAGGGAAAGGGCACTATTCTTCCGGCCGGCACGAAGGAGAGCAGTGACAAAGATATGTCTGGCGTCGTGATTGTTGTGATCGAGTGCGTAGTATTGTTCGGCGAAGAAAACGCCAGATTGAACTAAATCAGAGTCAAGACACATCCAGATTATGTTGGTATAACAGGCGGCCAGATGTTGTGAGACGGTGGGTGGAATGGGCGACACATCCCCTTCCTGCGGCAGGGGCATATAGGATCTTCGCGAGTAATCGGAGATGACCTTGGGCGTGGGTGGCGCTGGATGGAGTAACGCAACAGCAAATGCCCTCAACACAACACAACACGGCGGGCGGGTGTGCGAAGACTGGTGGCCGTTGGTTGACGGTGCCAGTGGAAGTTGAGGGATGATGTTGACGTTTGGGCGCTAACGCGTCTGTGGTCCACAGGCGTGGAACGACAAAACGACTGGCATTCGATGAATTGCACAAGATTCTATG
>Ga0307516_10000827_pt1 | contig 42353 bp, 46 predicted proteins | sample 19_EM_MG_FD_203310 | JGI IMG/M metagenome (GOLD analysis project Ga0307516, IMG submission 203310) | Populus trichocarpa ectomycorrhiza microbial communities from riparian zone in the Pacific Northwest, United States - 19_EM | ecosystem: Host-associated > Plants > Roots > Unclassified | place... | reverse complement strand
AAGCGCCTACCACCACAACTCAAAAACTGATACCATGCTAAAAAGGATTTACACATGTCTCCCCACACCGACAAAAACCTCATAAAACTTGCTCGTGCTATTTACGAACTCGTACTACATGAAGAAGATAAAAAGATGCTCGTTGAGCTTGACGGAATAGGGTTAGAAGCGGGTTGTATTTTTGATGATCGCGACAATACGAAAGGCACCCTCCATCCCGACCTTGGGTTTAATGTAAGGGAATTTATCATTTTTAAAATTGAGGCTCACGACGCAACGGACGCGATGTATAGAGAGTACACGGATGTCGCTCGCGAAACGATTGAATATCTAGAAAAGAAATACGACATACAGACTTTCCCAACGACCTCGCCCCACAAAAAAGAAAATTACCTAATCAAGCTCGCTAGATCACTTTTTAATTTAGTGGATAACGAGAGCGACACTAAGATTCTCGCATCGTACCGAGGATTGTTGTTAAACGCTAAATCCGTTTTTGATGAGTATTTTAATAAGACGGGTAAATTACATCTGGACCTTGGCGGAGAGCTTTTCAAATATTACCTCATTAAAATGGATGGCGATAAAAGTGCTGCAGAATCCTATAAAGAGCTACCAGAAGACATTATTATGAATTTAGAAAAAGAATATAGCATTCATTAGAATTTTCAATTCTGAGGCCAGGTCTATTGAAAGCCAGGGGAACCTATAGTAGATTTCAGCCAGAGGAACTTGCATGTTTAAAAAAGTCATCACCCATTCCATGCATGCCACGGGAATTATCGCCATGGCCTGTTGGCTAATTACATGGTTTACGCAGTCTGTCACTCCTAAGATAACTTTGCCGACTATATTGTTATCATTCGCATGGTTCATATTCGCTGGGCTAACAATTTATTTTGCGGTTATTTTGTCGCAAATTCGAGCGATCACTCGCGGGAGTAATGCATTACAAATAGTATCTCTAACTGGGTTGAGTCTCATGACTCTGGTGGTCGCTTATACTGGTTTTATTTTTTTGATGCCGGTTTTAACGGGGATGAACACAAATGCGCCATTGTTTGGGCTAACGTCGTATTTGGCAAAATTTGTTCTTGTTTTTGCTGCGTTTTTGCTGCAAAGCGCATTTATTTTCTCGTATGTGCATGGCAAGCTTAGTAAGGTCCAGTGGCTAAGTTTGTTAACCGGTTGTGTAGCGGCAATCTTTTGGGTGGCCGTTATTAACCGCAGGGGGTTTTATGGTGTAGCCTTCTTATTCACTGTACTCAGCCTTATTGGGACTTATGCGGTTTACTCGTGGCGTAAGAAAATCGCTTAGAGTGAAAAATTATAAAATTGCATCTCCCCCCACATCTGTTATAGTAAGTTTTAGATTATGACCCAGGTTGTTTGCCACGACACCAATACCAGGACTCGCCAAGCCGCTCGATAGGCGGTGGTTTGGCATGGAGTCCTGCGCAGCCTGGTCCAACTAAACTGAACAAGGAATTTGCAAATGCGTATTCTCGCAAAAGAACTCAAAAACCACGTGGGCGAACAGATTACCGTACAGGGCTGGCTGCACAAAAAGCGCTTGCTCGGCGGCCTGACTTTTATTGTGGTTCGCGACCGTAGCGGCTTAACCCAAGCACTTGTGAAAGAAAAAGACGAAGTAGAAAAACTCCGTGGCTTGCAAGTCGGCACCGTACTTGAAGTAAGCGGCCTAGTTGCGGCAGACGACCGCGCACCCGGCGGTGTTGAAGTACATGAAGTTAGCCTGAAAATCAACGTGCCGGTTGAAGCCGAACCACCAATCGAAATTGACAAATCACTCGACCAGTTCCACAAGGGCGATTTGCTGGACACGCTGTTTGAATACCGCGTGATCGGCCTGCGTAACCCCAAAGAACAAGCCGTATTTAAGGTGCAAGCCGAAATTGTGGAAGCGATCCGCAAATACCTGCGCGCCCAAGAATTTACCGACATGCGCACGCCAAAATTGCTGGCAGCTGCAACTGAAGGCGGCGCGGAAGTCTTTAAATTTGATTACTTTGGCAAAGAAGCAACACTCGCTCAAAGCCCGCAGTTTTACAAGCAAATGATGGTTGGCGTATTTGAACGCGCGTTTGAGATCGCGCCCGTGTACCGCGCCGAACCAAGCGCAACTACTCGCCATATGACCGAATATATTAGCATCGACGGTGAAATGGGCTTTATTACCATTGAAGATTTAAAAGTGCTGCTGAGCGGCATGATGAACGCCGTGGCAAACGACGTGTGGGATGTGTGCGCGGACGAAATGGTGCTTTGGAAGTCACCAAAACCAGTCTTGCCTGAGATGATTCCGAGCCTGACCATGGCTGAAATCCACCAAAAGTACAGTGAAGCCACTGGTACTAAAACCATTGGCGAAAAAGACTTGCGGCCTGACGAAGAGCGTTGGATTTGCGAATATGCCCGCGAAAGCTTGGGCAGTGAAGCTGTGTTCGTAACCGACTGGCCAGCCAGCGACATGAAGTTTTACCACGCCGCCCAGAACAGCCGCCCAGAATTTGCCGACCGTTTTGACCTGTTGTTTCGCGGGGTGGAGATTAGCACCGGCAGTATGCGCGAACACCGCTACGACGTGGTGCGCCAGCAACTTATTGAACAGGCTAACGGCGACCCAGAAGCGCCTGGCTTCAAATACTTTTTGATGGCCATGCAGGCCGGCATGCCGCCGCACGGTGGGTTTGGTATGGGGCTGGAACGCCTCACCCAAAAAATGATTGGGTTGCAGAACGTGAAGGAAGCGAGCATATTCCCACGGGATATTAACCGTTTGGCACCTTAGTATATACTAAGTTCATGAAAACCAAATCCCTCGCGCAAATTTTTACTGGATTACTTGTTATTGGGCTCGGTGTGGGGCTGTTCCTCAACAGTCTCGAAATTATTGACTTTGGCAGCACAATAAAACAGTGGTGGCCGGTTATTCCAATTGGCATCGGCATTATTGGGCTTATGAGCAGTCCGCGCCAATGGGTGTGGCCGCTGTTGTTGGTTGGTTTCGGTGTGGCGGCCTTGCTCAAGCAGCTCGGCTACGTCGATTTTAACCTGTGGAGCTTGTTCTGGCCAACCATTTTAATTGTGGTGGGCTTCTCGATCATTTTTCAGAACACCGCTTGGGGCAGCAGGCCCAAAGTTGCTGATGATGACCATACAGACGTTACGGTAATTTTTGCCGGCCAAAATGTGCGTAACGTGTCGCAGCACTACAGGGGCGGCGCAATAAGCGCAATCTTTGGTGGCGTTGACCTCGACCTGCGCGATGCAAAAATCGAAAGCGAAGCAACCTTAACGGTAGTTGCTGCCTTTGGTGGCGCCGACATTAAAGTGCCAGAAGGCTGGGTCGTTAGGGTAAAAGGTATGCCAGTCTTTGGTGGCTGGGAAGACAAAACCCGCAAACCCACCGACCAAAAGAACGCGCCACATTTAACGATTACCGCAACGTGTATGTTCGGCGGCTTTTCGGTCGGCCACAAAAATAACGGCTAAACAACAAACATTGCCACGGCCATAAGTGCCATGGTGGCGTACTCAGCCAAACTGACGTAGGTAAGGGGAACGCGAAGCACGTTGCCTAAGCATACGCACTGCACAAGCTCGCGACGTGCAAGCTTTATGCTCACGCTCGCAACCGTAATTACACTGAGCCCGATGGTAATGTATAAAGTCTCGGCCGACGTGTCGCCCGCCAAATACAATCCGCCCAGCCCCAGTTCTACAAATGGGTACATGTAGCCCCACGCTGGCAGGTTTTTGGCGATCAGGTCGTATTCGCGATAGCCGTGGGCAAACATGCTAATATCGAGCAGTTTAAATAACCCAAAGATGAGGAAGAAAAACCCCATGCTGTAGCCCAAAACAGTATCGGGCGTAAACCCAGTGTTGGCGCACGCAGCAATCGTGGCAAAAATAATCACCGCGAACACGCTCAGCAGCGGCACGTAGTCGCGTAACTTTGGGTGCAGAACAGGTAAATTTGGTGCGGTTGTGTGTTCGTGCGTGTGGTTCATGCTTTTAGTATACTTTAACCACTATGGAATGGCAGGTGCTGCTGACTTTTTTGTGGGTCTTGCTGCAAGTGTGTTGAGCGGCATGGGCGGAGGCGGCTTTCCAGCCCGGGGAGCGCACACGCGGTTGGGTAACGGTCGGATTTTTCGCGTTTACGATTTTTAGTTTTTTGCAAACACTAATTGGTACGGGAATGGGATCAATTGTGCTGCTCATTTTTTAGCGGTGCTTGCCATTGTATACTAAGGACAATGGCAAAAAACTCAAAGCAACCAAAAGATGCCGGTCAAGATGAGCTGAAAAAGCTGCTTAGTTCTGATTCGCCAGAAATTGCCGTAAAACCAAAATCTGCCGAGTCCGAAGCAAAGCCGGAAGAGCCTGCTGATTTTCCGCCGCCAGACCCACGCGCCATCGGCACCATCACTAAAAAGGCTGAAGAAAAAGATGACAATATTGTTGCAGAAATCGAAGCCGAGAACGCCCACAGCGCCCTCGACGACATGTACGAAAACGAGCGTGAGCCAGAATCGCCTCTACTTATTGTCGGCGACAAGAAACGCCACTGGTATCATTTTTTAAAGCGGCCAAAGTTTTGGGTAACACTCGTTGGTTTGTTGCTGGCTGGCGGTACAATCGCTTGGCTTATTACTCCAAGCCGCGTATGGTTCCTAAATACCGTTGGTATGCGCACGGAATTTGAAGTAACCACATTGGTCAGCGCCGCTGAGGGCACGCCGCCACCCCTCCTTAAAAACGCACTCGTCACTATTAACGGCCGGGAATACCGTACTAACGACGAAGGCAACTTAAAAGTGAGTATTCCATATGGCCAAACCCGCGTAGTTATTAATAAACCCGGCTACGAAACCGTAACCAAAGACCAACTATTCGATTTTGACCCATTTTTTTATTACCTCGGCGGCAGGCAGACTGATGAACAACAGCGCAAGCAGTCTGTGGTAATGAAAAGCGTGGGTATTGAAGTAAAATTTACAGCTAAAGACTGGCTAACCGGCCAGCCAATTACCACCGGGCACTTTGGCGTGGGCGATGTGGTAACCACTCCGGGCGCGCAGGGCGAAGTCGTGTTGCTAATTCCGGCAACTGATGCCAAAACCGTGCAACTTACCGGCAAATTTGGCAGCAGCGGTTATGCAGACATGACCCAGGAAATTACGTTGGCCGCAGTACCTGCTGAAATTAATTTTGTACCTGCTGGCAAACATTATTTTGTGAGCAAACGTAGCGGGCAATTTGTGGTATATAGCAGTAATTTGGATGGTTCGTCGGTTACTGAAATTGTGGCAGGCTCGCCCCGCGAAACAGGTGATATTGCATTTAGCGTCAGTCCAAATGGCAGATATGCGGCATTTGCCTCGACTCGCGAGGCAACTCGTGATACGTTTGGCACGGTGCAACAAAAACTCTACATTGTTGACTTGGCGGGCACTACATTAACGGCAGTCGACACCGCACTTCAGTTTGACTTTGCCGACTGGTCGGGCGATAACGTGGTCTACGTTGCGCACTACCGCGAGGCGGGCGGTGCCAGCGTGCAAAGGGTAGCCAGTGTTGATACAGACAAGCAAAAGCGCACGACACTTGCCAGCGACACCGGGCTTAAGGTGGTGCGTGTGCGGTTGAGTAATGTTGTTTATCTTACATCTGCGGGTGAGCTCCGCACAAATAAAGTTGCGGGCGGTTCCGACAAAAGCTTAGGCAGCGGCGCGCAAAAGTTTACTCAAACCGAGCCCGACAAGTTCGCGTACCAGATTGCCGACAAATCGTGGCGTCAGTACGATGTGAATGCCGATCAAGTTTCGACCATCTCCACACCAAATCCATTGAACCGCGCATTTTTGGCTTCAGCCAGCGGTGACGGCCAAACACTTTTGGTAGTGGAAGTGATCGATGGTAAGCTTACGCTAATCGCCAGAGCAGTTGGTAATGGCCAGCAAAAACAGTTGTATGCCGGGCAGGATCTGCGCGGTCCAATCCGCTGGGTGGGCACCGTGGCGGTGTATCGTGCAGGCGAAGCGGATTACGCCGTCGGCGCAATTGGCGGCACTCCTAAAAAAATAACTGATGTTAGCGCCACACAAACCTCACAAAATGATTATTTCGACTTCAATTAGTCCTGCCGCCATTACCAAATTCCAAACGACGGTTTGGAACTTTTACCGTGCGCATCGCCGCACCATGCCTTGGCGTATTGAACCAACACCATATTATGTGGTGGTGTCGGAACTTATGTTGCAGCAAACCCAGGTGGTGCGCGTACAATCCAAATTTGTGGGTTTTATTCGCAGGTTCCCCACAATTGAAGCGTTGGCTGGTGCACCGCTCGCCGATGTTTTGGGTGCATGGAGTGGACTTGGCTACAACCGGCGCGCCAAATTTTTATGGCAGACCGCACAGGCTGTGGTGCAAGATTACGGCGGGCAAGTGCCACGCACGCAGCAAGATTTGGTGAGCCTGCCGGGCATCGGTCAAAATACCGCAGGCGCCATACTGGCCTACGCCTACAACGAACCAGCCGTGTTCATCGAAACAAATATTCGCACGGTATTTATTCATCACTTTTTTAACGACCATCCGGGTGTGGTAAGTGATGCTGAATTACACGCGCTTGTGGCTTTGGCGTTGCCTATAGAGAACCCGCGCGAGTGGTATTGGGCGCTCATGGATTATGGTACTGAGCTTAAATCCACGGTTGGTTCTCAGCTGGAGCGCGCCAAACATTACCGCCCGCAAAGTATATTTAAAGGCTCACGGCGGCAGGTCCGGGGTCAGGTGATTAAGCTGCTCGTAGAACAGCGCAGCATGCCCGTCGACGAAATAAAGCTTCTTATCCCTGACCTGCGCTTGCAGGAAGTCTGCGACGAACTCGTGGCTGAGGGCATGATTGCTCACCGTGGTGATGAACTGCATTTGACAGACTCTTGATACTGGCCTAGCCTTAGAATGTGAAATCACGACGTTTTATTTCTGTGTTAGTACTGGTGACCATTTTTGCTGCACCGGTCGCGGTTCGTGCCCAAGACCTTACTGTCGCACGTGAGCAGCTTATTAGTGAGCGCTGCGTGTCGCTCAAGCTGTTACTTGATGAACTCCAGCGCCGCGATCTTGTGTCGCGTACAAACTTAGGCCGCGAATACGAAAATTCTGCCCGGTTATTTAGCGCGTTCACGCAGCGTGTCAAAAATAATAATCTAAGCCCGCAGCCGTTCGAACAACTCGCCAGCCAGTTTACCAACGCTACCGCGCAGTTCCGCAGTGCCTACGTGCAATACGACGACACCATGATTGAATTGCAAAAGATTGACTGCAAATCTAAGCCTGCAGATTTTGACACGCAACTTACCCGCACACGCGAATTTCGCGATGCGACCGAAGGCGCCAGCACGCACGCCGCCGCACTTACTGGTCAGTTCCGCACGCAAATGGTACAGTTGCAGGCTGAACTACCGCCGCAAAAAGGGAATAACTAATGCGCGAAAAACTTACTCGCCACTACCGTAAACTGCGCCGGCATATGCGCGCGAAACGCTTGGTAATTGCGCTGCTTATTGCGATTGGTGCCAGCTTCGCGCTTACCGTTGTGAGTCTAACTATTTACAAAGTCGGTGGCTTTTACCGCTACGACCTCAGTCGCCCTGGCTACGAAAAAGAGCGTAAAGAAATAGCAACCACGCCAACCGACGTCAGTTACGACACGACGAGTCCGCTCAGCCAGCAAGGAGTTAATGTGTTCTTGCAACAACTTGACCAGCACCGCAAAAATCTCGATGCTTACAACGCTTTTGGCAATGGCGGCCTGAGCAACGAAGACCTGCGTCTGACTGGCAACGAGCCAAGCGCGCTGCAATAATTATTTTTTGTCTTTATCGGTGTCGACACCGGGAATTTTAGCCGCGATAATGCCTTCTTTTTTGAAAGCCACAACAAGGCGTTTGCGCAGTTCACCAGTAACACTCCATTGCGAGCTTGGCTGTGTTTTGCCAACGATTTTAACTTCCAGGGTTGAAGTGCTGAATGCATCAATACCCAAGAAGTGCGGCGGATCCATAATGCGGGTCTTCCATTTTTCGTCCTTAGCCATTTTGTCGCCCACGGCATTAATGGCTTTTGCCAGCGAATCCACATCGGTGCTCGATGAAACTTCGATGGCCATGTTGATTTTTGCAAAGCCCATCGTTTTGTTAATGGCGTGAGCAATGCTGCCGTTAGGGATGTAGTGCACGCTGCCGTCGTTGTCACGAATGATAGTGCTGCGCAAGCTAATTTGTTCAACGGTACCGCTGGCATCGTCAATTTCGACAACATCGCCCACACGGTATTGGTTTTCTAAAATGATAAACAGGCCACTTAAAAAGTCTTTAATGAGCGTTTGAGCACCAAAACCAATGGCAACACCAAGCACGCTAGCGCTGGCTAAAAGTGGCGTGAGGTCGAGGTCTGTCGCATGGTTGATGATACTGAAGCCGGCTACGAGCCATACCAACACGCGCAAAATGGCCGCGAACATCGCAATAAGTGTGTCTTGGCGTTTTTTTATGTCTTCTTCGGTGATATCACCGTGGGCGCGATGGCGCATGGTGCGGCGAACAATGCTGGCAACAACCATTTCTCCAAAGCGACGAACAAGCCACGCCGTTACAACAACACCACCTACAAACCACCAGTTGTCACCAAACCAATGCTGAATAAACTCAAAAAATTGATGCATATCTGTTAGTATATCAGGTGTGAAAATGTTTGCCAGCCTCACTGACCCAGCGTTAATCGCCTGCCTGAGCGGGGGAGGCGTTGTTGTCATACCCACCGACACCATGTACGGCGTGGTGGCTCGAGCGAGTGACAAACAGGCAGTTGAACGCGTGTACCAGATTCGCGGCCGCACCCCTGAGAAACCGTGCATTATGCTGGTGGCCGGGCGCCGGCAGATTACCGACACCGGCTTATGGACTGCCGCGCACAAACAATTAGCCGATACGTATTGGCCTGGCGCGCTCAGTCTTGTGGCACCAACTGCCGCCACTGAGCCGTACTTGCATCGCGGCACGCACACGCTGGCATATCGCATGCCTAATCGCGACGACCTGCGCCGCTTACTTACGAATACTGGCCCGCTGATTGCGCCAAGCGCCAACCCTGAAGGCCACCCGCCGTCGATCACGCTTCTGGAAGCGCAGGCCTATTTTGGCGACAAAGTAGATGGCTATGTTGATGGCGGCACGCTCGCGGGCGATACACCGTCTACTGTTGCTGGTGTTGTTAATAATGAAATTCACGTGTTTCGCCAGGGCGCGCTGTACGTGAACCAGCATGTGTAGGCCGGCCGCGGTACAACCGGTGTATACTAAAGCAAAAGGATTTTGTGGCCGACAAACGTAAACTCTACCATAGGCTCACGGTGCTCAAGCGGGTAAAAACCTGGCAATTGCTTATTTTGCTGCTGGTATTTGGCGTCGTCGCAGCCTTTTTGCTGCGCCAAAACAACCTGCACATGATCGAACTGCGCAATCAGGTGACCAAAGCAGACGAAGAAAACACCGACGTTAAAAAGGCGTTGCTCGATTTGCAAAGCTACGTCAGCGGTCACATGAACACCAGCCTTGGCAACGGCATTTACCTGCAAGAAACATATCAACGTGCTTACACCAACGCCGTGCAAAAAGCGGTAGCGGCTACAAACCCACAAGCCAAGCTCTACGAACAAGTCGAACTTGAATGCCGCCCAGTGTACCAGCGTACCAAATCGTTCCCGGCCTACACGCTGTGTGCTAAAGAAAAACTAGACAATCTCGCCCCAAGCCAAGATGCCTTAGCTGGCCTCAAAACACCATCGGCTGATTTATACCATTACAATTTTGCATCACCGTACGTTAGCTTTGATAGTGCAGGTATTTTAGTGATTATAACGGGGGTTATCGGACTTCTTATTATGATCCGCATCGTGGCATTCATACTGCTCAAAGTGTTGTTACGGATACGTAAACCTCGTATGTAACCCGCAAAATTTATTGACAAACACTTTATGCTCGGCGTATGGTAAAGTCACGTTAGCCAAATAAAAGGAGGATCTCTAATAATGGCAGACTCAGCATACTCATTCACAAACTCGAAGGGCGTCCAGTACTACCTTCATTCGAAGATGGTTACCCTGCGCGGTGGCAAAGAGCAACGCATCTTCTTCTTCGCAAAAGACGTTCGTCCAGACGACGCTGTGCAAGAACTCCCAGAAGGTTACGAAGTTTCAGAAAACCTTCGTAACGGTTTCCCAACCCTCAAGAAGGCTGTTAAACAATAGTCCCGAAAACCTTGGCTTAGCGCTTTCAAAGTGCTAAGCTTGAGGAAACAAAAAGGGAGCTAAAAAAGACCCGGCGTGTAGACGACCGGGTCTTTTTTATGGGGTGAGCTGTGGTATTATAGATGTTGATGAAAGAAGCAAAAGACATACTCGTTGTAAAAGACCTTAAAAAGGTTTACGGCGACAAAACTGCAGTAGACGGTATTTCGTTCACCGTTAAAAAAGGTGAAATTTTTGGTATTTTGGGGCCGAACGGCGCCGGTAAAACAACAACCCTCGAAATGATAGAGACACTCCGCCCCATTGATGGCGGCGAAGCCTACCTGGACGGTGTGAACGTCGCCCAGTACCCGCAAAAAATAAAATCATTGATTGGTGTTCAGCCACAAAGCCCTGCCTTCCAGGACAAAACAAAACTGACAGAAATTATTGAATTGTTTGCCGCTGCATACGGCGAAAAAGTAAATGTGCAGGAATTTTTAGAAGATGTTAACCTGACCGACAAGGCTAACAGTTACGTTGAACAGCTTTCGGGCGGCCAAAAGCAGCGCATTAGTATTGCAGCGGCGTTGGTGCACAGTCCTAAAGTGTTCTTTATGGACGAGCCAACTACAGGCCTTGACCCGCAAGCCCGCCGTCACCTGTGGGAACTCATCCAGCATGTACGTGACCGAGGCATTACCGTTATTCTGACCACACATTACCTGGAAGAAGCCGAAATGCTCTGCGACCGCGTTGCAATTATGGATAGCGGCAAAATTATTGCACTCGACACACCCAAAGCTTTGGTAAAAGAACTCCTTGGCCGCGGCTTTAAAAAGGCGCAGCACGTTGAACAGGCAAACCTGGAAGACGTGTTCATTGACCTGACCGGAAAGGCATTGAGGGACTAACATGAAACGCAAATTGTATACTGTTATTACGTTCGCGAAGCTCAACACAAAGCGTTATTTCCGCGACAAAACCGCAATCTTCTTTACGGTTGCGTTCCCGCTTATCTTCCTGTTTATTTTTGGTGGCATTTTTGGCAAGAGTGGCGACGTGTCATTCCGTATTGCCCTGATTAACCAGTCTGACACGCACATTGCCACTACATTTGTTGACGAAGCAAAAAAGCAGACCAAACTGTTTAAAATTGACGACGAAGCTACAAGCATGGCCGCTGCCAAAGAAAAAATGAACCGTGGCGAACTCGACGCTGCAATTGTTCTGCCAAAAGAATTTGGTACAACGCAAACTGGTGCAAAAACACCAACCGGCACGGCGCAAATCTATTACACGCAGAACAACCAAACTGCCGCACAAACGTTGGCACCCGTGTTAAATGCTGCGCTCGCACCAATTAATGCGCAGTTTACCAACACCGATATGCCGTTTAAGGTAGCTGCTGAACAAACAAATGACAAAGGTTTGAGCGCATTCGACTACACATTTGCTGGCTTGCTTGGCTTTAGCCTGTTGGGTCTTGGCATTTTTGGGCCAGTTAACGTGTTCCCGGAGCTTAAAAAGCAGGGGATTCTGCGCCGCTACAGCACAACACCAATCCGTGTGTGGCAATACTTTACCGCCAACATGATTTCGCAGGTGGCAATTGGCCTGTTTGCAATGACAGTAATGTTTGCTGTTGCAATAGCTGTGTTCCAGCTGAATGTGGTCGGGAATATATTTGAACTGGCGATATTCCTGGCGCTGTCGATTGTGACTATGCTCGGTATTGGTTTGGCTGTGGGCGGCTGGGCGCGCAACGAACGCCAGGCGGCGCCATTTGCCAACTTGGTAACGTTCCCAATGATGTTCCTGAGCGGTACGTTCTTTCCGCGCTTCCTTATGCCAGAATGGTTGCAGCAAGTTTCGGCGTTTATCCCGCTGACGCCAATTATTGACGGTATTCGTTTGATTGCCACCGAAGGTAAACATTTTGTCGACATCCTACCGCAGCTTGGTATTATTGGCATTTGGGTGATTCTAATTTACTGTATTGCCTTCCGTGTTTTCAGGTGGGAGTAGTATACTAAAACTATTATGCGAACCGCGCTGAAAGCTTGGCTACCACTTGCTGTTCTCGCCTCACTTGTTGCAGGTATGGTGTACTTGGCGGCCCACCAAGTATTGCGGCAATCTGCAAATGACCCGCAAATTCAATTAGCCGAAGACTGGACTGACCAAATTGTGGGCGGTACTGATGCAAACCGCTTAAATCTTGGCTCGTTTATTGACCCAGGCCGCAGTTTGGCGCCATTCGGTATTGTGTACGACCAAGACGGTAATATTATTGCCAGCTCGGTGTCGTCGCCCAGCACCATGAAGCAACCCGATGGTGTGTTCGACACGGTAGATGCAGCACCCACAAAAACAGCGCAGTACACCTGGCAACCCGCCAGTGGTGAACGCTATGCCGCAGTACTGCGCCGGGCTACATTCGATACCGCATCGTATTATGTGCTTGCTGGCCGTAATCTGCGTGCCGTCGAAGAACGTGTTCAGCGCGTGACATGGATTATTACTGTTTCGTGGGCGGTCACATTGGTCGCTGTGCTCGTCGCCCAAAATATGCACCTTGTTGGTCACTTGGTTCGTCGCAAAAAGTAGTGTATGGAGCATGTCGTTGATCTGCATATTCACTCTCATTTCTCGCGGGCAACAAGCAAGGACTGCGATTTCGACCATCTCTATTATTGGGGCAAATTAAAAGGCATTCACATTATTGGCACCGGCGATTTTACACACCCGGAGTGGTTCGCCGAAATGCGCGAAAAGTTGGAACCTGCCGAAGCTGGCCTGTACAAATTAAAGAACGAATTCGCCGCGCCAATGGACGAACGGTTGCCGCTGAGCGTACGTGCCAACCCAATTCGGTTTGTACCGACTGTTGAGATTGCGACGATCTATAAAAAGAACGACCGCGTGCGAAAGCTGCATCAATTATTGGTAGCGCCAAATTTTGAAGCAGTCAGCACCATAAATGCCCGGCTGGAGCGCATCGGCAATTTAAAAGCTGATGGCCGCCCAATTTTGGGCCTGGATAGCAAAGAACTTTTGCAGATTATGCTGGAATGCGATGACCGCGCACTCTATATTCCGGCTCATGTATGGACGCCGTGGTTTGGATTGTTTGGCAGTAAAAGCGGCTTTGATCACTTAAACGAGGCTTACGAGGAGCTCGCGCCGCACATCACCGCAATTGAGACGGGGCTCAGCAGTGATCCGGCCATGAACTGGCGCGTTTCGCAGCTTGATTCGCTTGCGATTACCAGCAATTCCGACGCGCATTCACCGCAAAAATTGGGGCGTGAAGCAACATTGGTGAACGCAAACCTCAGTTACGCTGACATTATTGGCGCGTACAAAACAAACGACCAGCGTCTGGCTGGCACCATCGAGTTCTTCCCGGAGGAAGGTAAATACCACGCCGATGGCCATCGTGCCTGCAATGTGCGGTTCACGCCAGAACAGACTGCACAGCACAAAGGTTTGTGTCCGGTGTGTCATAAACCACTTGTTGTGGGTGTAGAAAACCGTCTGGGCGAAGTTGCCGACCGCGCGCTCGGCGTGGCGCTGAGCACCAGCAAAAAAGTCGAATATATTATTCCGCTTGCTGAAATTATTGCTGAACTTAAAAACGTAGCCAGCGTCAGCGGCAAGGCGGTACAGGCCGAATACCACAATGTACTCGCGCGCTTAGGCGATGAATTCAGTGTGCTGCGCAGCGTGCCGATTGACGCTGTGCGTGCGGCTGGGTTCCCGCTATTGGCCATTGCCCTCGACCGCATGCGTCGCGGCGACGTGGTGCGCGACCCCGGCTACGACGGCGTGTTCGGCACAATCAAGATTTTTAAGGGCCAAAGCGATCGCCATGAAACAACCAGTCAGCTTGCATTATTTTAGTTTGCTGGTAAGGTATATAAGTCAGATCACCTCAGACAGAGGAGGCAGTAGTGCCGCTTATTGCGCTGTACGCGTTGTGTTCGGCAGATCCGGAACAGCGTGATGTTGCAGGGGAGTTGTACCGTGGTATGGCGCGTCATCTCGTCGAACGAGAAAAGGCTGCCTTGGCGGTAGCAAGGGCTATGTCCGACGTCGCGGGGGCTAACAACGTTCGTCTGCAGCCAAGCGTCGCGGGCTGGCAGTCAATCTGTCAGCTTATCGAACCGGACACGACCGTGGGAATACCGCCGCTGTTCCTGATCGTGCGCATGAGTCCGGTCTACCACGGATTCGACTTCCAGCCGCACAAGGCGGCGCTGCATGCCGGTATTCGCCAGCATCTCTGGGAGCACATGAGAGGAGAGCCGGGCGAGGGCGGCCTGACAGTCAATCTCGGTGTCCGGCTGGAGTTCGTGGATGCAGCCGGCAGTACCGTTACTGCCGAGGGTCGTGTCGAAGGTGAATACGGTGGCCACACAGGCGTTGTCTACATGTAGCTGTGGCTGACTGCCCCGGTGTGCGCTGGAGACGGCGCACACCGGGGCAATCCAATGACATTTTTGATTCTGTGATAGTTCGTTTTGGTCTGAAACCGAGTGAAAGGAATGATGTGCCGTTATTCGTTGCAACCATTCTTGCAGGTGGTGGAAACAAGTCAGCGCGCGGTTATCGGACGGTTGTGGCCGATGCGCTTAATAGAATCTTCACGAAGGATCTCGCGTGGATTATCGCCGGGCAGGGTGGCGACAGTCTGTCGGACATCACTCCGGCCGATATTGACGTGCGTACTGCGCGCTATCAGATCGGCACTGGCGCGCCTGCGTTGACCATCGATCTCCGTCCCCATGAGGAGGCGACATTCATGCAGATATTGCCACCGGCTAACGCCGACAGTATTACCTATGCCTTTGTGCTGTACGCGGCAACTGCGCTTCAGACCCTTGGCAAGGACTGCACGGCGGCCGAACTGGAGTACGTCCGCATTGGCACTTGGTTGCCAGGCGCTTGTGGTGTGGACTTCGGCATTTTCACTGGCTGCTTCGTCAAAACCTGGGGCGGCCAGTTCCGCGCCGGAGACGGCATCAGGCCTGTAAGCCCCGCGTGAGGTGAACCTGGAGCATTGCTCTGGGGCGCCCCTCGCGGGGCGTTTAAATTGTAGGTATAGTTACATTATGGATTCATTAAATGCTGCGCAAGTTCACGCCGCAACTACCATTGATGGCCCGGTTGTGATTGTGGCTGGCCCGGGCACCGGCAAAACAAAAACGCTTGTTGAGCGCGTGCGGCATATGGTGGAGCAGAGTGTACCGCCCCACAAAATTTTGGCGCTGACATTTACTAAAAAAGCAGCCGACGAGATGCGGGCGCGGCTTGGCGACGCACGCGTACGCATAGTCACGTTCCACGCGTTGTGTTTTGAACTGCTCACACAAAAGAGTAATGCGACCCCTGAACTCATTACCGAACCAGCGCGGCTAACCATACTGCGTAGTCTTACAAAATCAACTTCACTTACTGGCTTAAGTGTGCGTGATGTTGCCCTGCGTGTGTCGCGGGCAAAAAATATGGCGGGCACCGACGACGCAATTAGGCCAGTGCTTGCGGCATATACTGCCGAACTCACCGCCCGTGGCCTGCACGATTTTGACGATATTCTGCTGCACACCCGTGATTTTTTACTGGCCGATGCCGTCTGGCGCGCCCACAACCAACAGCGATTTACGCACATAATGATCGACGAGTTCCAAGATACCAATGCGCTGCAATATGAACTTTTGCAGCTGCTACGCGGCACTGATAATCTGTGCGTTATTGGCGATCCGCTGCAATCTATTTATGGATTTCGTGGGGCAGACGGCGATATTTTTGGTCGGTTTTTGGCTGATTTTCCCCATGCCAAACAGATGGGGCTTAGCGTAAATTACCGTTCGGCTCCAGAAGTTGTGGCGGCTGCGAATGCGATCTATCCGGATTCCCCGGCACTTTTGGCGCACAATACACGGCCCGGCCACGCCCAAACTGTAGAAGTTTTAAACGAATATAGCGAGGCGGCGTGGGTGCTCGGTCAGATCGAACAAGCGATTGGCGGCAGCGACCTGCAAAAAGCGGTCAGCACTGACCGTCGCAGCGACCATCAAAGTTTACGTGATTTCGCAGTACTGTACCGCACGCGCAGCGCTGCGCGGGTTTTGCAAAAAATACTCATTGATTCTGGGATTCCTGTGCAAATTGTGGGTGACGGTTCACCGTACGAAGCACCTCAGGTACAGGCAATTGTGCAGCTGCTTGCCCGGCTGGTTGACCCGGGACGAACCGTGGTTATAAAGAATATGCGTCCAACGCAAATTGCCGCACTTGTCGCCGCACTCGATGTGAATGAAAAACCGCTCATGCTCACCGAAAAACTGATTGCAGCATGTGGCTTTACGCCCGACGCTGCACTGCACCAACTTTGTAGTACGCTCATGCAGTTTGGTACTGTAGTAGAAGCTGTAGCGTACATAGACGGCATTGCTGCCCACGGCTTTTACGACCCGCGCGCCGATGCCGTGACACTGCTCACGATTCACGCCGCAAAAGGCCTGGAGTTTACGCATGTATTTTTGGTTGCCGCCGAAGATGGTGCGCTGCCAAGTGCAAAAGGCGAGCGGGCAGAAGAGCGGCGCTTGTTTTATGTGGCGGTCACCCGCGCCAAAGACCAACTCGATATTTTACATGCGCGCAGCCGTGGCGGGCAAAAGGTGGTGATGTCACCGTTCGCGGCAGCAATTCCGGCTAATATCTTACCCAGAATATCAGATGCGGCGCTGGCCAATGACCAACGCCGTGCGGCAAAGCGCCACGCAAAACGGGCGCAGAGCAGTCTATTCTAGTTACATGGCAACTTTTTGTGCGGGAGCGCCGTCATATGATTGCAGCCCAAGCCCTGCGCCAAGCAAGCCAATGGTCAGCACCAAGTGCAGCCAGTTATCGGCGGTGTTTACGTGTAAGAATCCGAGAACCGGACTGGTAAAGAACCCAATAAGTGTAACAAGCGCATATATTACGCCAAAGCCGACTAGGTAAAGCTTTGCGTAGCGTTCATTCGCCGCGCCAATTAATCCTGCCACGCCAGACAGTAGATGCACGACATTATGCACTGCGTCGACCATGAACAAGCCGAGCAACAACTGGTGACCGTCGGCATCAGTTGTGGTCACGCCAGGCACGAAGCCAAGCAATCCTATAAGTGTAAATGCAACCCCAAACACGAGCGCTACTTTTTTGAGCATACTCACATCCCCTTATGTAATTTCAATATACTCCCGTTGGTGCGGGCGTACAAGATGGGCATTTCACAGACAACAGATATAATAAATTCTGGTGGCGACGATGCGACAACCTTTGAACGTATCATAGCAGACCTGGCCGAATGGTTCGTAGGTTACCGAGCACCAGCGTGGAACGAAGGGTTGCGTGTGGCTTCGGCTGTACAGAGTGAACTAAGCTACCGTTATTAGTGGCAAATATAGGTATAGGGTTAGTCGTTTTGAACGCCGTCTGTTGCGCGGGTTGCGGTACCGTTAATTTCACCCCTTGAACGATAATCGCCTATATATGGCGACCAGCCAAAACCCACCCTGCTGACCCCTTCAATTATGCGTTGGTCACCGGGCGCAAGCAGAGTCCATTCATTCATCATAAGCCCAAGGCCAGGGTCGTCGTTGTTGCTGGCGATGACAAGCTGAAAGGAAAACGGGGGGTAGGCAATTTCTTGCACCCATCGCCAGGTAGCGGTTTTCATATCTACTCTTAGTTGAGGCCCGCTGATACGTATGCGTGGTCCAAGATAAAGAGACAAGCCCAACTCTACGCCTTTCGGCATGGCTTCGGCACTCTGTTCCAATACGATGCGCCGAATTTCGGGGTAGCGACCTGCAAGGTCCCAGCTGCCGCTTAGACTACACATGCAAGATAGTACCTGTCGTATCATGGCGCCAGGTTTTACACCATGTTTTTTGTCGCCAAACTGCACGTTCCATCCAAACGGACCAATCATTTGGTCGAGCGTACCTAAGGTTCCCGCCTCGAAGCCGTTAAATATACTGTTCGCCTGTTCGGTCCAGACCTTGTATTCGTTGCCGTAGAGCCTACCGGTAAGTGAGTTGCAGGATCTGCACAGAGTATACCCAAAAATACCACCCTGCTCGGTTTTACCTTTAATCTTTTCGTCTTCGGTGCCATGTTCGAGCCAATCGTCAAGCGTACGCTTTAGGTGGCGCTCCTTGTTGCCGCTGGATTTTGGGGGTATATGCTCCCGTGTTAGTTCGGCAATATTCCCACAAAGCCGGCAGCGGTCACGCACGACTCCGCGGGGTAGCATATGGACAGTGTCCTCGGGTACGCCGTCAGCGCCCACAAACTCAGGTGGCGCGGCGGCGATAGCCTCATCGAGCAACCGAGCTGCTTGAGGGTCATTCGGGTCTACGTTCTTGGTAATAATCTTCCAGTTGCTGCTAGGCATTCATTTATTATAAGGCCGAACGCCCACTGAGGTAACTGCTTATGTATGATAGTGACTAAGCATCGACTTTTGAATTTATCTCAGCAGACAGTTTGTAGACTATCAAACATATGCGTGGGAATGAGAAGCTACATGTGTTTATAGTCTTATGCTTTGCCACTACCGCAGAATGGCTAAGCCGGCTATAATAAACACATTAAGGGTAGATGGTATGAAAAAGCGAACGGCAATTGATTTATTTTGTGGTGCTGGCGGACTTACGCAAGGTTTGAAGCAGGCGGGCTTTGACGTAGTGGGTGCCGTCGAGAATCATAAAACATATGCTGAAACGTTTAGGCTCAACCAAACATCCACCACTTTAGAAGAAAAAGACATTCTACAAGTCGACCCAGTTGAGTTTATGTCTAGGTTGGGTCTGAAAGAAGGTGAATTAGATTTGCTCGCTGGCTGTCCGCCCTGTCAGGGGTATTCGACAATTGGTACTCGCAATCGGGGTAAAAAGGATGACCCGCGCAACGAATTAGTGTACGAGGTTCTAAGGTTTGCGTTAGCTTTTAAACCAAAAACTATCATGATGGAGAATGTGCCTGCGCTCGCAAATGATGCACGACTTAAAAGCTTGATCGCCCAACTAGAAGAAGCTGGCTATAAGATGGATGTTAAGGTGCTGAATATGTCCCATTTTTATGTACCTCAAATGCGCCGCCGCATGATTATGTTAGGGTCACGATTTGCACCCATTGAAGTTTTTTCTCAACAGCTAGATAAAAAAGAAATGAAGACGGTGCGTGATGCCATAAGCTTTTTACCTAAAGCGGGTGAGAGCGGCGATATTCTCCATGACGTGAAAGAAAAACGTGGTGAAAGAGTCACAAGGCTCATTTCTATGATTCCTAAAAATGGCGGCAGTAGAACTGACCTTGGCGAAGAAGAGCAGCTTGATTGTCATAAAAGGTCGTCTGGCTTTAAAGACGTGTATGGCCGAATGTCGTGGGACAAGCCAGCACCGACTATGACTGGGGGATGCACTAATCCTTCCAAAGGTCGCTTTTTGCACCCAGAAGAAAACAGGACTATCACCCTGCGAGAGGCTGCGCTAATTCAAACTTTTCCAAAGGACTATAAGTTCTCTTATGGGGCTGGTAAGCAGGGTGTGTCAATGATGATCGGTAATGCGTTGCCACCCACTTTTATTGAATTTCACGCAAATAACTTGCTGAAACACCTATCGATAGTAGATAGTTAAGTACATGCAAAGTCAAAAAAAGCTGAAGATCAGCTTCCACGGTCGTATTATTGAGCATTTGGGTATCCAGATGTACCAAAAGCCAATCGCCGCTATCGCCGAAATGGTTTCAAACGCTTGGGACGCAGACGCAGAGGTAGTTAGTGTGGACATACCGGTGGAGTCTATACTTCCCGATTCTATGATTGTTATTACTGATGACGGCCGTGGTATGACTTTTGAGGAATGTGAAAGCAAGTTCCTTAGTGTTGGCCGCAGCCGGCGTGGTGCAGAACCAGATGAGGTGTCACCAAAAAAGAAGCGGCCTGTGTTGGGGCGCAAAGGTATTGGTAAATTCGCAGGATTTGGCATCGCTGATCAAATTGAAATTGAAACTATTTCAGAGCAGACTGGCGAGAGAACACTTTTCATTCTCGACGCTGCTAAATTAATCACGGATGACTATATTTCTGAGGGCGGGGACATTGAAGTTCTTGAGTATGAAGATCCAAACGAACTACGCAAGAAAGCGCACGGCACTAAGATAACATTAAAAAATCTGAAGCTGCAAAGAAAACGTGTTCTGGACTCTGATTTGAAAAGTATGTCCCGTAGATTCCTGCTAGCACAACGGTCTGACGATTTTGAGGTAAAAATTAACGGCCAGCCACTTCCTGATATTGAGCCAGACAAAGAAGGTATAGAGTTCGTATTTCCGGAGGTATACAGCAATGCCAAGTATGAGAAAACAATTTCCGCGCCAGATAGCTTGACTACCGTTACTAATGGATGGGGGGCGGATTTCTTACCAAGTGGTCAAATGGTTCGGTGGAAGATGCATTTTTATAAAACCCCCATACAAGAAGACGAGTTACGGGGTCTTTCCATATATTCAAAAGGAAAACTAGCTCAGTCACCCTTTTTCTTTAATGTTGCAGGTGGCCTAAGCGGTCAACATGGTCAGCAATACGTTTCTGGCCAAGTTGAAGCGGACTTTATTGATTCTCAAACAGACGACTTGATCTCTCCAGAACGGCAGCGCGTCAACTGGGATAATCCACTGACTCTAGAGTTTGAAGAGTGGGGTAAACAGCTCGTTAAAAAGACTCTCTCTGATTGGAAAAAACTGAGACAGGCGGCAAAAGTTGAGGTCATACATAGCAGGATAGCTGATTTTTCTAGCCGTCTTAACAAAATGCAAAAGCATGAACGTAAAACAATTGAATCGGCCATCAATAAAGTGGCCAGCGTAGAGTCATTGGACGAAAGCTCATTTATGTCAATTGGCGACGCTATGTTGACAGCATGGGAGAAGGGTAGGCTGCAAGACCTAATTGCAAACTTAGCAGAAGTGGGCGACATGCCGGAGCAAGAAATAACTTCTTTGCTACTCGAAGCTCGAATTCTCTCTGCTTTAAGCTCATCGGAAGCGATAGCGACTAAACTCGCTACGATTGAAGGTCTAAGGAAGCACGTTCAAGGCAAAACCCCTGAGAATTCTGTAAGAGACTATATAGCCGAGGACCCATGGCTTATCTCGCCAACGCTTGATTTTTTCAAAAAAGAAACCCAGGCTAAACATCTCATTGATAGCGCAAAAAATGAAGCCAAGCTAGACGAATTAGAGGGTTACAAAGGACGTGTCGACCTGGCTTTATCTAATGGCACCACCTTAGTGATAATTGAGTTTATGCGCCCTGGGCTCACTTTAGATTGGGATCACGTTTCAAGGTTCAAGCAGTATGTGAATATCCTCAAAACTAAAATACTGAACACGACGGGTCTAGAGTGGAAAGACATTAAAGGCTACATCATAGCCGATAAGCTAGGCGGCAAAAATGGTGTTGCCGAGGAGCTTCGAGAATTAGAGCAGAAAGGTTTATTGGCATTGGACTGGCAATCTCTTATTGAGAAGGCTGCTCACCAATGGAAAGACTATCAGGAGGCTATTATCTTACGTACACCCGAGGATGAGCGTCTCTCAAATCAAAGCAAAACAGACGCTGAAGCTAATAAGTAGCTTCAGCTCTTTTGCAGGTCTGCTATACTTAATCTGTCTAAGTCAGTAATAGTTTTCTAATTTGCGCAAATTCTATTTGTGCGGGTTGTGCCATGAAAATGGCATCCGTACGAAAAACAGTAGGCACAACCTATTGCTGGCTTAGACACCTAGTGCGGGTGCCTTTTTATTTGTGGCACCTTTTAAGTAAAGGAGCTACAATGCCTACCCTCTCAGACATTAAACAACAGCTCGGTCCGCTGGACCCGGCGACTCGCTGGACTAGCGTGTTTGCACTGCGCCAACTGCCAAGTATTCTATGGCAAGACGAGGTAGCTAAGAAGGCCTATGTAGCTTTTGAAGCGGGTAGCCCCGGTCTGCTCGTAGCTACCGATAAGCGCCTTATATTTGTAGACAAAAAGTTATTCGGAGGAACCGTCGAAGACTTTGCTTACCGGCGCATTGTGTCAGTGCAGTATAGTGCAGACGCTATGTTCGGCAAGCTCACTGTATCCACCGCGGCGGGCGATGCTACATTTGAGCGCATTGGCCGCGACTATATCGCATCATTTGCACGCCTAATCCAGGAGCAGGTAGGTAATGCGCCCGCTGCATAACTATAGAGTGTAGCGGTCCTCTTTGTTTACCTTGAGCTTAGAGAGCACCGGATTATTAACACCTTCGGCAATTAGTGTGATGTTGACGTCAGAAATAATACGCTTCAGGTAGTCCGTAACGAGCTTTGCATCTTCGCTGCGTAGCACGGCAAACCGCACGCATCTTTCTTCATCAGTTGCGTTTTCGCAGAGCACATTAAAGCCTTGCTCAAGGCCGAGCTTGCGAATACGGCCTCGCAGCATAACACCGTGAATTTCGGTTGCTTCGGTGGTGATTTGGTAAATATTCCAGCTTAGTAGGTCACTTGTAGTCATAATTTCTTATTATACATACAAATTAATAAAACATATTTGATTAACAAGGTAACTCCTGTTATAATTGGCGAGCTTTGCGAAAACAGAGATAGAGGTGGAATTAACAATCTGGAGGTGCATTACACTTGCTACACACACTCGCACAACAGGGCGATGAGCGACTGGCCGCTTTCGAGCGCCGTCACTCACTCGCTACCGTCGTGTCTGCGGTGGGTACGCTGCCCCAAGGACTCGTCGACGGCGCCATCAAGCGCTACCAGGACGTGATCCGGGGCAACCCGTGGTACTTCCCCATGCTGCGCGACGTCGACATTCCGTCGTTCCTCGTGCGGTGGGGCGAGGTACACGCGGCCTACTTCGAGCTGGCAGACGACATCTTCGCTCTGCTGGCAAAGGGTGAGCCGCTCAGCACCCTGGCCACTTCTTCGCTGCTCACGCGGGTCATCCATTCGGAGACCATGCGTGGGTGGGTCGGCAAGCGGTCGCCTTCTGGTCTCGATGCTCTGCTGGACACTCGTGTCACGCAGCTCGAAGACCTGCTGGCGCCGCTCGGTGACGATGCCGTCGACGACGTCCTGTCGTACGGCGGTGTCTACATCGGCGACCCCAACCGCATCACTGCCGAGCACGAGATCGTCGAGCTGTTCAGCGCCTACCACCGCGAGGTGGGCCAGGAGCTGACCCTCGACATGCTCAGCGAACCGAACGGCGCGGCACTGTCGCTCCTTCGGGGCTACTGCCGTTACTCGCTCGACGGCTTCAACGCGAAATACCGCACCCTGTGCGGTGGAACGCCGAGGACGCCGCGGGCAGGCATGACGGCCGAACAGGCGCTCAACCTGGTCACGCAACGGCTCGCCGGACTGGCGGCCGACAAGCGTGATCTCGTACTGGCACTCCTGGACGAGGTGAAGGTGCTCAACTACCTGAACCTCAACCTGGAGGTCAAGTACAGCTTCAAGGGATGGGCGGGACTGATGCACGTTCTGGTGTTCGCTGCGTGCAGCGAGGCCACGGGCATCAAGACCGACGTCCACGCCATGCGCAACGCGCTCATCGAAGCAGGAGAGTGACATGACGGACAAGGTTCTCGACGGTCAGAGCTGGCGCGTGGGCTGCCACGCCACCGAGCCGGTCACCGGCCGGGTCGCCATCGTGCGGTCCCAGGCCGACCTGGACAAGGTGGGCAAGGGCGACATCCTCGTCGCCCAGCAGACCGACGTCAACTACACGCCGCAGATGCTGGACGCCGCCGCGGTCATCACCGTGGAGGGCGGCCGGTACTCGCACGCGGCCACGTTCTCGCGTGAGAACAGCATCCCGTGTCTCATCGGGGTGGTCGGCATCATGGACGAGCTGAACGACGGTGACACCATCACCGTCGACACGCACGCCAAGACCATCACGGTCGTGTCGACCGCGGCGTCGGAGGCGTGAGCCAACGATGACCATACCCATCCTGGGGATGGGGGAACTAGCGGCACGCTCGCCTGCGCTCGGCAACAAGGTCAAGAACCTTGCGGCTCTGGCGCGGGCGGGCGTCCGCGTACCCCGGGGCTTCGGCCTTCCCTACAGCGTGTACACGGACTACATCGCCGACCTGCTGCCTGCCCTGCAACGGGCTCGCGAGCAGGCGGCCGACTACGCCGACATGGCGAAGCGGCTCCACGAGATCGTGGTGTCCGCGCCGCTCAGCGGTGCGCCCGAGGTTCTGGCCGCGCTCGAAACGCACATGGCCGGGGCTTCTTACTTCGCCGTGCGCTCTTCGGGTGCGCCGGTCATCGGTGGTCGAGAGGCTGCCGAGGACTCGGTGGGCCTGTCGCTCGCGGGCCAGTACGAATCCTTCCTGCTGGTTCCCGCGCGCAACGTGCCGCAGGCGATCCTGTGGTGCTACGCCTCCCTCTTCAGTGAGCGCTGCCTCAAGCAGTTCAAGGTGAAGGAGGACGGGCGTTACCTGTGGAGCCGCATGAGCGTGCTCGTGCAGGAGATGTGCCTGGCTGACCTGAGTGCCGTTGTCATGACCCGCGACCCCGTCGAGGGTGGCGACAATTTCGGCATGGAGGTCACCTACGGCGCATGTGAGGCGCTCGTTTCCGGCGAGGTCCAGGGCGACCTGTACCTGCTCAGCCGGACCACGGGCGCCGTACTCAGTGCGGAGCTCGGGACCAAGACCGCTCGCATCGGGTACGAACCGCTCACCAACCTGACGGTGGACAACAAGGTCAGGCAGCCCCTTCCCGACGAGCAGCGCGTACGTTATGCTGCTTCTCAGGGGCTGATCGCCGAGATCTACCGTCTGGGCATGCACATCGAGGAGCACTTCGGCGCCCCTCAGGACATCGAACTGGTCGTGGCCGGTGGCGAGATCATCGTCACCCAGACCCGACCGATCACCGCAAGCAAGTAACTACCGAACAGGAGCAACACCACCATGAAGCGAGCGCTTCTCGTCATCGACTTCATCAACGACATCGTCGACCCGACCGGCAAGCTGGCCGGCAAGGGCTACGCCAACTTCATCGCCGAGCACGGCACCTTCGACCACCTGAACACCGCCATCGGCGCGTTCCGGGAGGCCGGGGACTCCGTGATCTTCGTGCGGCTGGCGTTCCACCCGTCGTACAACAACCAGCCCAAGGGTTCGCCGGTCTTCGGCAAGGCCCACGAGTTCGGCATCCTGGCCGACGGGACCTGGTCGACCGAGATCAACGACGCCGTCGACTACCGCAAGGGTGACGACGAGGTCGTCGTGAAGACCCGCGTGAGCGCGTTCCACGGCACCGGCCTCGCCGACATGCTGCGGGTCGCCGGCGTGACCGACGTCTACATCGCAGGCGTGGCGACCGACCTGGCCGTCGAGGCCGCGGCGCGTTCGGCCCACGACAACGACTTCACCGTCCACGTCGTGACCGACGCCAGCGCGGCGGCCAACCAGGCCGACCACGACAAGTCGCTCCACGTGCTGCCGAAGTTCGCGCAGCTCGTGACCGCCGCCGAGCTGTAGGCTCCCGGCGCATCTCCAACTCGCAATGCAGTAAGTCCTCCCCGTCCGGTAACACACCGGGCGGGGAGGCAGCAAACCAATTATTAGTAATATTTTTACAAAGCTTTTGTAGGCGAATTACTAGTAATTAAAGTGGGCCTGATTAGGCTAGATTTTCAGGGGTAATTGTATAATTTTTCGACACCATAAAAAGGGGAGTTTTTCGGGACGGTAAAAAATAGAGGATAGGCTGCTTTTGGGCTTACCTTCGTATGCGACCGGCTGGTATCATGCCTAGGTAATAGGTAGGTAATAATGCTAGCTCACAAGAACAGGCCCAGCGCGTGAAAGCGTGGGAAGAATTCAATGCCGATGTATACCTGCTGGCCAACGATATACTAGAGAATTTATATGCCCAGCAGCACCAGTACAAGGGTGTCTTTTACTATGCCTTTAACCCTCGCTTGCCCTATCGGCAGACTGGTACCGACTATACAAGTCAGCTTAAACTTTTGCATCAGCTACAGGACAAGGGCGTGATAGCCTTTGAAGCGAAGGCCACTACCAGCAAGACACCCCAGGAGCAGCTAGGTAAAAACGCCTTGGCATATGGCGGCAGGACTGTAAGGCTGAATGTAAGGCCTCGTGAGCTTAGCGAACTCCTCGACCTAACGCGCAGGTACGGTAAGCGTTTTCAGACGAAGCAGAACAAGGCTTTCCATTCGGCACGCCTCGAAGGTGCAGTACTGCACGTAGCGGGCTTTGCAGTGCCCCTCAGAGGCAAGAATAGCCTGTATTTACTGCAGGCTATCTTGCAGGACCAGGCAGCAAAGAGGGAAGTGTGGAGTCATGACGGGCTACTGCATCTGCTCGAGCCATCGCCTATGCTAAAGGAGCCTGCCAGCCTAGTGCGTGATACTGCAAACAACGTAAACCGTAGAGTAGCTGCAGCCACGGAAGGCTCTGTACCTAAGCTCTTGCAGGTAAGGGCTCGGACGGTCCAGTTAGACCCTGAATTTGTGTAGGTAGTTACACGGCGCCACACATGCACTTGGCTATAACAAGTTCATGGAAGCAAGTCAGGCTCACCCCATTGAAGTGCCGCAGGCGAATGAGCCTGCCAGTCTGACAATGCTCGTGGATGCCCTAAGCCTTATCGCGACAGACTCAGCCCTCGCTCAGCTGAATGAGACCTCGATAAGCGACAACAACGGCCAGCGCATTGAGCTTTAGTTATGTGTAAGTGTTAAAATCTGGCTATATGCCGCAAGTAAAACCTGTTAATCCGCAAAGCCTCCGTTACGTTCTATACGCACGCAAATCTACTGAAGATGAAAACAGGCAAGTACGCTCCATTGATGACCAAATAAGAGACTGCCAGAAGCTAGCTCAAGACCAAGGCTTAAAGGTCGTAGCGGTACTCAAAGAGAGTAAGTCTGCAAAGAAGCCAGGCCAGCGCCAGGTATTTGCGCAAATGCTAAGTGATATAGAGGGCGGTAAGTACGACGCCATACTTTGCTGGCACCCAGACCGCCTATGCCGCAACATGCTTGAGGGTGGCCAAATTATAAACATGCTGGATGAGAGCGTGCTTAAGGACATTCGGTTCCATAGCCACCAATTCAGTAACGACGCGAATGGCAAGATGCTATTAGGCATGCTATTTGTATTCTCGAAGCAATACTCGGATGACCTATCCGATAAGGTCAATCGTGGGGTGCAGGGCAACCTTGCCGAGGGTAAGTCGGCTGGTACTCCAAAGCTTGGTTATACTCGCGACGAAGTAACAGCCCACTACCAACCTAACGAACATTTTGATGCCGTTAAAGAGGCTTGGCGTATGCGTGTAGACGGGGAAAGCCTCGTGACCATTACGCAATATATGCTTGATCGGGGTGTTCAAAGGACTACCAAAAATATCAAAAGACAGCGTGTATTAAGGCCTACGAAAAGCACCGTCAGTAACATGTTCCACGATCCGTTCTATTATGGCGTGCTGGTCCAATCGGGCCAGGAGGTTAACCTGCGCGAGCTTAACTCAAGCTTCGTACCTATGATTGACGAAGAGACATATAATGCTGTGCAAGCAATGACATATGGTCGCGTTAAAGGCATGCAAGATGTAAAGCGAAAGACATTTTATCCGCTTCATGGTTTTGTGTTCTGTGACGTCTGTCGTAGCGATAGGCACATGGTGGTTGGGAAGAACAAAACCGGCAGCGGCAAGTATGTACTTTCGTATCGCTGTGATAATAAGACATGCATACGCTCGCCACGTTCATTACGCGCAAAGTATATATTTAATTCGCTTTACGACAGGCTAGACAAGCTCGTATTAACGGACGATGCTTATGAGCGTTACAGTGCTGAAATAGATAGTCATATTGGCGATAAGCTTGAAGATATTCGAGGAGAGCTACAAAGCAAGCGCGGTGCGGTAACTCACCTTACCAAACAGATTAAAGAGCAATCCCTTAGCCTTGCGCGCCACTCAGAAACCTCGCCAGTGTACGCTGTAATTATTGACGAGGTAAGTAAGCTTACAATCCAGCGATCAGAACTCGAAACTAGTATCAAAAAGCTGCAGGAGAAGGTTGATCGACCAAGCCAGATCAAGCTAAGCAAAGACGAGTTTTTGAACCTCATAAAAACAGCTGCCGACAAGATGCGCGCTGGCTCTGCTGTCGAAAAAGACGCCCTTTGCCGTATTTTGCTTTTGAACCTACGTGTCGATAACCAAAAAATAGCCTCTTACCACTGGCGCGAACCATTCGCGACATTGGTAAAGGCTATTGAAGTCCAATCTGGTGGGGCCGGCTGGACTTGAACCAGCGACCAAGAGGTTATGAGCCCCCTGCTCTGACCACTGAGCTACGGCCCCGTAAAAAGTGGCTGGTTGCAGTATACCAGCCTTGCCCCCTCTTCGACAAAAGCACTATACTATACACAATGTACGATCTGCGCAAAAAAATTACAAATCAGTTTTACCGCGCGCAAATAAACCTTGCGCCAACGCAGCAATCGCCCGACCTTGTTTGGGGCGAGCTGTTCCAGGATGTGCAATTACACCGGATTTTCCCCGACAGCATCACGTTCGCCGACATGATTCCAGCAAAGACCCGCACCCGTATTATTAAGAGGTATTTAAAAGAACGCGACGACCCGCGGTTTGACCTAAATGCGTTTGTGCAGGTTAATTTTAGGGATTTGCTGCAAATTGATACCTTCGATTATGTCACGAATCCCAACCACACGATGGAAGAACATATCGAAGAATTATGGGGTGTGCTACGCCGTGAGTTTCCCAAGAACAGGGGCTCTCTGATTGGTTTGCCGTATCCATATGTTGTGCCTGGCGGCCGGTTTGTTGCGCAGTACTATTGGGACAGCTATTTTATTATGCTCGGCTTGGCGCAAAGCGGCCGGTGGGATATGGTCGAAAATATGCTGAAAAACTGCGCGTTTATGATCCGTAAATACGGCTACGTGCCGAGCGCCAGCCGCACGTACAATGTCACCCGTTCGCAGCCCCCGTTGTTTGCGGTAATGGTGCAGTTGCTCGCCCAAAAGAAGCCAAAAACTACACTCATTAAATATCTACCGTATCTCACGGCCGAATATGCTTTTTGGATGAAAGGTTCGCGTGGTCTTACGGCCAACCGCCAGGCAATTCGCCGCGTGGTTCGCATGCCGGATGGCAGCATTTTGAACCGCTATTTTGACAGCAAGACCACCGCCCGCCCCGAAAGTTACAAAGAAGACGTGGAGACTGCATTGCAAGCGCAAGGCCGTGCCGCCAGCCGTGTGTATTTAGATATTCGCGCCGCCGCTGAATCTGGCTGGGATTTTAGCTCGCGCTGGTTCCATGACCCAAGTAATTTAGCCACAATTCACGCAACTGATATTATTCCGGTTGACTTGAACTGCCTGCTGGTGACTTTGGAAGAAACGATTGCCCAGGCGTACGAGCAGCTCAAACAGCAGCGGCTGGCGCGCCATTTTAGGAGACTCGCAAAAAAGCGTACATTGGCAATTCAGGCGTATTGTTGGGATGAATCCGAAAAGTTTTTTTGCGATTACGACTTTGTGGCCGGTGCCTCGACTGGAGTTATGAGTGCCGCGGGGCCATTCGCGTTGTGGTGCAATGTGGCCACGCCGGAACAAGCAGCTGCGAGCGCTGATTACATTCGCAACCACCTGCTGCAGCCGGGAGGCATTGTGAGTACTTTGCAGAACAATGGCCAACAATGGGACTGGCCAAATGGCTGGGCGCCACTGCAATGGGCCGCTATTAAAGGCCTGCGCAACTACGGTCACCAGTATTTGGCAGACGAGATTAAACATCGTTGGATGGCCAGCAATGAACAGCTTTACAAAAAGCAGGGCAAAATGGTTGAAAAATATAACGTGGTTGATCCGCACGCCGAAGCTGGCGGTGGTGAGTACGTACTGCAAGACGGGTTTGGCTGGACGAATGGCGTGTATTTGGCGCTGCTACACGAGGGCGAGTAATGAAGCTTCACCTTAAATCTTTAATAAAGTGGGTACGTTCACTGGCGACGCTCAACAATGCAGTGCTCGTGGTCGCGCTGTTAATTGCAGCAACTTGGGTGTGGAGCACCATTGAAGCAATTCAGCATAATTTTAAACTGCAACAGCAAGTTGATGCGTTGAGCCAGCAAATAGCCATTGATGAACTGCAAAATAAAACGCTCGAGTTGCAGCGCTCGTATTACAATAGTGACCAATATTTGGAACTCAGCGCGCGCGAACGTTTGAGTCTTGCCATGCCCGGCGAAAAGCTGCTTGTTCTGCCAGCGAACACCGTAAAGCCGGTCGAGACTTCTCTGTCGCAAACAGCTGCCACTACTATTGCCGATCGTAGTAATTTTGCCCAGTGGATGTACTTTTTATTCGGAAAGAAGGGTGAATGATGGTACCGGGAGATGGTGCTGTAATGCCGTGCCACGTCAGTCTGAGATTGACAAAGGACTTCTATTCTTGTAGTATGTAACGAGTGTAAAAACTTCGACGCGGGGTGGAGCAGTGGCAGCTCGCTTGGCTCATAACCAAGAGGTCGTAGGTTCGAATCCTGCCCCCGCTACCATGAAAAATGACCAATCCTTGAGCGATTGGTCGTTTTTCTTTGTAGCGGAATAAGTTCGTTCTGCGTGGCGCCCCAGGGTTTCCCCCGAGGCGCCACTCCTACAGCCCGGCGTGCGTGCCAGTGTTGTGGTCTTAGACGGTCAGTCCGTGGCGGGCCTTCGTGTCGAGCGACCAGACGGCGACCATGGCGGCCACGCCGGCCTTGCTGACCGCGCGGTCGACTTCGCCCTCCACGCCCGAGCAGGCCATGCCGAAACGCTTGGTATGCACCACGCCGTTGATCCGGACCCGACCCATCTCGTAGGCGGCACCGTTCCAGTTGCGCGGGTCGTCCTTGTCGGGTTCGACCCCACTCACGCTGCCGAACAGATGCGCGACCTCGCTGGGTGCCTTGTTGTTGTAGGCAATGCCGAGCTCGCGAGCGGCCTCGCCGGAATCGACGGCGTGTTCGTTCACCGTTTCCAGCTTGCCGCCGTCGAGGCTGGTGTACTTGGCGAACTGCTCGCCGTCGCCGAAGACGCCTTGGGCGACCTCGATCATACCCACCAGGCCGTCAGGGTCCATCGCCGCACGGATGTGCAGGTTCGGCGTTTTCTTGGTGGCGTCGCCGACCGCCATATACGCGAATTGCGTTTTGGCGGCGGCAACACCAATCCTGCCGATGTCTTGGGGCGTGAGCGTGCCGTACTGCACCTTTTGGGGTGCCGATTGCTCTGTCATGCCTCTCCCTTTCAGGGGTCGTAGGTGTAGGCTTGAGACTAATAATATAATAAAGCTATATAAAAAGCGAGAGGTGCACCGTCAAGGTTCGTCAACATCAGCAAACCGTGATTTCGCACGGTGTGCATCGCGTTCGGCAATAATGTGCCAGTCAAGGTCTTGTTCGGCACCAAGTAGCCGGTAGTATAGTTCTTCACTTGGCTCGTGACCGGCAGCAATAATGTGCGAATACGTTTTTTTTGCGCCAAGTTTCATGAATTCCTGTTCGCTTTCCACGCCAATTTTTTCGAGCCACTCCTCGATTTCCGGGGTACCATTGTGGAGTCCAAGTGAACCATCGTATACCATACTTTTATTTTACACCACCACACCAGCCATAGCTTAGCTTACTAGCGAATTTTATTACAGGCGACCCGCACGGCTTCGCTCCAGGTGGGGAAGGCGTGAATGGTGTTTGCAACTTCTTGTGCGGTTAACCCATATTGAATTGCCAGTGTGAGTTCGTGCAGCATTTCGCCAGCGCGCGGGCTCACAATGCTTGCGCCAATTAACGTGCCGTCTGGTTCGGTAATGACTTTAACGAAACCATCGTTCACATTGCTGGTGTTAGCTCGGCCGATTATAGAGATTTGCGTCAGAGCGGTTTTATATTTAAGGTCGCGTTTAATGCATTCGTCTTCGCTCAGGCCTACCGATGCGATTTCGGGGTTCACATAAATACAGCGTGGTACCGCACGGTAATCGGTAGCAATCTTTTGCTTGTGCCACATGTTGTGTGCGGCAATCCGCCCCTGGTACACGGCAGTATGTGTAAACTGGTATGGCCCGGCAACGTCGCCTGCGGTGTAAATGTGTTGGGTGCTGGTTTGCATGAATTCGCTGGCAAGAATTGCTTTTGGCGTGTATTCAACACCCGCGTTCTCGAGGCCGATATCGACATTCGCCAGTTTTCCCGATGCAATAAATATTTCGTCTACTTTAATAGAGCTCATTTCGCGCCCCTGCTGGTAGTGTACGCGTTTGGCTAAGCCCTCTTTTTCAACGCGCATTACTTTGGTATTCATGAGCACGTTCATGCCGCGGTTCTGTTCAAATAGCATGCGCACGAGTTCGCCAACTTCCTGGTCTTCCTTCATGAGCAAGCGCGGGGTAATGTCGATGAGTGTGACTTTGGTGCCAAAAATACTGAATAGCTCGGCATATTCGCAACCGATTGCCCCGGCACCCACAATAGCAACTGACTTTGGCGGCCGGGTAAGGTTTGCAGCTTCGCGGAAGGTAATGTAGCCGGTTTTGTCGAGGCCTTCGATTGGTGGAATAAAATCGTGCGTGCCAGTTGCGATTAAAAAGTGTGCAGCGGTGAGGTGGCGGCGGTTTACCGTAATTTCGTGGTCTCCAATAAAGTGCGCCTCGCCTTTAACCACGGTAATGCCTTCGGCCTCGAACATTTTTTTGCCCTGCCAGGTGCCGGTACGGTGTACGGCTAAGTCTTTCCAGGCTTTAATGCTGGGGTAGTTGTAGCTAAGAGTAGCACCGCGAATACCAAATTGTTGGCCATGCTTTGCAGCATCGTAAATCCCGGCGGCGTGCAGCATGGCTTTTGTTGGCACGCAGCCCCAGTTTGGACATTCGCCGCCAACCACCGATTCTTTTTCAATCACGGCAACACTTTTGCCAAGGTTGGCACTCATGTGCGCGGCAACGCTTCCGGCGCCGCCGGTGCCGATCACAATGAGGTCGTAGTCGTATTTGTGTTTTGTTGCCATGATATTGTTCCTTTTAGGCTAGTATGCGGTGACGTTCGTACATGTATGCTGCATCGGGGTTGTAAACTTGCAGCGCTTGGGTGGCTTTGCGGCGAATGTCACGCGACGTAAGTTCCGTTTTAGTTGCGATCCACGGTTCTATGCTGCGGCAGATGCGGTCGGCGGTAAGTTCTGCTTCGCCTGCCGGAGTTCGTACGCATAAGCAAGCTGCATACACGCTGGCGTAGAGTTTTCGCTCGTCATACGGTTCGGTGTAGTTGGGCGTTCGCTTAACAATGTGCGTCGCCTGTTTAGCCAAAGTTGATCACTCCGTTTGCGATTAAGATTAAGATCCAACCCAGCGCAATCAGCAACAGGCCAATACCAAGGCGCATAAGGCCTTTGCTTTCTTCCTTCCACTTTTGCACGGCGCTGATTTTTGCGCCACCGGCAACCATGATCAGAATAATAATGAGCGGTGCCACAAATATGAGGTTATACAGAAGCATTAGGCCGAAGGCGGTGAGGTCGAAGTTGATGCGCAGCACAGTAATGATTGCCAGGTACGGTGCGCCGGTGCAGGGCAGTTCCACACCCGCTACAAATGCTCCGAGTAGCATCACACCCGCAATGCTCAGTTTACTGTGTGACATTTCTTGGATTTTCATGGCCATTTTATGCGGAATTTGCAAGCTAAAGCCTTTGCCGTACCAGAAGAAGTCTTTAATTTCGAGCAACCCGGCAAAGATAACCAAGAAGCCAACGGCGATTGACAGGTATTCAGCGATGACGATTGGGATTGCTGAGAAGAAGTACACCAGGCCCAGCCCGGCAACCAAGTAGGTGAAAAAGATGGCAAAAATGTACGCGCCACCGAGTGCTAGTAATCGTTTGACCGATTTGCCGCTGCCCAGCACCACGCTGATCATGAGGATGAGCACACCAATGGCGCATGGATTAATTGAGTCGAGCGCAGCTGATGTCACCACGAGACCAAGAGTCGGTAAATCTAACATTATCGTACCTCCCGAATATCGCAGACCCGCTCGCGGTCTTTGGCTTGTACGCCAAAGTCCAGGCAGCGGTCGGCATCGCGCACGCCGTATTGTTTACATAGTTTGTCGGTGCGGTCTTTAACCGGCGAGAATTCTACAATACTACAGTCACCATTTGGCACTTGCGCTTCGTGAGCTGGCATAAAGTTGGCTGGGTCTTCGATTTTGGTTTGCTTGTAGGTTTTGGTGGCCGCGTCGAACTTGTAGTCGAACACCTGCACTTGGGCTGCGTCGCTGCCGCAGGTTTCGCCGTTCACAAAGCTGACGATTTTGCCTTCGGTTTCGGTTGTAATGAACGGGTCGAGCTGTTCGGGTGCTGGAGTCGGGTTGCCGTCGCCGTCGGTTTCTTCGTGATGATCTTCAAAATACTTGCCGTTGTCGTTGAGTGGCACAACAAGCGTGTCTCTGCTAATGCCGCCGCCAACCACATTAAAGAACTTACCTAAACTGTAATCGTAGGGCAGGTCGGTCGGCACGCCTTCGACGTGAATGCGTTTGTCGTCGTGTTCGTGGTAGGTTGCGGTACCGATTTTGTTGCTGAGGAACCCGGTTGGGTCACGCAGTTCGACTTCGTTGCCACAGGCCCAAATTTCGAAGTCGGCATGCCAGTGCACGGGGCCGCCAGTTGCAGACTTTACGTTAAGATAGACGGTGCCGCCACTAATAGTGAATGTTGTACCGAGCACTACAACTACAATCGCTACAAATAAAGGCAGCTTCAGAGCTTGAGTTTTCTTTTTGCGGCTTTTGGCAATGCTGGCGGCGATCACCACAAGTAACACCACTAAAATTGACCCTACTACCACGACAGTAACGGATAAGTTCGCTATAAATGTCTCGAGGTCTTCGGCGCCAAAGAATGTAATCACCGGAATCCTTTAAAAAAATTATTTGTGTTTTTGTATTGCTTGCGCTTACTATAGGATATACCACGTTACAACAGTGTATGTCAAAAATAAACACATTCTATAGCCAAAGTGGCGAACAGGTTACGGCTGTGCTCGGAGTCAATCCCGAGCATGGTTTGACGGCGCTGCAAGTGAGCCGGCACCTGGCCAAATACGGGCCGAACTCGTTACCGAGTGGTCCAAAGCTTTCGCCCTGGAAGATTTTACTGGGGCAATTTAAAGACGTTCTTATATTGGTGCTGATCGCCGCGGCCACGGTGTCGCTCGGCCTGAGTATTTTTGAGCGCGAAGGCCTGCCCACAGAAGCACTCCTTATATATGGCATTGTGCTGGCTATTGCGATCGTTGGCTTTACGAATGAATACAAAGCCGAAAAAACAGTTGAAGCCCTGCGTAAGCTAATGTCGGCAAGCTGCCGGGTACGTCGCGACGGTGAAGAAATTGAAATTCCGACCGACCAGTTGGTGCCGGGCGACATTGTATTACTGGACGAAGGCAAAAAAATTCCCGCAGATTTGCGCTTGCTCGATGCCAAGCGGCTGCAAATAAACGAGGCGAGTTTAACGGGTGAGTCGGTGCCGGTCACAAAAAACACCGACACCTTGAGTGGTGAACTTGCTTTGGGCGACCAAAAAAATATGGCGTTTTCGGGCACAATTGTAACCACCGGCACGGCGGTTGGCATTGTGATTGCAACTGGCGGCGCGACGCAAATTGGCGCCATTGCCAAAATGGTCAGCGAGGTCGAAGACGAAGAAACGCCAATGCAGCGCAAGCTCGACGACCTTGGTAAAAAACTCGGGTTTGTTATTTTGGGCATTTGCGTGGTTGTATTCCTTATTATTTTGTCGCTTGATGTGCAGCATATTGAACAGACTTTTGCCGAAAAGGTGATTTTTGCCTTTACCGCAGCGGTGGCGTTGGCGGTCGCGGCGATTCCCGAAGGTTTGGCATTCGTGGTACGTATTAGCCTGGCGCTTGGGGCGCGGCGCATGGCCAGCAAAAATGCACTGGTCCGTAAACTATCTGCCGTGGAATCGTTGGGATCAACCGATGTGGTATGCAGTGACAAAACCGGCACGCTGACCAAAGGTGAAATGACGGTGCGTCAGTTGTACGCCGATGGCCGCACGTTCGAACTGAGCGGTTCGGGCTACAGCCTTGAAGGCGCACTCACGCACGAAGGCAAACCTGCCACTGCCACTGAGAGCATTCGCCAGCTATTGGAAGTTGGTCTGTTGTGTAATAACGCCAAACTATTTGAAGGCGGCGTGTTGGGTGACCCGACCGAAGGTTGTTTAATTGTGTCGGCTGCAAAATTGGGGTTGCAGAGCGATGTCAGCATTACAGCGCACCCGCGCATCGATGAAATTCCATTTAGCTCTGACCGCAAAATTATGAGCACGCTGCACAGGTCACCTAAAGGCTATTTGGTAGCGGTGAAGGGCGCGAGCAGCATAGTATTAGAACGTTGCACCCACGAGCTGAAAAATGGTACATCCGTGCCCATGACCGACGCGCGCAAAAAAGAAGTGAACGCGATTGCACACCTGATGGCGAGCAAAGCGTTGCGCGTGCTGGCATTTGGGTACCGCCAAGAGGTGAACCGGCCGGGCGAGAACGACATGGAGAAGAACCTGACGTTCGTTGGCTTGCAAGCCATGATGGACCCGCCGCGCGAAGAAGTGCGGGAGGTAATCGAGAAGATCCAGCGCGACGCCGGCATGCGTGTGATTATGATTACCGGCGACAGTATTGAAACCGCCAAAGCTGTGGCTGGCGAGCTGGGTATTACTGGCGAGGCAATTACCGGCTTAGAGCTTGACGCCATTAGCGACGAAGAATTTGTGCAGCGTGTAGAAGAAATTAACATTTATGGCCGTGTAAACCCTGCGCATAAAATTAGAATTGTGCAGGCCCTTAAAAAACACGGCCACCAGGTTGCCATGACTGGCGATGGCGTAAACGACGCACCCGCCATTAAAGCCGCCGATATTGGTATTGCCATGGGCATTACCGGCACCGACGCTGCCAAAGAAGCTGCCGATATGATTTTGCTGGACGACAAGTTTGTGACCATTATTAACGCGGTTGAAGAAGGCAGGGGAATCTTCGATAATGTGCGCAAATTTGTGAACTTTTTGCTGAGCTGCAATATTGGCGAGGTGATTACCGTACTTCTCGGTGTGCTAATTCACCAGAATCTTATTTTGACCGCCGCCCAATTGCTATTTATTAACATTGTGACCGACGGTTTGCCTGCGGTGGCATTGGGTTCTGACCCGGTTGCCAAAAACGTGATGAGTTTTAAGCCACACCACTACCAACAGCCAATTGTAAACAAACGTGTGTGGCTGGAGATTTTCATTTTTGGCGGCATGATGGCCGCGGTGTTACTTGCGCAGTATTCGTTAGCACTCAGTACCGAAGGCGCAATTATGGCATCGAGCGTTATATTCATGGCCATGGTGGTGTACGAATTCGTGCGTCTCGTCGATATTCGCAGTGACTTCCATATGAAGTTTTTTAGTAACAAGCTGTTGTTCGGGAGTTTGGTGGTATCATTTGTGATTCAGATTGCCGTGCTGACCGTACCACCACTGGCGAGTACCTTTGCCGTGACCATGATTACCTGGAGCGACTGGCTGGTTATGGGCGTTGCGAGTAGTCTGCTGTTTGTTATTATGAAGGTACTCAATCCGCTGCTCGATAAATTTGGCCCGGAATATTCTGACCAAAAAGCAGCAAGCAGAACAAAAACATAGAAAGGAGACAATATGGGACTATTCTCGAAGAAGCCAAAAATCAAGGTTGCCGCAAAGACCAAGTCAAAAACCAAAGCCGCTAAGAGTAAAGATGACTCCGCGGCAGTAATGGCCCGCATGAAGAAAAAGCAGGCCGAAAACCCCGACAGTTGCCCGTTCTGCTGAATAAAAGAACCGCCCGTGTGTGGGCGGTTCTTTTTGTTGTAACGTAGTTTATTGCTTCTGGTTTTTCTTGATTGCGTCAACAACTTTGCCGTTGTCTTTGAGATTCTCCCAGAACAATATTTGGTCGCGGTTGATCTTCATCTGGTCATCTGGGCCGTGGAGTTCACTGCCAAGTTTTGCGAGTGAGACCTGTGGGTCAGTCGCGGCTGCCTTGGCGTCTGCCGGTTGCACAGATTGCTGCACTTGCAGGTAATAAATATCGTTGAGGTCAACGTAGTCGCTTTTTACATTGCTGATTTTACCAAAATACACCTGGCCGTTGGTCAAAAATACGGCTTGGTACTGGTTATTTTTAACACCGTCCGGGTTTATCATATTGTTGTAGCCCCACCAGCCGAGTGCGCCAAGCACCAGTACAACTGCTACAGCAATTGCGACGATCCAGATTTTTTTGTTGCCATCGCGATTCATCATGGTAATAGAACTCCCCTCCGCAGCACGCCGAACGGGTTGCGGTTGACTGACGTGATTAGTATTAGTGCTAGATACTTGACCTTTGAACTCCACAGAATTATCCCCAAACAACTTATGCTACGCTTTAGTGTACCGTACCCCCGGATACGGTTCAAGCGCTCTGGCAAAACTGAGAGAAGTTTGCTACAATTACACCCGTTAAACATGGCAGCGTAGCTCAGTTGGTTAGAGCGTAGGACTCATAAGCCTAAGGTCACTGGTTCAATTCCAGTCGCTGCTACCAAGAAAAATAGCTAACCCCCGCGGTTGGCTATTTTTCTTGTGCGTGGTGAAACGCCGCCTCCTGTCGTTGCCGTTTTCTCTGTCTATCCGCGATCTTTGACCTAGGCGTTGTTGTTTTGTGTACGGAGGTGCGCCTGAAATGTATGTTGAGCCCTAACCTGAACCCTCAATTTTTCTATTAAGCCCTCGAGTTATATGCCGAGATACGCTCCCGGCTAGCGCCACTAGTAATGAGTAGTGGATTTGTTTGTTGTGCAGACATACTCACACAAGGATATAGCGGGGTTGTTCGGGCGTTAGCCCAGAACAACCCCGAGGGGATATCCCAAAAGCAGTTGCGTCTTCACCCAGACAACGCCCCACACCCCGCCCCACTCGCCCAAAAGTCCGGACCTTGCACGTGACCAGCGGTTTCACCCACTGGTACCGTCCAGACATGGAACTTCTTGAGCTGCGTGGTGTACGGATCGGGCACACAAAGATTGCCGGCATGCCGCTTGACGCCAGGTTGCCCGGGTGTAGCGGGCGGGCCGACCAACCAGACGGTTGGGTCGCCCGCCTCCTGCACAAAGTTGAGACCGAGTTCGGTCTCGTACGGGCAGTAGGCATTAGCCCCCACTGCGTAGCTATTCCAGACGTTGTCACTGACCGCCACCGGTTGCCCGGCGCCAGTTCGCACCGCAATGCAATTGCGGATGTTAGGGTTGCCAACCGGCCGTTTGTAACCATTCTGTATATACACCACGCTCGTCCCATTGGGGCCGAGCAACTGCCGGTTCTCCAGCTCGCAGTAGGCATCCGAGCCAGTTTGGCCGTTTGCCTGCATGCGGCCGATCAGGTCGATCGGCACAGTGCGCACCGTCTTACCGGAGCGGGCGCTCAGGCAGTCCCGCGTTGCGGGGCTGCCGACGTAGTGAAGTTTGTTTGCCACCACCTGGTACACACGCGGGTCGTTGTAGCTCTTGACCAGCTCGTTGTTGGGGAGTAACCCCGTCCGGGCGAGTAGGCCAGTTACCGTCTCATCCACTACCGGCACGGCCTTGTTCAGACCGCCCAGGGCGATGACTTCCTGCGAACTGCCCACGTAGTAGCCAGCGCCGTACATCGTTACGATCTGCCGGTTACTTGGCGTGCCGAACAGCCACTGACCGTCTGCGAAATCACACGCCGCCTGTTGCGAGACATGCGTCGGGAAGTAGTTCCAGGCGCTGGCTGGCATGACCGTGACCCCACGGTTCCAGCGCACTTGCAGGCAATCCCTGGTGGGGACGCCGGGTACGCGGAAACCTTGGCTCCCGGCGTAGTGCCAGACGGTAGGGTCATCCCAGAAGCGGAGGAGATCGTTTTGCACCCACTGTGGTGGGTACGTTTGCAGATCTCCTAGCCCCGGCGGCACTACGACGGCCTTGTTCTGGCCGCCAAGCGCCACCAGTTCATCCGTGTCCCCAATGGAGAACGGATGCTGAAATTTCACCACGTACTGCTGGGTCGTGCCGTATTCGTACATAAACGTGTTGTCGCTTGGCATGTTACTGCCCGGCGAATATACGCCTGCACTTGTGCGGTTGACCTCCAACGTACGCACCGTTGCCGCGTCCATTGGTAGGTAGACGGTGCTTCCGTATTTTTGTTGCATCTGCGCCCGGAAGGCGTTGAGCATTCCCGCGTTGTTCTTATCGAAACGGAACAGCCGCCCGCCCGCAGTGACGTAAAGGTTCGCGTCACTGGATTGGATGATGTAGCCGTCTGGGATCGAGCCAACCATGGAAAGGTATGGCAAGAAACTGAACGAGGAGCTCAACGTCGGCAGCAAGGGAACGTCGGGCGGGAATGGGCTTGTTGGCCAACTCCCAAATGCGTGGACGCTGTTCCCACCGAGATTGAGCTGGTTGATGCCGATCGAATTCGGCCCCAAATAAACTGTTGCTTGACTGGGGTCAGTTGCGAAAACGCACCATGCTTGCCCATAAAAGCTGTAGGGCGCAACCGCACAGTAGATTTGATTCCATGGTTCGGAGAGATCAGCGATGTGACTCGGAACCCATCCCATCCAGAAACCAGGAGTCTCACCCGGTTTGGCGGCCAATTGTTGCCAGGCTATAGTGACCCAGTAGTTACGCCCCGCCTGAAGCCCGCCATCGCCACGTACCTTGATATTAGTGACGCCGGGTGTCGATGAGTTGAAATCACCTGCCGCCACGTCGTGTATGGCTCCCGGCAAATTCGTACTGGGCACGATGTAATCGTCCCACTGCGGAGGTACTTGCACACCTTCTAGATGGAAGTCGATCTCCAGTAGTGGAGCGACGCATTGAAGGTTAGCCAGTTCACCTGGTGTGAGGATGAATGCGAACGTCGCAGTCGTAATCGAACCAGAGGTCGTCGTGCTCACTGCACCGCTTGCTGGATACCATGTTTCATCACATCCGGCGGCTCCATCGGCGTACGCAGAACTAGTGTCAGTAGTACTACCCGCCAATACCAAGGCTACGCCCAGAATCAGACTCAGGAAAGCCCGTCTCTTAAACACAGGTTATCCCTTTCATTTTGGGGTGTAAAGGTACATAAAAGAATCTTTTGTAAAGACCTCTTCTTTGCTCCCTATCTTTTGGATAGGTCTGGTGATTCTACGCTAAGTTCCCTCACAAGTCAATGCTTAGTCATGTGAACGACAGATACGAAACGTTGCAGTATCTATCACTACACCAAAGAGACTCCGGTATTCCACCTTAGCAAAATAACTCTTAGCTCCACCGGGGGTATTGTCTGTGAAGTCACCGTTGCAGGTTTTCGTTGAGTTAGCGGTATCTTCCTTAATGCTCGCGGCCGTTATTTTAATAGTTCCGAAGATTGAACTATAGTCGATACCTCTCGCACGATCCCAAGCAATATCTATTGAGTACTTAGCAACATTTTTATTAACACCACTAAATTTTTCTGATCCATCAGACATAGAAAAAGGGACAATAGTTCCAACTATAAGCAGTAGGATGATTATACCTAATATAAAAAACTTTTTAGAGAAAGTAATCTTCTTTTGAGGTTTATCCATATTGCTATTCTATCATTACTGATACGACCCCACGTAGTTCGTTGTGGTCGAAGTTTAATGCGTAATTATAAGTCCATTAGAATCTGTGACCGAGGGCGATTCGCTAGCTGCCGAGACAGGAAGACCAAATTCCTCACGCTGTACCCCACGTGGTTCACAACCAATA
>Ga0307516_10000826_pt1 | contig 42360 bp, 50 predicted proteins | sample 19_EM_MG_FD_203310 | JGI IMG/M metagenome (GOLD analysis project Ga0307516, IMG submission 203310) | Populus trichocarpa ectomycorrhiza microbial communities from riparian zone in the Pacific Northwest, United States - 19_EM | ecosystem: Host-associated > Plants > Roots > Unclassified | place... | reverse complement strand
TCTCACAGATGCAACCTATCGAGAATTGGCTTCTCATAACGGTCATCCTCCCCTGGCCAACGTAGAGCGGGGACGCCCTTTTCCTTGGCCAGTGCCCAGAGAACGCTTTCCCCGGCTGGCAGGATGTCAGGCTTGATCTGATAGACGGGATCTTCGAATGCTGTCTTGGCGTCGATCACCTGCCAGCCTCTGTCGCGAAACATCCCAATCGCATCTCCCAAGAATAGGGCACTGGTCAGGTTGTGATGCAGCAGCATCACGTGCTGCACAGATCGCCCCAGCACTCGACGAGACAATGCATCGTAGTAGATCGCGCGGTCATACAAGTGATCCAGATACGCTTTGCGAAAGCCGCTGAGATCGCCTTTAGGTCTCTTCTGCATACGGCTACGAAGACGTTGGCTGTAGTACCAGTCGCTCGTGTCCACCGACACCGCACCGATGCGGTAGTCCTTGGATGCCAAGAAGGCCCTAAAGCCGTCCCGCTTCCGGAGGGTGTCGCCCTCCTTCAAGTAGGGGAAGCGAAATAGACGCGTATATCCGGGGAACCCGCGGATCGCGGTATCGCACGCCAAGAAGTCCCGTTCGAAAGTGGCCAAGGTGACCTCGTCAAAATCCGGGTGTGTGGCCGTATGGTTCGCAACCAGATGTCCGTCCGTGCCCCACTGGCGGATGAGGTCAATGCGCTCCGGGTCAGTGTCAGTGCGTGCCACGAACAGCACTGACTTGACGTGGGCCTCGTCCAATTGCTTCAGAATAGCAGCGTTCCGCCCCCTGCAGTCATTCCAACGCGATCCGTCATGTCCGGGCCGTCGTCGAATGTAAATGCGATACTTTGTGCAGAAGCGAGTCGTGCAAAGAACATAATCGAAAGAGTCAGGCATGGCAGGAGGTAAGACCACAGGCCCATCACGCGCATTGATCGATCCTATCGGTCGCGGCCGTTCCAGGGGTACCAGTCTCTAGATTATCACCTACACCAGGCTGCTTCTTTTGTGTATGTGACTAGAAAGCAAACGGCCGGATTGCCCTGTTTCTTTCAGCCTATCACGCTTTATGTTGGGAACTTGCGGTGTCGCCGACCCCCTTTGGAACTGAGCGGCGCCTGCGCACAATCGAGTCTGCACAGCGGCGAGCTCCACCCTCGCCTCCGCTGCTACCTCGTCGCCACGCCCGGCATTGACACTCTGTTTCGCAGCGCACGCGGTCAGATTCTGCTGCCAGCAATTCGCCTGATCGGAATCGAATCCAGATCGAGACCATCGATGCACCGGACATTGATCGCCCAGCCGTCGAAGGGCTCAATGCCCTCCAAGAGCTCCTGCGCTGTTGGATTGCTCGGGCGCCGAAATGGAAGAATGCCGCATGTCTGGCAGAAGTAGTCCTTCGCAGTCCGTGATCCCCATTCGTACAGCGTCAGGTTCTCCCAGCCAGTCAGCAAGCGAAGGTTGGCTTTGGGCACGCGGTAGTTGAGAGCCCCTCGCCGGCGGCAGATTGAACAATCGCACGCGCGTACATGATCGATGTCGGCGAGGACTTCGAACCGTACGCGACCGCAATGGCAAGAACCGTGATACGTCGGCATCGAGATTACCCGTCAGACATTTTCGGCAAAACGCATTCTATCCAACGAGGGACAGGCACGAGTATCCGCCTCACCAAAAGTTAAAAGGATGCGGCCTTGGTCCCTGGCTGAGATTGACTTCACTCTCGGTCGGGCGTCGACACGCAACTTACCTGTGTGGCGATTAGACAGCAAGAGCCCGGATTGCCTGGTTCCTCCTATTTTACCACGGCGTTCTCGCGGTCAAGGCTCTCCGGTGCTCACTGCGCCTGCGGCGCAGTTCCGCTCCTCGACGGAGTCGCTGCCGTCTACGCCGGCAGCGAGCCTTGACCGCTCCGCTGCGCCGTGAATCTCCGCGTCACCGGGCAATACCGCCCGGCGCAAGACGGAGACAAAACATGAGCACGCTCACCCTCTACACCACCGACAGCTGCACCGTGACCGGCTACCGCACAGCCACCTTCGACGAAATCATGACAGCAGCCCGCCAAGCCCTCAATCAAAAAGTCCGCCGCGGCACGGGCCTCACCTCACCCCGCGTCACGCGCGATTTCCTTATCGCCCGCCTCGCCGAACTCCCCTACGAGGTCTTCACCCTGATCTACCTCGATAATCACTGCCGCTTCATCGCCGCCCAGGACCTCTTCCGCGGCACCATCGACAGCGCCACCGTTCATCCCCGCGAGGTCGTCAAGGAAGCCCTCAAACACAACGCCGCCAAGGTAATCCTGGCCCACGTTCACCCCAGTGGCATCGCCGAACCCTCGAAGGCCGACGAATACATCACCGACCGCGTCAAACAAGCGCTGGCCTTAGTCGACATCAAGGTCCTCGATCACATCATCGTCGCCGGCGGGGAGACCATGAGCTTTGCCGAGAGGGGGATGATCTAGGCGACTCGTCAACGCTCCCAGAATCGCGGGGCCGGGGGGTACCGCAAGACAGATCGGCCCGATGTCTCAAGTCGACCCACTGCGGCCGGTAGCCAACGACTGCTTTTGGGGAGTTTACATTTGACCAGCTGAGCGGCAGCTGGTGTAGTGAGGCAATCGCTTATCGATGAGCCGTCAGGTGAGGCAATTCATGCGCAAGTCCACCATCGCAATTGTTGCCCTAAGTCTTGCATTGGTAGGCTCTAACGCTTGGTGGTTATTCGAGCTGGTGCGTCGACTTCACGGGGTGGAAAATATGTCGTGGGATCTTCACGATTCACGCTTGGCGGGGCGCACAGTAATGTCCCTGTTACCGAAACTTGCAGGCAAGCCGCTGCCTCGAGGGAATGTTGTTGCGGCCCTAGAAGAAGCGGGAGTCCCGGTTACGAAGATGGGGAGTGGCGAAAATGAACTCGTCGCAGGCGGAGTACTGTTCGCATTTGATTCAGAAGGTAATTTAAGCGAAGTGAAGGAACCTCTACACTTCAGAGATTGACCAGCAGGCTGAAACGTACACATTTGACCCACTGCGGCCAGTTGCGACTGGCCGCTCCGGAGCACCCTAAAAATGTGCATGCCGGGATTATTTGATACCCCGACTCTTTATAAGCGGCTTTGAAAACGAGTACCAGAACAGTGCTGCACCAATAGCACAAAGCACCGAGCATAGAAGCACTATGCGAAGGCCCCATGCGACGGTCAGCGTGCCTTCGGATCGCATTGTTAGGATGGCCCATAACGAGAGCGGAGTCGCACAAAGCACCTGGAACAGGGTCAGATGGCCTTTGAGGGAGGAACTGCACCACCTGAAGAATCTATTTCTCATCACGCCGGTCATTGTACGCGTCGACCCCTCCCGGACAGTTACCAACGTCCGCAATCCGGGTGCACTCGCCAGATCGTCCGAATCACGACTCAGGATCGCGGGCGGGTCATTGACGAGAAAAGCGTGTGGCCGCTGGCAAGCAGTGAAGCGACTTTGGCACCTCAATCTGGTCGCTGTTTACGCCCAATTCTTGCAGATGATGTGCGGCTCCCGGGTTGGCCAGCCATTTTACTGGGGGTTCTCGACGCAACAGGGTCTGCAATTGCGGGTAAAGCACAGTACCCATACTTCCCACATTGGTCATATCAATTTCCAATGGAACATCGACAGGCAACGACGAGAGCAGGGCCGCCAGGTCGTCCACGTGATTAATCGAGAGACCACCATAAAAACGAACAGTGAGTGGCGGCTCACGAATAACGCGCGCCGGCAGGCCAAAATGGAAATATGATGCGAGCAATTCCAAATAGATGTTGAGTTCGCAAGACGGAGTCGTGGATTCGAGCAGGGTAAATACTGCATCTGCTATGGCAAAGTCTCGCGGCTGCTCCTTCCTGTCCGGCGACCAGAAATCAAACTCGTAAGGAGGTGCGTCTTTCAGTTTCAACTGACCGCGGACAGAAATGCCGTCTAAGCCGATCCGGTCGTCGCCTTTCTGTTCGATTGTGATTATCTGCCGCATTCTGATACAGAATTGTTCGGCAGCGGGATCGCTCAAGGTCATCCGCTCGATACGGTTTCCATAGTTGATGGTGAGGCTTCGCGAATGATGCGCGTTCACTTGAATTCTCGAAGGCGGCAAGAACGAGGGCAGCGCTCTAAGATCGAAGTCGTAGTCACCGCACGCGGCAAAAGCCGGAGTCGAGATACCCGCGAGGAATACCGCGATCATCACCGGTCCGATTCCAATGCGAATGAAATGGAACGCGGCTACTAGTCTAAATAGCGAGACCGCTAAGTTTCGACCGTCCAGGTCACGCAACGTCATAGCATGTGATAGTACGGCATGTTGCGAATGTCCGCTTTAAGTCCGTGAGTTTGGAGCCTTTGGAGACCGGTTTTGGCCGGAAAGAGTCCGATTCCCCGCTCCGAACCGGCCACTTGGCGCGGTTATTGGCAAATCGACTGAGAACGTCAGTCGAACGGTCAAAACCGACCTAAGCCGGCCTCACATCAATGCCCGCTATGGGGTGGTGTCTCGGAGATGACACGTACGATTCCTGTTATGCCGTCTAGCGCATCGATGATTCGGATACGAGCGACGTGACCCATCGGCTCCGGCAAATCGTTGCGACCGAAGTAGCCTATCTAGGCGATCTCTTCATTCGGCGGCCATGGATTGCGAGCGACCATACGCGCCCGAAAGAACAGAACCATGTCATCTTTATATGGCTTGGAATAAACACCAACGAGTTCTTCAGCAACTACGTCAAGCCACGATTCCTCATGCACCTCACGCTTCAAGGCATCGAGCGGCGACTCGCCCAGTTCGACGCGTCCGCCAGGCGTCGTCCAAGCACGCGTCGCTTGCGCCCAACAGGCTAACACTGGGCTGCATTCAGTCAGCAGTGGAAAAAGCGGACCGCCTCACTACCCCGTTTTCAGTGTCCACCCGGCATCCATAGCGACCAAAGGTGCGCGATTCAACCAGGTAATTCACTCCGGAGTCGTGGGGGGATGGGTACTTCATGCCGTGTGAGGCTGCAAATGATCGCAGTGAATCAATGCTCATGCCCGGATTAATTTCAGCGCACAGCGCGCGGACCCGCCGCTCCGCCGTCGCGTACCCATAACCACAATAGGCCAGACTTCCAAGAATCAGAATACCGAAGATGGTGTTTGAGGCTTGACGTGGGGTAGGCATATTGTCCTGCGTTGATTCGGTCGCATACATTGCAGCAATGGCTGCTCTAAAGATGGCTGTACTGATCTGGAGCAGCCTGGAGCCACCGAGGGATCCTACCGCCTTGTCACCAGGACTGGATACCTCCCGCATACCGCAGCTGGCTCGCATTTGGCGCACTCGAAGTGTAAATTGACGCGTAACCCCATGGTACCGCGAACACTGTGCCTTCTAAATATGGTAGCCATGCTCTCACAATGCGATCCGATGTGGGTGAAAGAATCGCTTGTCGAGGTGGCACCCCACTCATTTCCCCAATGTGTTGCAAGTGCACTCGCTAACGCGGGACATACACCGATGGTGCACTCAGACCCCGATGGAAGCCCTCGAGTCGTCGCGGGCGTCTTGAGTGGGGCGCTCAATGTGACCGAAATCCCGTCCCACACGGTCAACACTGAACTGCTGCAGTTGCGTCTGATCGGTCGCGGTTTCAGCGCCCCGAAGAACACGTCCCCTCCTCGCAAGCCATCTTGTCGGCCAAGCAACCAGTGATCAATGCGCGACGGCGAGACATGGCTGTTATAAGACCGTCGGAAGGCCGCGACAAACCGCGATTGGGGGATCTCAAAGAACACGGGTACCTCCTTGTATCGACTGTCTTCAGTGGATCAATTCCCAGCCAGCCAGTCAAACCGGTATTAGCAAGACGGTCCGCGGCCGCTTCACAAGGCTCCGTTGTAAACAAATTGGCGGACGCAAAGATCGCCGAATCGTCACGGCGATGGTCCTGTCGCCAATATCAGATCAGACAGCTCCGTAATTCTGCCTTGGAGCCGCCAGCTTCGGGATCCTACCCAGTGCGAATCAGTCAAAACGTACGACTGGGCGTAATAACCCGGAACATAGCCACCTTGCTCGTAGGCAACGATCGCGCTTGATTGATTAAAGCCACCGACCAGGAATTTCGTCGGCGTATTGTCGAGTCGATCCTTCATGGGGCCGCTATTCGCTAGCGTCTGAACACCCACGGGTAGATCCGTGAGTTGCTTTGCTTCTCTTAAATTCGACGGGTTATACTGCATCTGAACGTCATCCGGATTGTATGCGGCGACACCTGGCCCTGTCGCTGAACCAATAGCGGTCGATGATGGGCGCGAACACCCGCCCACCCCGGAAAAGATCAGAAAAATGGTAGCGACCCTGAGCAAGGCGCAAGCGTTGCGCTTCGATCGACAGTGAGACTGTCCGACTGGTGCAGGTGTGTAGGCCATTCAGAGTCCCTTCTTCAGGATGTCCACCTGCGTAAGAGTTTCGCACGAGTCGGGCGTCCGCGCGGGCAAATGAATGCTGTCAGTCAACCAATCAGTTCAGGCCTCGCATCCCGCAGAAACACCGGAAGATCCGTGGTCGGCGGTCTGGCTGGGATCTGGTAGAAACACGTGGTGACATACCCTCGATGGTACGTCGTGTGATTGACGACGTGCAAAATCATCTCGCCACGCGTCATGGCGCCGTCGCCACCGCCGGTAAAAACAAAGGGAATAACTTCCTCGAGTTCGCGCTCATTAGCTGCGTCACTGTAGGAAATATACCAATCGTCAATGACCCGCTGAGCCGCCCAAACGTCAGCGAGGGCAGGCACCTCGGGGGTGTTGCGCGCGACGAAGCCGTGAGGCCTACTCTCCAGATGCGCTTGAAAGATTTGATCGACGACGTAGTTGTGATTCAACGTGTAAGCGATGTTCCGAAAGGCGCCCGTGCGAGGACGGGTTACCTCTTCCGGGGGCAGCGCGTTCACGGCCTCGAAGATGAGTTGGTTCGCCCACGCGCTGTAACGCGTCATGACTCGCAAGCTACGTTGAAGACTCATCGGTGTTCTCAGGCGGACCGGATCTGTCCAAGGATGCCATAGATCAATCCCGCAAAGCGCCGAATCCTACTTGATCGCGACTCAGCGGCCGCAGTCGGGAAATGCGCTGCTAAATGTTGGCGTCACTCAGCTTCCCATCCTATAATCGCCTTGTCGAAAAGGACCAGGGTCGGCATCGGTAAGCCCGGCCCCTTCCCTCTGGGAAGCTCCGTATCGCCTTTATTGGCGAACCCACGGCAAGCAACCGGCGTGACAGCGTCGGCAGCTTGGCGTGTTGTGGCCTTTCCCCACGTGCGTTGAATTGCCGCGTCGTCTCGCCTCCACTGACGAGGAGTACAACGTGCCTTCGATTACCGCAAATACCAGCGTCGTTACCCAAATCAACATTTTCACGGTTCCAGAAGGAGGACAGCAACCGCTCATCGAACTGCTCATGGAAGGTGCAAAGTACGCCAGCACCACGCCTGGGTGGCTCTCTGCCAGCGTGCATCGCAGTCGCGATGGAACGAGAGTTGTAAACTATGCCCAGAGCGAGAGCATTGAAGCAGCGCTCCGCGTCATCGATCGGCTTCGAGCCGGCGGTTGGCTTGAGCGCAATAAGGCGTTTGGCGAAGCTCATCCCGGTCTGTACGAAGTAGTGTTCACGCTTGAGAAATAGGTCAGACTACATGACCAGTTCGGTCCCTTCGGGGACCGAACCGGTTTTGTCGCTGCAGCTTGGAACGATGCCTGTTGCCGCGACAGAGCCCGCTCCGTGGCGTCCCGGATCTCGCCGCTGCCTCGCGCGACCGAAATCGTATATGGTTCAGGCATCTCGCGGCAGAAAACGTCAAAACATGGCCACCAAATCCCGCACCGCCAGCAAACCCACCGCCAAGCGCCGTGCAACGACCAAGAGGCTGCGTTTCATCGAATCCATGGAATGCCTGCCGGTTGCGAAACTGCCCGAAGGCCCGCAGTGGTCCTACGAAATCAAACTCGACGGCTACCGGCTCGAAGCGATCAAAGAGGCCAAAGAAACCCGCCTCTACTCCCGCCGCGCGAACCTTCTCACCGCCAAATTCCCCTATCTAGCAGCGGCGCTTTCGAAACTCCCCAACGGCACCATTCTCGACGGAGAAGTCGTCGCGCTAGATGCCCGGCGACGATCGGACTTCAATCTATTACAGAACTTCCGTTCTGCCGAGACGACAGTGGCTTTGCTCACACGTATTATGTTTGGTGGGTTTGCTCGGCAATGCCGGTCAAAGGCGCGACTTTGACTGGCCTCCCGGCCTCCGGCCGTTTCGCCTTCCATGGCAAAAGGCGCTCTGCGTTACTTGTGTATTGGAGTTATTGGGCTATGTATTGCCCGCGGTACTTCGCTCGTGCTTGATCCGCTCGAAGACCTCTTCCCGGTGAACCGCCACGTCCCTCGGTGCTTCGATTCCGAGACGAACTTGCGAACCATTCACTCCCAGGATCGTCACGACGATGTGAGGACCGATTCTAATGACTTCGCCCATTCGTCGCGTTAGTACCAACATGTGCGCCTCCGTGCCTGTCTTGAGACGAGTATAACCGCGTTGTCGCGCCTATACAGTGTCTCGGACCCGCGACAGTATGCCCGGGCCGGCAGCCCTCAGGGATTCGCGGAACCCATTGGCTTTCGCGCCTCTCTCGCGAGCGGTACCCATAGTTTGTGGCTAGCGGTCACCACCAGCCATTCTTTCATGGGCCGACCGCGGCCGGAGTCAAAGCGGGTGCCACTGCCGTCGGCAACGAGTGCGTTGACGCGCTCCTCCGAAAGTTTAACGACGAACTGCCCTTTCGATGACATCATTGCAAAAGATTTTCCCGTTAACCTTCAGCGCCCCGGATCCGAATCCATTTCCCGAACCGGGTGGATGCTCTCCGGTCGTTGGCGAAGGCACTAACAATCGGCGCAAACCAATCATCGCGTGCAGTCGTTTGTGGCGCTCAAGCCCGTGCTCATGTTTTACTTTCATCCTAATGTTTGCGTGGAGTTACGACTTCCAAGTGAACAGTTTTCAAGGAGATGTGATCTATGATGACCAAGATGAATCGCTCGATCGCATTCATTGGTGCGGTGATTGGTCTCGTGAGCTGCAACGGGCTATGGTTGGATACCTATTGGCGAAGTGGTAACTACGTGCTCACTGCAGTAGATACGCGTACGCAGATGAGTTTGGGGATCGACCAAGAAAACGGGACTGCCATCGGAGTTGTCGGACCGACCATATATTCAATCGGTGCTGATGATAGATATATTGTCGTGAAGCAGCACCCTAGCACCAATCCAGCCGGCACAATCGACCGCAGTATCACAAATTATTATGCAGTCGTGCGACTGGACGGCCCTAGCCACGATAAGGCGGGCCAGGGAACACAGGGACCGTTGAGCAATGAAGACTATGAGAAATTAGCGGTATCTCTTTTGCTCCCCCCGTTCACCAAGACTTTCGACGATCTCAAATAGCTTGGCCTTGCTCGCCGTTTTGGCCCGTCAATGCACCCGCAGCGGACCCTTACAAATAACTACGAAATGGGGACTCTGGAGCATATATCAGACCGATCGTGAAAAACCCTATCTCGGCAACCCCGAGTACCCGCGCGGCTTTGTCGGAGGTATCGCTCGCAGGGAACACTTCTTTTCGCCGCACTTCGAACAGCGCATCCTCTTCTCCACGTCCGCCAATTTCGCATCCCAGCCACATAGTCGGCCCAATGTATGCGGTTCGGCTGTGCGTTCATGGCCGCAGGCAGAGCATGCCAAGACCAAAGTGTATTGCCCAAACTCATCGCTCAATTTATCTATTCGGAATTCGCGCGCCATAAGCGCGGATTTTCACGATCCAATCCATTCGCGTCCATCCAGTACTCACACCGCACGACTACTGGATAACGGCGACTCGATGTGAACCGCGATATCGGGGAGACTCGGCATACAGTATTTGTAGTGCCGCGACACTGGATGAGTCCTCCCCCGCGTAGGCGGCGTCCCTCCTTGTGTCCAAGCCGGCTACAATGACGTGATTGAGCACTTCCCGGAGTTCCCATGTGTGGCCGCTACGTTTCCCCTGACGATGCCGCGATAGAACGCGAGTTCAATCTCGTCCGAGCCGAATGGCAATTCCCCGCAAGCTACAACGTTGCCCCGACCGACGACGTTCCCGTCGTCCGTCTGAGCAAGGAAGGCGAGCGTACCGGTTCTCGAATGCACTGGGGCCTCATCCCCTACTGGGCCAAAGGCATCCCGCCCAAGTTCTCCACTATTAACGCAACTATCGAGAAACTCAGCGAGGCCGCCTCCTGGCGCGGTCCCTGGTCGCGCGGCCAGCGCTGCATTCTGCCCGCCACCGGTTTCTACGAATGGCAGCTGCTTGCCGACGGCAAATCGAAGCAGCCCCACTACATCACTTTGAACGACCAAGACATCTTTGGCTTCGCGGCGCTCTGGGATTCCTCCAAGCGCGATGACGGCACGCGGATCTATTCCTGCACCATCGTCACTATGCCCGCGAACACCCTGATGACCGAAATCCACAACGTCAAACACCGCATGCCCGCAATTCTCGCCAAAGAAGACCGCGACACATGGCTCACCGCGCAGCCCGAAGATGCGTTCAAGTTACTACGGCAGTATCCGGACACCCACATGGTCGCGACACCGGTGAGCAAGCGAGTGAATACGCCGAAGAATAACGATGCCGACTTGATCGCGCCGGCCATGGTGGCCTGATATGGCGCCGCGGAAATATTGTCGGCATAACCCTACACGACTCCGAGATTATGCGTATGTAACGACCACGTCGGATTCGCTAAGCTTGCCATGATTAAATCCGTCAAATCGAACGCGTACGCTTCTCTCAACAACCCGCATTTTACGTCGCCCCCCGACCCTCATTTTCCTCGGAGTCCCAGACACTGCATGAACGATTCGAACTCCTCCAACTGCACCTCATCCCGTCCCACCCTCAAGCTCAAGGCCGCACCGCGAAAATCCCGCGAAGACCGCAAACCCGTTCCAACTCCCCGGAGCAACTCCAAATTGAAGCCCGGCGCTCAGTGGTCCGACGAATACAAGAGTCGGATGCAAGCGGACATGGATGCGCTAACGCGCAGATGAATCGGCGTTAGTGCCAGCACACGTTTGGACGGAAATGGAAGGTCCGGAGCGCAGCTCTGTCCCATCGAAACTTCGTTTAAACTCGCATTCCACCCTCTCCGAGGTTCACCCCCCTCGCCACCGCTGCGGAACGCCCTTCAGGGCGGCCCTGAGCTTGCGAAGGGTGAAGCGTGAAATGCAGAATAAACCATCTTGGTGCGGCAGCACCGAACCCGCGGGAGCGGCGTCCTGTCCTAATTAGAAGCCGGATATCGCGTGCAATCACGGATTGGCCGATATACAGTCACTCAAGGTCCGCTCCCACAAGAACGCATCAAGGATCGATCATGCGTCAACCCATACCACTTATCGCGTCACTTGCCCTCACGGTCTTCCTGGTGAGCGGTTGCCATAAGGCCGACCCCGGGGCAGCTAACGCGTCATCGAGTAAGAAAGCCCAGGACGCCGGGGTTCTCAACCTCTTCTGGTGGTCCGATTTCCTGGCACCCGACACCATTGCCAATTTCGAAAAGCAAACCGGCATCAAAGTGAGCATCTCTTACTATGACTCCGAGGAAATTCTCGAAACGCGGATGCTGACGGGTAACAGCGGATTTGACGTCGTCGTGCCTGCCGCTCCCTATTTCTTCCAGCGTCAAACACGTAGCGGCGCCTACCTCGCACTCGATAAGAACAAGCTACCCAACCTCACCAATTTGGATCCGGCCATCATGATGCGGGTAGCCTCGGTTGACCCTGAGAATGCCCACGGAATCGTCTACATGTGGGGCACCGTTGGTATCGGGTATAACCACGAGAAGGTGGCGCGGGCGTTACCCAACGTTCCGTTGACCTCCTGGCGCGTAGTCTTCGATCCCGCCACCGTCTCGAAATTGGCGAAATGCGGCGTCCAGATTCTCGACTCACCGGCCGAAGTCGTTCTGCTGGTGCTCCGCTACTTAGGCAAAGAAGCCAACTCACGTAGCCCGCAGGACCTTGCTGACGTAGAACGCGTCTTGATGGCAATCCGACCCCACATTCGCAACGTCGACTCGACCGGATACATTGAAGCCATCGCAAACGGCGACATCTGTGTGGCGGTCGGCTATAACGGCGACTTCGTTCAGGCACGACGGCGGGCGAACGAGGCAAAGAATGGCGTCCAGGTCGCCTATGCGCTGCCCGAGGAAGGTTCGGTCGTGTACTTCAATATGCTGGCCATCCCTCGGGATGCACCCCATGCGGCAAACGCACATCTCTTCATCAACTATTTGATGAAGCCGGAGGTCATATCGGAGATCACCAACTTTGTGGGGTACGCCAATGCCAATTTGGCCGCCATGCCCCTGCTCGACCCATCCATCTCCAATGACACCGCGAGCTATCCGACCGCCGCCCAACGAGAGCGTCTGTTCGTCCAAACTGAAAGCACGCCTGAACAGGCCCGCGCCATCACCCGCCTGTGGCAGAAGTTCAAGACGGGACAATAGGAGGACCCATGATGCGAAATACTCGCTTCGCAGCAGGAGCACTACTCCTGCTATCTGCGATGCTCGCGATCGGTTGCAGCGGACCGAATTCCGGCGCCCCCGGGGCGCGCGATGCACCAAATGCGGGCGACAAAGTCGTCAACCTCTACACCTGGGCCGACTATATCGCACCCGAAGTCCTGGAGTCCTTCGAAAAAACAACAGGCGTGAAAGTCCGCGTCGCCCTAATCGAAACCAATGGGACGCTCGAGACCCGGATGCTGACCGGCCACAGCGGCTATGACTTGGTCGTACCGACCGCGCAGGACTTTCCGCGACAAATTCGCAGCGGCGCCTATTTGGCGCTCGACAAATCCAAGCTGCCTAATCTTAAGAATCTTGACCCGGGCATCATGGCGCGAGTTGCACTCAATGATCCCGAAAACGCCCACGGCATCGTCTATGCCTGGGGTACGTTCGGCCTGGGCTACAACGAAAGAAAGGTGGCAGAGGTGCTGCCCGGCGTCCCCGTGAACAGCTGGCGCCTAATCTTCGACCCTGCCTATGCGTCCAAATTGGCCGCCTGCGGAATCAACATCATTGATTCGCCGCCGACGATCGTCCGCCTCGTCCTCAAGTACCTAGGCAGGGACCCGAACTCGCCAACGCCAAAGGATCTTGCCGAAGCCGAGGCCGTTCTACTCAAGGTCCGACCTTACATACGCACGATAGACTCGTCGCTCGACATCGATGCGATGGCCACCGGTGATGTTTGTATGGTGGTCGCCTCCAATGGCGTCGTCTTTGTTGCACGGGATCGCGCCAGAGAAGCCAAGAACGGTGTCCAACTGGCTTACGTGATTCCGCAGGAAGGCGCCCTGCTGTGGTTCGACATGCTGGCCATTCCGAAGGACGCCCCGCATGCGTTGAACGCCTACTTGCTGATGAACTACCTGATGGACCCGCAGGTCGCCGCCACTAATGCCAGGCGGATAGGAAACGCCAGCGCCAATGCTGCCGCCACACCCCTGGTCGATGCGTCGTTTGCCTCCGATCCGATGATCTATCCGACAGCAAACGAAACCAAGGGCCTCTTCGTCCAGACGTCGGACTCTCCAGAGCAAACTCGCGCCATCACCCGTCTGTGGCAGAAATTCAAGACGGGGCAATAGGCGGACTTCGGAATGCGATCGATATTCCTTCTATCGGCAATCTTCGCGCTCGGCTGTGGCGGACCGCATTCCGGCACTTCCGGTGCTCAGAAGGACGCCCAAAACGCCGAAGACAAGGTCGTCAACCTCTACACCTGGGCCGACTACACGGCACCCGAGGTCTTGGAGTCCTTCGAAAAACTCACGGGAGTAAGGGTCCGCGTCTCGATTTTTGACACGAACGAGACCTTGGAAGGCCGTATGCTCACCGGCAATAGCGGCTACGACATTACCGTTCCGACAGCCCCCTTCCTGCAGCGACAAATTCGCAGCGGCGCCTATCTGCCGCTGGACAAAGCAAAATTACCCAATTTGGGCAATCTAGACCCGGCCATCATGGCTCGTGTCGCGGTCAATGATCCCGGTAATCGCTATGGGACCGTATACGCCTGGGGTACGTACGGACTTGGATTCAACGAAAGAAGGTTAGCCGAGGTGCTACCCGGCGTTGCCGTGAATAGCTGGCGCCTGATCTTCGATCCGGCATACGCCTCTAAGCTCGCCACTTGCGGAATTAACATGCTCGATGCGCCAGCGGGAATCGTCCGCATCGTGCTTAAGTACCTTGGTAGGAATCCTAACGACCCCAATCCGCAAGATCTTGCCGCCGCCGAAGCCGTGCTGCTGAAGATTCGGCCTTTCATACGTAATATCGACTCGTCGATTGGCACGGAGGTGCTTGCCAACGGCGACGTGTGTATTGCTCTTGACTATAATGGGATTGTCTCGTTTGCCAAGGCCCGCGCGCACGAAGCCGCGAATGGGATTCAAATAGGCTACGTGATTCCGGACGAAGGCTCGCTCATGTATTTCGACATGTTGGCCATCCCCAAGGATGCACCACATGCCGCAAATGCCCACCTGTTCTTGAACTACCTCATGGATCCTAAAATTTCCGCGCTCAATTCCAAGCTGATTGGCAATGCCAACCCCAACTCGGCCGCCACCCCCCTGCTCGATCCTGCATTACTCGCCGATCCGATGATCTATCCCACGCCCGACATGCAACGACGGCTGTTCGTTCAAACAGCAGACTCCCCCGAGCAAGCGCGTGCCATTACCCGCCTATGGCAGAAGTTCAAGACGGGACAGTAAAGATGGCTCGTCGCGTTCCTCGCCGAGCCGGACTCGCGTAAGAACGCCTTTAGCCACTCTCAAGATACCCACCCCGAAGGCCATCTTCATCTTGTCGTCACCGGGTACCGGTCCCAGCTCGACGCTCGCTGGGTGCCTCGCACATCAATGCGGAGGAGTACCGCCGGCTGTGTTCCCAGCGCCGCCTTGAGACCGCGCCGCGTTTTGCGCCGCTTCCCTTTGCTTCACCGTTGCTCGGTGATGCCCAATCACGCAGCCCGCCGCCGCGCCGGCCACCGCATGATGTCCCGCCACGTGGCCGACGACCCCGCCTACCGCGGCGCCCTTGATACAACCGTGGGCGTTCGCGATGAGGGGAAGTCCGGAGATTGCCATCATCAACAGCAGGTTTCGCATGTTCAATTTCCTCTTGTGACTGACTACCCCAGAATTGGCGCCGATGTCTCTCCAGCAAGAGACACGTCTGCCTTGTACCACCAGAACACGACAGCCCGAAGAAAGTTGCAGTTTTCCGATAAGGGGCCGCTTGTCCGCTGACGCTTCGCTTTCCCAGCTCCGTTGCGGGCCGGTCACTCGATCCTGAAGTGGCATCTGCGGCAAGCCGACTTCCCCAACTCACCCCCACCGGAGGCCATCTTATCTTGTCGGCATCGCCGAGGAGCCGCGGAGCGGCGTCCCTCTTCGTCCATCAATGCATCCCGTGGTTCCCATCTTCGCCGCAAATTCCCTCACGCACGCGCTCCGTGACATAGATTTCACCGTCCATCCAATCACGGCCTCTTGCGCTGGTCGTAAAGTTTCTAATCGTGACCGCGGCTTTCGCCGCGCCCTCAGCACAGCTGGTGCTAAGATCACCCACCGCAAACGCAGCGAATGGTGGCCATCGCCGCGCCATATCGACAATCAGCTGAACATCCGCCTTTGTCGCAACGCGTGACAAGCCCTCCATCCCCGCTGCGAGGTTACTCGCATCCTTGCCCGTGATGGCTTTGCGCAATTCCGCGGCAATCGCTGGGTCGGCGGCAACCCGAGAAGCCGCCCCAGCTTCCGCCAGGCACGCGGCCAGGTTCACCCGCACAGAGGTGTCTCGCGTCACGGAATCCGCCGGACCCAAGTCTCGGGCAAGCCATGCGCCGCGGACCACGTCAATGGTGGCCGATTCACTCGGTAAGCAACGAATCTGTCGCAACATCTTTCTCGCTAGCGTCTTATCCGAAGAACGAAGCATTCCTTCGACCTCCTGCGCAGAGATCGGAGCGCCCGCCCCCTGATTAGGCACCCAGAAATCCTCGATATCAGCGGCAGACACAGAACTGCCGACAACGTTGGCATCGAATCCGCATACGGCCCGGCGGGTCGCATTTATCGAATCGGCCATCCCGTCAATCGAGTCACGTTGACGGACATCGGTGACCACATTACGTATCTTTGCAATGCCGTCCTCCGCATCGGTGCGACAGACCCCGGTCAAGGCCGATGCCATGGTGGCTCCTAGTTCGGGAATGCGGGTCGGAACTGCTACGATTGCCTGCACATCCTCGGCTGTCGCGACGCGGGCTAGGCCATAGGCCCCGGCGCTGACCACCTCTGGGTTGTCGCTCAAGATCGCTCGCCGCATCTCCGCAATGATGGGCGCATCCCCCGGCTCTTCCGGCTTGAAGCGCGACCATCTCTCCACCAGGCATTTCGCCATTAGTACCCGTACCATGGGATCGCACGTCACGCTATCGGGCGGCGCGGAGTCGCGCCTGTCCCACGCCCGTTTGACGACCGCGGTCGACTCCTCGTTCCACGGAGCGCATCCGAATTGCCAGAACAGGTGCGCCGCGACCTTGGCGTCGGTCGAGTGCAGGGCATGCTCGAGCTCTTGAGGATCTTGGATATGAGGGCGAGTGTCTGGAGAAGCCACATCCGGTGGACCCAGTGCCGCCAGAGAGCCGGCTGCGGCTTGACCGAGAGGGCTCCATACAATAGAAAGTGCCGCGATTGATAGCACCATTGCATTGAATGGCATATTTTCTGGTCGATAGAATCGCCGCACAAATTTCCTTTTCGGTCGGGCGTCTCGTTTTCAATCATACCTCAAAGACCCAGCCGGCCCGCGGCGCCCGGATGCGAGGCGTCATTTCCGAGTCATTTCGCCTTCTCCCCGAACAGCGGTACGAGATTCCCGGTTCTTTGGTCTGGCGCAAGGAACGTAATGACGATTTGCCGTGAACGACACCGTTCGCAGCGCAACCTATTCCGGATCTTCACCAAGGGGAACGTGTCCTCGAGATGCGCCCGCAGCTTCGTGAGCGATAGCCGGGCCGAGTGTTTGCACTTTCGGCAGTACGCCCCGTAGTAATAGGAATCGTCTACGTGAGCGAGAGTTGCGGTTTCGAGTCTGGCGTACTCCATACACAACAAGGTACAGGGTACCTCTTGTGCATATCCACGGGATAACTCGTACAGTAGTCGGCATACCGAATCACTGTATGAAGGCTTCTTCGTCGGGTCGGGTATTATCCAATGGCCGGGCTGTTCGGGCTCCTGCCCTCGCCCGGCACGGCGAGTTAGGCGCGCGGGCCCAACTCGCCTTCCGCGATCTCCGGCGCAGACGCCTCCGCCTGCGTTGCCGCTCCTGCGGCAATCCGGAATCAAGATCCACCCACCCCGGAGGCCAATCTTGATGCGATAGCACCGAGCCGCGCAGCGGCGTCTCTCTTGACCCGCTGCTTTCATCCAATCTCGAGTCAATTCCTATCACGATCATAGGAAACTGCGCGCAGCCCTCGATATTGCCGAGCAAAGCCACCGGTTGAAACACCGCAACAGGCAGTTTTCAGTCGACAGTACTCTGCAATCCAGAAATGGTGCGCCTTCTGGTATTTCAAGATATACAATCACTTATGTGCAATCGCAATCTTGGGATACATCGCTTTTGCTCACAGGTAGCATCCTCGCGTATTGAGTTCACGATCCGGTAATTTAGCCACTCCAGGGAGGACCACCATGGCCGAGTCAGGCGGAGTCTCAGAAATTCTGGGCGCGAGTACCGAAGCAGGCACTGAAAGCTCTGTCGCCGAGACACCCGTGGATCCAACCGCTGCAGCACTCGCCGCCGAGGCGGCCAAGAGCGATCCTGAGCTTGCCCGAGAAGCTTCTGCGTATTTCCGCAAGCAAAGCCATCTGATCGAGGTCCAGACCGAACACCTGCACGAACAGCGCGCCGTCAACCTGTCGCTGCTGAAAATTAGGCGCTTCGACGAGCGACTCAAGGTGGGTCTGCGCGTGTTCGTGATCTTGGTCGCAACCACCCTCGGAATTCTTGGTGCGGCGCTAATTCACGACGCCGTCACGTCCCGAAGCGTAGTCATCGACCCGTTTGAAGCGCCGCCGGCGCTTGCCGCCAGCGGCCTCAGCGGCAAAGTCGTCGCCGCGGGCCTGCTCGATGTGCTGACGAAGATTCAAGCGGCGACTCACAGCAGCGCCGAGCACCGGGCGCTGTCAAACGCGTGGACCAACGAGCTTTCGATTGAGATCCCGGAGACGGGATTGTCAATTGGGGAGCTCGAGCGGGCGCTGAAGACGCGCTTTGGCCATGACCAGCATATTGACGGCGAACTCGTTCAGACCGAGAAGGACGGACTGGCCCTGACGGTGCGCGGCACCGGGATCTTGCCGCAAACGTTCACCGACGACGCGCGCAATCTCAACAAGCTCCTGACAGAAGCCGGCGAGTACGTCTACGGGCAGTCCCAGCCCGGACTGTGGGCGACCTACTTGTCCAATGATCGCTTGGACGAGGCTATCCGCTTCGCTCAAGCCGCCTACTCGACAGCCGATCCCAGCGAGCGACCTTACCTTCTGAACGCTTGGGCGAACGCCGTTTCTGGCAAGGGTGGTGACGGCGCGAATGTCGAAGCGCTCCGCCTCTGGCGGGAAGCGGTGCGCTTGAAACCCGATTACTGGGTCGGGTACTTCAACGTCATCTTTGCACTGCAGGCCCTCGGCGACGAGGAAGGCGCTATAAAGGTGGCTGAGCAGATGATAAAGCTGGCGGGCGGGAGGCCCGGACGGGCGCCTGAATATGTGTACGTGATTCACGACACGATGGTCTGGGACCTGCCCACCGCGCGCGCCGAAATAGTCGCGGACATGGAATCGCATGGCGGCGTGGGAACGACCCCTGCCGTGTCGGGCGCCGAGAGCCTCATCGTTGCGCAGGATGAAGCACTGATGCACGACGTCGAGGCGGCAACGCGGCGGCTCGCGGCGACGCGTGTGAGTGAGAAGAACATGGTTGACGTAGCAACCACCGCGTTTACGCGGGCGGTGCTCGCCGAGGAACGTCACGATCTTCAGTCCGCGGCCAGGGACTGGGACACGGCGGCGCTCGCCTATGCAAATCCGGCCGTTCCCTCCCAAATTCCAAATATCCTCTGCTTTGCGGCTGTGACCTACGAGCGAAACGAGCAGCCGGCGAAGGCAGACGCGGCCCTCAACTCGACCGGCAAGGTCCACTTCGTGGACTGCTACCGCTTCAAGGGCGACGTGCTGGAGTCGCGCGGCGACTGGGCGGGTGCCCAGGATTGGTATGAGAAGGCCGTGAAGCTCGCTCCCAGCATTCCATCCGGCTACTACTCGTGGGGCGTGGCACTCGCGAAGCACGGAGACCTAGATGGGGCGGCGGCAAAGTTCAGGGACGCGAACCAGAAGGGCCCGCACTGGGCCGATCCTCTCAAGGCGTGGGGGGACGTACTCGTGAGGCAAGGCAATCCGCATGACGCCCTCGCAAAGTACAACGAGGCTCTCAAGTACGCGCCGAACTGGAAGCAACTCAAGGAAGCGCGCGAGACGCTGACGAAGGCGAAGCGCTGACATTCGTTTCTGCATGCGCGCTCACCTGCGGCAATCCGGATCCGCCGAGCCGCGAAGCGGCGTCCCTCCTAATCCGCTTTCCAAGCCTCCTCAATAATTCTCGGCAGCACAACACCCGCGGGGCCCTGAATAGCCACGGTCACGGCATCATCGTAATCGGTAGCATTCGGGTTTATCTGAATCGTAATTGCTCCGGTCGCCATCGCCACATCCATGAGCGATGCCGCCGGCTGCACCACCGACGACGTCCCAACGCACAAGAACAAATCGCATTGCTTCGCCGCCTCACAGGCGGCGCGCCATTCCCGTTCCGGCAACCCCTCCCCAAACCACACCACCCCTGGCCGAATCCGCCCACCACAGGCGAGGCACCTAGGCGGCTCGATTCGCGAACCGCCCGGTGGCAAGTCCTGAATTCGCGCGGGATGGACATAGGATCGACGGCACGCTTCGCAATAGGGACGAGACAGCTCGCCATGCAAGTGCAGAACTCCCAAGCTCCCGGCTCGCTCGTGCAGATCGTCCACGTTCTGGGTGATGAGAGTGAACTGCGGAACGAGCTTTGCCATCGCCGCGATGGCCCGATGCGCCGGGTTGGGCTGAGCGGCGAGGACGGTTGCCCGGCGCCCCTCGTACCATCCCCATACCAATGCAGGGTCTCGTTCAAAGGCGTACGGCGTCGCAAGTTCCGCCGCGTCGAATCGCTCCCACAAGCCGGTTTGCTTATCCCGGAAGGTTGGAATACCGCTTTCCGCAGAAACTCCCGCCCCCGTCAAAACGGTAACGCGTTTCGCTTCGAACAGCGCGGTGGTGAGGCGTGGATCGATCACGAAGGGGGCGGTCATGCGTTGAATTGTACGTCCAGCAGATCCCAATGCCGATAGTGACCGCCGGTACCCGGACGGTTGACTATGAATCTGGATAGAGACCATTCTCCGCGAAGTACTCCTCCACCATCCTATCAAACTCCGCTTGCGACAGCCGGCGCACCACCGTGTATTGACCCATGTCGAGATTGGCCACCTCTCCGAGCAGCAGTCCGCATACTGCGGGCTCCATCACAAAGGCGTCAGCAACCACCCAAACCTCTTCTTTGTCGTCAACCACGCCCTCTCCTCGAGAACTCCTCCAGGATTTCATTGGCGCCCCTATTCAATGCTTCTTCTCCGGAACCTGCCAAGAGAACCGACCGCACACATTGCAAAATATCTCACCGGCCTTCCCGGGGTAGAGTTTCACTCGGGTAGTCGCAGCCGCCAAATTCATCGTGTAGCCAACGATACCCCCAAGCACGATCGCCGTATCGCCCGATCCGCAATGTGAACACGCGGGAAGCACCGCTTTCTCGATTCCTTCGATCCTCGCGGCAATGCCGGGATGCCTTGCTTCAAATTGTTCAATCACCTCGGCGCTGACCTTCAACATTGCCACGCTCCAATTCGCATACGACGTCGTTTCAGTCCGAACTAACTACTCACCCAACGACCTTCTCCCAAGAAAACTCCTCCCTCCCGAAATGCCCATACGCCGCTGTATCAAAATAGATCGGCCGCTTCAAATCCAGCCGCTCGATGATCGCCCCTGGCCTAAGGTCGAATTCTTTACTCAACGCCGTCGCAATGGCTTCATCATCCCGATCACCGGTTCCCGCGGTATCCACTCCGAAGCTCACCGGCTCCGCCACACCAATCGCATACGCGACCTGGGTGAGGCACTTCTTCGCCCAGCCCCGCGCGACCACCTGTTTTGCCAGAAACCGCGCCATATACGCGGCCGACCGATCCACTTTGGACGGATCCTTCCCCGAGAACGCCCCACCCCCGTGCGGCGCCGCACCACCGTAGGTATCGACGATGATCTTCCGCCCCGTGAGTCCCGTATCGCCCTTGGGCCCGCCGATCACGAACTTGCCCGTCGGATTGATGTGTTCCCGATAGTTTGCAGCTCGCAGTGCCGCCGGAATGATCGGGCCAATGATGTGTTCGCTGACCGCGGCTCGCAGCTCTTCCAGTTCAATCCCCTCATCGTGCTGGGTCGACAACACGACGGACTCGATTCCCACGGGCTTGCCGTCGCGGTACCGCAGAGTGACCTGCGATTTGGCGTCCGGCTGCAACCACCCCAGGGTTCTGTTATTGCGCAACTCCGCCTGCTGCCGCACCAACCGGTGTGCGTACATGATGGCGGCCGGCATCAGCTCCGGCGTCTCATCACAGGCATAGCCGAACATGAGACCCTGGTCGCCGGCTCCGAGGACGCCGTCGGCCCGGTCCACGCCTTGATTGATATCCGATGACTGGCCGTTGAATCGAACATTGATTTCGCACCGATCGGGATCGATGCCCGTTGTCGAGGTTCGATAACCCGCAACCCGCAGGACTCGCCGGACGATCGATTCCGCCTTGTCGCGAATTGCATCGACGATAGCAATATCCCTGGCCTTGAACTCTCCCGCGACGACCACAAACTGATCGGCGAGCAGCGTTTCGCACGCGACCCGCGCGTTAGGGTCCTGCCGCAGAAACTCATCCAGAATGGCGTCGGAAATGCGATCGGCGAGCTTGTCGGGGTGACCCTCCGACACCGACTCAGAAGAAAACAGTCCATTGCGAATCATAACGACCTCCAGAAATGCAAAAACCCCTAAACATCCGGCGTGTGCCGGCGCTCGAGGGGTTCCTCTCCGAGACCGGACGCTTTAGCGGAATTTATGAATCGCCCCGCAATTAGTCGGTAACTCGGCGATGTCGTAACGATACGTGGAAGAAGTGATCGAAGTCAATGCGAGACGATACCTGTCGGTCGCGGCTGTGGTGCCACATTCGAGCTGCAAAACCTGATCCACCTACCCCGGAGGCCCTCTGATCTTGTCGGCACGGCCGACGAGCTGCGAAGCGGCGTCCCATCTGCCCTCGCCCTCCCACGGCGAGTCAAAGGCGTAGCCGTGACTTCGACTCGCCTTCCGGCCTCCGGCCGTCGCCACTTCCTGTGGCAATTCGACTCTTCACCCCTCGCCACCGCAGCGGAACGCCCTTCAGGGCGGCCCCGAGCAACGCGAGGGGTGAGGCATGAAATCATGAAATGCCAAATAAACCATCCTGGTGCGACGGCACCGGGTATGCTCCGATCGCGCCGCTATCCACACCCACACAATGAGTTACGCCTACGGAGGTAGCCGCGGAGTCATAGCAAACGACCTTAGCTCATCCACAGTTCCGTTGAAAATATTCATATAGAAAAGCCCTACCCCGGGTACTCCACGCGGCTCTGGGCCCAGTGCCCCATCCGTATATTGCCAGAAGGTCCAGCGCCGCCAATTTGGCGGAACAACAGGTGTGGGACCATATTGCGCAAGCCAAAATGGACAAGATGCCAAGATTTTGTCCTCACCTTGGCCCAATTCAGCCTTTATGTCATGGCCGGAATAAAATATCGGATAGCGCTTTGTTTGCCGGAAAATCTCTAGAACAAAAGTCTTGGCCTCCGCAAGGGACATTGACGGCCCAGTTGGATTGGCTTCAAAATCAAGAGCGAGCATGTCGCTAGGTTCCGGATGAACCGTACTCAAAAAGGTTTTTGCTTGTGCGGTCCCGTCCCCGCTCGTTCCAATATGATATGCGCCACGTACGAGTCCCATGGCTTTGCTCGCCTTCCAATACTGATCAAAGGCTGGATCCACATTCATCAGTCCTTGAGTCGCCTTCATAAAGACGAACGATATGCCATTTTGCTGGAGTTTCGCCATATCAACGTTTTGATTGTGGTGAGATATAGCGACGCCGAGTGGCCTCTTTTGCTCTCCTATTAACTTTGATACATCGGTTGACGGCGTCTCACGCAATGAAATGTCATTGACGCTGCTCACGATATGCGCCATTCTTTTATTGAGGCTATCGATCTCATTCGCCTGACTATTTAGGTCGGCGGTCCTTTGCTTGAGGCGTTTTATCTCCTCTGAGACTTTCTGCGCATCTTCCTTGCTGGTAGTCAAGCTTGCAGTAACGGAATCTCTAGCGCCATGAACCTCCTTCAAAAACTCCTGATATGTTGTTATCCCAAGAGTGGCCAATACAATAGCAAGTAAACCCAATGGCAAAGCAACAAACATGCCAAACAATTTCGCCCAGTCGCCAAGTCTTTTTGCAATATTCTCCGCTACTTCCATTTCCACGAAGTGCTGATCTTTGAGCTTTTCTTTAACTACATCTTCTACGTTTTGGCGTAACTGTTCCTTGTCGTAGCTGATGGGTGTCACGCGACTAGCGCTAGTCGCAGCTCCGCAATCCGCACAAAACTTTTGGCCTACGATATATTCCGAATTACAATTGGGGCATAGCATGATTGGTATTCAAGATTGTCGACATAACGCGGTCACCATTTTAATCTGCTTCGGTGTCCTGCACCCCGGCGATTCGCCCTTGAGTCCAGCCGGCAGCGGTCCCACCCTCGCTCGACGTGGCCCCAGAGTTGCGACTCCGGTCTGCTCTCAGGCGCCTCCGCGACTACGATTCCCGGATCATCCATTTACTATCACTCCCAATAAGACTTATCGGACGCAAATTCCATTCCTCGTGTATCAAAACCTCGGCGTTCCCCGCCACTCAGGCTCCGGACGTGGCGCACCGGTCACCAAATCGATCCCGCTCTTCTCCAACTCCCCTGCAACAGCCTCGAGCGCGGCGAGCACCTTAAGGGCGAGATTGCGGTGCTCACGATCGAGCGGATAGCTCGGCGGGCTCTCCTGGTCGAGTACATCACGCCATGTGGGTGTGCCGGTCCGCTCAATCGCAGTCCGCAATTTGCGAGCTTGCTGGTCGATGGTACTCAATAGGAGCCGGATACGAATCCGGCGGTGGTTGTCCCACGCGTTGAAAGCGTCGTCTTTACCGCGCTCGGCAAACGCATTCACCAACACTCCACCCGCGTCGAACCCGCTCGTAGCGAGGGCCGTGATAACGCCCGGCTTCATGTCAAGGTTGAGCCCACCCTCAGTCTTCGAATGACTGATGTGAACGATGCGGTCGCGAAATCCTGGCATGACGAGCTGCAACTGGTCGTTCCAATTCTGCATGGTGTTCACGATAAAGCCGAAGAAACCGATCACCGATCCGATCCCTGGGCTATCCAACATCGGAGGAATATACGTCTCGATCCCTTGTGAATTCTTGCGAATGGCCGGTAGCCACACGCGTTCTTTTGGATGATCTTCATGAAAGTCACCCAAGTCGACCCCGAAGGTCGGTCGCGACGGCAGCGGACTATCAAATAGGTGCATCGGAAAATTGCTGCAGATCCCGCCGTCCGAAAACAGCACGCGCGTTGGCGATTTGGTGGTACCTAGATTGGCCTTGAGGGTTCGATCCACCGTGTATAACGGTATCGTGGACAGCAGTACCGGAAAACTCAGACTCATCCGCACAGCCAGCAAAACCGGAAGATCCTGTGCTTCCGGTAGTGCGCGAAAGATACGTCCATCTGTCGAGAGGCCTTTCGCCGTATCGGACGGCCGGGCATGATTGATCAACCACTGTGCGACGGAGGCCGGCATCAGGCGTCGGACGTCCGCCTCGAGGAAATAGAACTTATCTTGATCGAAAGGCACCCGAAACGGCCGTCCCAGGTTAAGGGCGGTGGTCGTGGCAGCCATGAAGCATGCGGCTAGCGACGATCTCTGGCGGGTGGGACTGTTGGAAGAAGCACAGAAACGGGGCGTCGATGAGAGCTACCGGGTGTGGACTGAACTGCTGGCGATCGGAGGCTCTAGTGACAATGAGACGGCGTTGTGCCAGCTCACCGAGTTACTCGAGTCGAGCACCGATTGCTTCCGGGATCAAGTCCTCGAACTGCTGCTGGAGTTCCAGCGGCGAGTCGGCAATGAAGAGGCCCAGCAAGCTCTTGCGCAAGAATTGGTCGATCATCGCTCCACCTCGAGCCCACCCAGTCGGCGACCGCTCGACCTCGCCAATCTCGGTGTCGTCAGCTCGAAACGCGGCGATCTGCAGGCGGCACGAGCCGCTTTCAAGGAAGCGCGATCGGTTTTCAACTTACTCCTCACTCCGCTGGCAAGAGCCCAATTCTGGCTGAAGGCCGGAATCTTCAGTAACGACTACGACAAGGACTTCGCCACGGCGCTCCACAGCTTTCGGATCGCCGCGGAAGAATGTGCCGTAGCGAATGATTTGGTGTCGATGGCCTACGCATTTGAGGAAATCTCCTCCGTATATCGGTCACTCGACCGCGTCCGACTCGCCGAGGTGTACGCTGTCCTGGCACAGCGCACCATCGCACCAGCGGCCAGTGATCAGAATGGAATTGCAGGTAGTTTTGCCGATGTGAGCCGTTGGATCGAAAAAGGGGTCGCGCTGACGGAGTTTCTCTTGGAGGACTACGAGTCCACGGCCGAACGCGCCCAATATCTTCTGAATGACCCGTCTCTTCCCGCCGAGGAGCGAGTGTCTATCGAACGACTGGCGCTCGCCTGTGCGGTCGAGAGCCATCACTGGCGCTTAGCTCGCAAAATCGCGAAATCTTGGCTCGCCAATGGACAACGTGACCTCGCCGTGGTTGCGGGTGCCACCATCGCGCTTCTGAAGGATTCTGATACCGACGAAGACAACAGCTTCGATCCGGCACAATCAGCGGATTTCGCCGGTGTAGGGAAAGCACTGAGATCGCTCGGTGCGAGCGCTTCCGGCGTCGAAGGCTTGCTTCGACCGTCGACGCGCAGCAGCATCGGCCGCGCACTCGTCCACACGTTGGCGAACGTCATTCGCGCTGATCCGATCCTACCGACGAGGCTCATGGGGGATTTTGAGGCGGCCGCCTGGGTGACCCAATCGGAGCGCGGCTCCGCGGTGACAGCACAAGCGGCGATCCAACGGGGCGGTGTTCCCACCTCCTTGCCTCCAGCGGCCCCGTGGTCGGCAATCATCGCTCGCTACGATCTATTAGGGGTGTGGGAATTACCCGATTTGGCCATCATGGGACCGATTCTGGACAGCTGGGCTCTCATGTCTCGCTTCGAGCAAGCGGTTCGCATCAATCCGGTTCCGCCGTGCGACGGGTCCCTCAATCTATATTTCTACCGAATCGATCCGGAAGGGCACCTCGGGGTGAATACTTGCGCATACATTCCTGAGGGCGACCTCATCATATGTTCCCTGAGATACCTCGATGACCTGACGCGACTTCGTCGCAACCAGTGGCAGAAGGAATTCGACAACATCAAGAGTGGGCTCGTCCGAATCGGTTGGGAGAGTCCGGACGAGGTCGCTCAGTCTCTCGCGAACAAAGTCCGCGCGCGGGAGCGAGTACTACTCGAGTGGGTGATCTCGCACGAAATTGGTCACGCTCACTTCAGTCCATCGCAAGAGTCCCAGGGTAACGCCCAAGCCGCCGAAGAACAGGCCGATTCGTTCTTCATCGATGGCATGACTCGTGACGGTGGGGTCGCTGAACTCCTGCATGCTATTTATGGGCAACTGGACATGCTGTACTGGTACGATTGTGAAAAGCAGACGAAACGAGCAGTATCGGAGGAAGAACGACGCGACCGATCGGTCAAGCTGGATCCGGCCGCCGATGTCAGCGGTCATCGACCGCTGACCTTTCGCGCCGTGGACCTCGTGAGGTCCATTTTGAAGATACATCCGGATCTCGAGTCCGATACCTACATCGAACAATTTGCGGCATCTATCTTGGCTCATTGACGGAGGTGCGGCGCCATGGCGACTGAAGAACTGTGTACGGTCGAGGTCATGCTGAACGGCCACACACACAAAGTGGTGGTCGCGGGCCACAATTCTCCTGCTTTCGGCTTCGATGCCACGGATACCAAAGTGTCTGAACCCGCCTTACTGCGATTCCGCTGCGACATCTGCAAGGCAGTGGCCAAGCTTTCGTTCACACCGCCGTCCCACTCGTGGCGGCGACCGTTCGTCGTACGCCGTGTGGATCACCTCCCTCATGAATAGCGAGAAGCAGGAGGCGGTACTGGTCGGTGGCGACGACGAGGACAAGCGGGCTTTCGCATGGGAGTTGATGAAGAAATCCAATGACGTCGTAGTGGAGTTCGCCAAGCTGATGTCCACCACGTCCATGACGGCGATAGGCGTATTGTTGTCCCTCGCGAAATTAGCCGGACTCGGCAAGGGCGGAAGCGGCGTGGCCCTGTTACTGGTGGGGCTCTCCTGCATCTCCTACCTGAGTGCGGCACTGGTGTTTTCGTATGGCGTTCGTGGCCGGGCCATCAACATCAGTCCCAATGACTACGATGACGTCGTCGAACAATTCTTGTCCGTGGCGAGGCTACGGCAGCGAATGACTGGCTACGGCCTCGCTCTAGTGGCCTTCGCCACGGTCTGCGGACTCGCGACGATTCTTCTCTCACTGGCGAATGAAGCGTGAAGGCAAGAGGCGATTGAAGAGCGTCCGGAGACATGCTATGAACTGCTCGAGGACGGCCGTCATTTGGACCGATTATCCACCGGTATTGTATGGAGATGCGTGAGAGCAGTGTCGGCCGTGTTGGGCTTGAACGCCCTGCAACACCTGCCATTTTTCCAAGGTCCGCCTTCCTCCGCCTGATTAAGCCGGAGGTGCGCTAGATTTCGGGACGAATTTATTGGCAAGATAGACCCCGTTGCTGATCCCCATCAACATCAAATAGCCACTCGGCAATTCCGGAATGGCATAGTTTCCAAACACTTTCAGCAACACAAAGAGAGCTGAGACGACAGTAAAGAAAAACATCTGCACCCGTGATACATCGACGAAGCCTTTCCCATCCGTATCGGCAATCAAATCAGACCATTTCGGCTTGCGAGGACTAGATCCTGGCGCAACCGGGACCGGAGGGACCGCTGGGGGGGCCGGCGCCGCGGCTCCGGCGGGAGCGCCCGCAGGTGCTTGGGGCTGCGCCGTCGGAAGTTTGGCTCCTAGCAAAGCCACACCAGTGATCCCGAGCAGCGTCAGTACGTCGCCGCTGATATCGATTAAATTGCCCGACAGCAATATCACATAAACGGCACTCGCGCCGACCACGAACGTCCACAGCACGACTTGAAATTGAGACAGGCTGGCCGTCCCTTGAGCCGTGGAAATGATGGCAAGCAAGAAATTCTCACTTTTGTCGCCCGCAACAAATCGCCACAGAACGAGAAATGCTAGAGCAACCACAATAACAGTCGTCACTAACGCAGCCGAGACACTGGTCACGCCGATCGGCAGCAACACATCAACCGATGTGGACGACGTGGCGCCAGAGCCGATAACGCGCAGATCCGAGATCGGTACCAGCGAGGAATCGTCCACCAAAGTCCGCACTCGATCGGCAATATTTCGTCGAAACCAGTTCGGCACCTCTCCGTTCTTGTAATATCTGGCATCCGCCTTCGTCAGATCGGGTACGGTCGTGCGAAATGTGATTTCCTGGGTACTCGACTTCACTATGGTAATGGGGCCACCAGCGATGAACTTACGGTTTTCTCCCCACGCACGCCTTGCGAAACAGGTTTGCAGGACGAGTCCGGCTACAGACTGGTTATTCTGCCCCGTAAGAATTACGGTTACTTCGCCGCCGACGGGTCGCCAGACTGTATGTGGGTCTACGGACACGGCGTATTTGAGATTCTCGACCGGGGTCACGCTCGGAACCGGACTGTCACAAGTTGTGGCGGCGGGTTGTACCGCTGTCGATTTGGCATCCTTTTGGGGATTATCGTCGGCCTTGCAAGGGTTCGAATATGCCAAGCAAATCAACCCTGCAATCAGAAACAACAACAGCGCGATCGGCATTTTCTTTACTATCATGGTGGTTTCCCTCCCTTTTCCAGCCCCTATCCCCGCGCGGCCTGGCAATGTCAATTGCGCGCACTATGCGCGTTTATAGTCCGGCATCCGATTGAAAGTCCAGTAAGCACCGACAATCGATCCCTCGAACGGCGTGTCATAGATTTGTTTTGGCAAATCCCTAAGCCGATGTGAGTTTTTCTAATTGCTGGCCAAGCCGTTCAATAATTGCTGTCACGGACACCAATTATTGAAATGGCCATCAATGGCTGACATTGCGCTGGAATCGTTAGGATTGGTGGGGTCCAAAGGGCGGGTCCGGATATTCACGACGGAAAACATCGGATTGGCGGCCCAGCACGGCTATATCTCCGTGACAGCCGAGCTGTCTGGGGTATTCACCCCACCGTTTCTAACGGTTCCAAACGACATCAAGAGGAGGCCTTCTTGCGTGACCAGGGCGGTGGCCCAAAATCCGTTTTTGTCTTGCGCATAAACTTAGCCCATCCCTGCTTTCGCTTCGCCCAGACTTTTTTCATTGCGGCGGAGCGCCTAGTGTTCTTCTTTCTCTTTTTCATCGCGACCATTTGTTCCTCCGGGGCTTTTTTCGATACCCCCAAGCACATAACCAGCAATCCCGCTTAGAATCGCGATAGCACCATCGCCCAGGGAGTGGACGAGTTGAAGTACAACAGTCGCGAATATGACGATAAGGACTGTTATAAGTCTGAGGACGCCAGCACGTTGAAAAAGGAGACCTAGAGACTTCGGGGCGCCTTGGCGCTGACTTCGAAATGCAACCCATGTTGATGTGGCAAACGTTGCGAACACTACCGTCAAGACAACAGCGAAACTTATAAGTGCGGATTCAACTAATCCTGGATTGTTAATTTCCGACATGCAGCGATTTCCTTCCTTGAAGCCAAAATGTCTCGTAATGTGGTGGCCTGGACCGTGCGGACCTGAGCTATCGTGACCTTTCCGCCAAATGCAATCAATCCCTTCCCGATTTTTCCGCTGCTCTCGCCATCGCCGTCCGCGCCGCATTAATCTTCTCCCCATACTGCAGCGGCATCCGCGTCGACTTCCATCCGCCGGCCTGAGTGATCGCCGCAAGATCAATATCGAGCGCCGCAAGATCCTGCGCGGCCCCGATCCGCGTCGAGTGGCCATTTATCTCGGCGACGTACCTCGCCGGCATACCGATCCACTGCGCCACCCGCTTGAAGATCGGCGCGATACTGCCGGGATTGAGCGCACCCCCAATCTGCTCCGCACCGATCAACCGCCGAAATAAAGCCCCCTCCGTGATCTTCGTATGCTCGAGCCAAATCCTCATCCACTTCACCGTCTCGCGCGAGAGATACGCCACCCTCCCCTGCCCCTCCGCATCAGTCTTTCCGCGGCGAATTCCGCGAGCGGTATCCGAGATTTCGCCTAAGATCGCTGGCGTCCGCCTTGACTGGCTTGTGACAGCGGACCCCCAGCTTTGATACGGTCCCGAAACGGTTCCTGTCGACAGATGTTGAAGTAGAAGAGATGATGTCGGCCGAGTGTCTGATGTCGCCGGGTTTTTTGAGGATCTGTGGGGGAACCGGTCGCGGAGACGTTCGTAGACGGCCGCCAATAGACGCGAGTGTTCATGCCGTCGTTCCTTGATCCGATTGCTCAATGATTCTTAATTTGCAGGGGGCGTGGCTTTCTTTGGGATCTTTACCGTGACCGAGCGCTTCGTCGCTTGATTGTCATAGATCTCGACTAGGAAGGAGAGGTCTTTGGTGTCATTGTCTTTCGCGGTAATTTCGACGAGAACGGCACCTTGCATGGTGATGGTGACTGTGGGCGCTTTGGTCAGATCGCCGGTGGGGTCGGTGTTGGAGACATTGGTGCTGTATGGCTGAACACCGCCGATGAGCGCGATGCGTTGTGACTGACCTAGAACGAGTTGGATGGTTGATTTATCTGCGGAATTGCCTGGACCGAGCGCCATTGGCTTGTAGAGTCCGACGGCGGCTAGAGCGGTGGTCGCCATCAGGCAGGGGCCAAAATCAACGCTCACCTGGTTGCCGGCTTCGACTTTGATGAGTGCATCAGCGTTCGTGCGCACGTCGGCGAGGTTGGCCTTGAGCTTCTTTGCCAATTCGGAATCGGCGTTGAAGTCTCTTGGGGTATCGAGAGGCGGGGGCGGGGGAGTTACGGCGCTTTGCAGGGCGGAGATGCTGTCGCCCAGGCTCGCGAGCGTCGGCAGCGTTCCTCGCAACAGGCCGTTCAAGTCTTCGATTGATTGGCCAACGAATTTGTCCAGTTGCGCGTCGACCAGACCGGTAGTGGATTGTGTTTCGACTGCGGTTTCAATGGCGGTGGCCACACGGTCGGCGGCGGCGACTGCTCGCTTGTCGCCGTCGGGCAATGGGGATTGCTTGAGGATAGCCGTCTTTGTTGCGGTGAAAGCGTCGAGCGCTTGCTGGAACTGGGCGCGTTCGACTGCCGCAATCTTCGCGGCAGCGACGCCGGTCCGGTAGCTGCCGATGGCGCAGGTGAGAGCCTTGGTGCCTCTGGCGTAGGCTTCAACGCGATTGTCGGGGGCGAGGGCGCCGAGAGTTTCGTAGCCGGCGATGGCGCCAGCTGATATGGCTATGGTGGAGGCGGAAGATTTTTGGCGCGCTGCGCGATAGGCGACGAGTCCGGCGGCTGGAATGAGTGTTTCTACCGCGATGCTGTGGGCGTAGATATTGGTATTGCGCGCAGATTCGATTTCCTCGCGCGTGAGGCAGGCGCGTTTGAGGGCCATTGTTGAGGCGGATTGGGAGACACATTGCGAAACGTCATAGTCAGTCAGTTTCTTGGCGTTCAGAGTCTGAGGGATCATGGGCTGGTAGATGTAACAGCCGGTCAAAGATGCAAGGGCAACAAGGGTCATCCAGACGCGCATGGTTCTATCCCCTCTCTGGAGTCCGTAGAACTTCACTTGTAGGCCCTGGTGGTCGCCGTAGTAGGCGTGCCAGCTGGTGACCGAACAGTTCCGGCGCCATTGTAGGGTGCTGGAACTGCTGGAAAAGATGGCGCCGCCGGCAAGAGGGCAGTCGATACGGTACTGCCGGTGGTGACCGCACTCCCTGCATCAAGTTGATTCACAGGACCATCCATGTCGAGAATCCGGGGGGCGGCGGCATTGCCGATTTCTTGTCCAAATATAGACTCAAGCAATTCAAAAATCCATTGATTTCCCGGGACTCGCCCTAATTTCGTTGGTGGTGCATTGCCGCTAACGTACGAAATGTTCCGTTTCTGCGGTCGTGCCAAACAGTAGTCGACCAGACTCGGATCATTCAACAGCTCAAACGTGAAGGTTACACCCGAAGCATTTGAGCCCGTATCTCACTCGCCATCTATTACGTTTCCGCAAGTTCACCACTCGATGTGATACTGCGCCGCTGCCAGAGAATCTGGAACTTGATCCATGAAGTGTTATCCACAGGCGTGGCACCTTTTTTTCCGAGTAGGCGAGGACCTCGTGGCCCTCGCCCCTCACAGTCCCGCACGTGCGCAATTCACGCATGCGGTTCTTCATGGCACAGGTTCGCTCCCGATCAAGTATAGCGATGGACGATCCGGGGCGTGGGCAGTGGATAGCGCTCCACCAACCGCAAGAACTGCTCCCAAGTGATAGAGCTCTTCCACGAGCGCCGCGACAACCATTTTCGCCAGAGCCGCCGCGTCCAGTAGAGGACGTCGGTTAGGCGTTTATAGTTGCCGCTGATGCCGAAGTAGGCGAAATGCCCCTTGAGCATCTGGCAGAGTCGACGATGTTGCTCGGTTAACGGCCAAGTCCGCATGCGGCGACTTTGCTCGTTGATCGTCTTGAGCGTCCGCGCCAAACGATCTTTGGCGGTGCGCTGCCACATCGTCGCGTTGCCCCTCCGCGACTTGCCCCACACGTGGAGAAAGCCGAGAAAGTCGAACGTCGTGGGCAATGTCGTTTCTGCACCGGCGCGCTCGGCCGGCGGTCTGAAGTCAATCAGCCGGGTCTTGTCCGGGTGGAGTTCCAACCCGAACTTCGCCAACCGCTTGCCCAGCACCGCATGCACCCGTTCGGCGTCTCCTTTGCACGCGAATAGCACGACAAAGTCGTCGCAGTAGCGAACCAGGGTACTGGCGCCTCGCAGGCGCGGTTGCACCTGCTCGGCAAACCATTCGTCGAGCACATAATGCAGAAAAACGTTGGAAAGCGCGGGTGAGATAACACCACCCTGAGGCGTACCGGAGTCCGGGAAGGATAACTGCCCTCGCTCCATCACGCCCGCTTTGAGCCACTTGTCGATCAATCTTCTCACTACACCATCCGTGACTCGTCTGGCCAGCAGTTCTCGAAGTTTGGCGTGATCAATGCTGTCGAAGTATTTTCGAACGTCAACTTCCAACACCCATCGACCCCTCTGTTCCATAACCCCGCGACGTATTTCAAGAAGCGCCTGATGCGCATTGCGACCGGTCCGAAAGCCGAACGAGCAGTGACGAAAGTCCTGCTCGTAGATCGGCTCCAGAAGCAGAGCAATGGCCCGTTGCGCCACTTTTTCTTCGAAAGACGGGATGCCGAGCGCGCGCTTGCTGCCATCCGACTTGTCTATGTAATGACGTCGGACTGGCAGCGCGCGATAACGGCCCGATTTCAGCCGATCCATCAGACTTTGCAGGTTCTGCTCCAAATTGGTCGCATACTCCTGCGCTGTCTGACCATCGACCCCCACCGCACCGTCTTTGCGCGTGCACTCATAGGCGTACCTCAACCACTCAGCGTCGAGGTAATGGTTCAGAGACGTGAACGCCATCGCTGGATTCGCTGCCGCCAGCTTGGCTATCCGCTCCTGTTTCGTTGACACGCTTTCAGGCTTCAAGGCGCCCTCCGTGTTTCTCAAAAGCGATTCTGTACAACGATGCTCCGCTTTCCTCGGCTGGGTCCGCCTGAGCGGCGTTCCCCGGCGTCTTAAGTACTATCAGAGCACTACGACTTCCTGCACTGAATACGGAGTCGCTTATCTATTCGCTTCTCCGCTCCAACCGATCCTCTCCAAGTTCGCTCCCGTGCGGCAGAGAGGTCCGCAGGGCTCATGTACAGTGAAGACACCAGCACAGAGAAGATGTCGGGACTCAATCACGCGGCTTCGATATCCGCTGCCTACGCTTCAAGTGATGCGTTGCCGCACCCGCATGCAAGGCTCGCTTCCGGTCGGTGGCTAGCCTTTACCGGGTGGGAGTCGAACCCACTGGATTCCATCGAAAAGTTTCTGTCCGTTACATCGGACTTCCTCCTCTCCCAGGTTTATCCTGGCGCTAACATGATCCTTCTTCGGAGACCAAGATCCGCCGTCCTTCCTTGACCTCATGAACTCGCGGAAACGTTGGCGGACAATACAGTCTCGAATTGCCGTGCATATCCGGCAATTCGGGCTGCCTGATCGGTTCCATTAATGATTCGGCGAGCACCCTCGTAGTCGGCAGATCCACCGGAGATGTACATACTCAAGCGGCGGCCGGTGAATAGGCCGTTGCGCATGCCATACGACATAATCGAGTAGGCCGTTTCCGGGACCAGCGCGAGTTCGGGTCGAATCAGCAATGAATCGCTCAATCCGAGCGCCTCACCCACCGCCTGATACCGATCTTTCCAGGTGAGCTGTACGTAACCTCGTCCGTAGTAGACATTCGTGCGGCGCGCGCCATCGCGGTCCGTAACGGTCACCGCCTCGCCGTAGGCGCGCCCGGCGCCCTTTCCGTATTCCTCGATCGGTAGCCAAGTCTCGGCGCATTCGTGCTTCACTGTCGCGAGCATGTAAGCCGCCCAGCGAAGATCCGTGAGACTGGCATCGGCCATCATGACTTGCAGCAAACGAATAAACCCCTCGCCTTGAGACGCCGACATGGGCCCGTAACCGAACCGATACAGATCGAAGGCCCCCTGTGGGTCGAGGCCGCTGACTTTCGTGACCGCAGGGTCGTTTCCCAGGAGCCGACCGATCCACACCGGAACGTCCGACGCCATCGGCAGGCCGGCGATGGAATGATGGAGGAGACGGCCGATGATCGTCCAAGTGGCGGGGCCCACGATGCGATCGACCGTGACGCCGGCTGCGCCCTGCAGCGCGCCCACGGCACGCTGCGTGGCAAGATCAAATAAACCGCCGCCATCGAGCTTGGGTGACGGGTTGAGGCAGAGATTCAAACAGGATTTCAGAAGCGCAACGGATGAACCGCTCGCGCCTGCCTCGAGCAGCAGGAACCCCGTTTTAACGGAAGAAGGGAATCCGAGGCCGCGCGGTTTGCCGATCGAGACGTCGTCCAGTTCGGAGCGCGCTCTCGTTGTTGCCTCTGCAGCCAACTTGCTTGAATTGTCGCGAGTCGCGGCGGCCGTGAAGAAGCGAGGCCTCGTGGTGTCGTGCAATTTCAGCAGGAGCTTCGGTTCAGGAAGCAACGTGTCGTCGGGCCCTGTGCCGAAGAATTGCTGCGCATCGCCGGTCATGAACTCGAGCTGCCGCCGCATCCGCACGCCGTCGATGACCGATTTGCGAATCACGAACCGAATCGCGCCCTTGGGATCGATGATCGCGGTCGCTCCGCCATAGAAACCGAAACCGGGCTTGCCGTTCCTCGCTCTGACGCTGCGACGTTGCGTAATCTCTGCCGTCAGATCGAAGACCACCTGTCCACTCGGCCCGATGCGCCGAGAAGAACGAATGGACTCGACCACCGGCAGACTCACCTCATCCCCTTCGAGCGCTGGATCCCCGGTTGCCGCAAGACCGAACTCATGAAGGTACTCTGGCCGCGAAGCCAGCGTGCCGAAGGCACGGGCCTGCCTCATAATTTCATCCACGCTGGCAGCCCGTCCTGGGTCACCATTGAATTGAAGCCGTGCGAAGCTCAAATCCTTAACCTTAGGAATGGACAATTCAGGACCGCTCCACAGGAGCGCACTCTCCGACAGGCTAGGCACATTGGCGGGGTAGATATGCCGTTTAGCAAACGCGTCAACCCAAGCCTCGCGATAGGCGAATTCGTCGTGCGGTACGAGATCCGCGTCAGCAGTAAGTACTGCCCGCAAAAACTCGCCGAATGTGACGTCGACTGGCGGGCAGTAGTCGATTGCGCGAATGCAAATGGAAAGGAACTGCGAAGCGAGTTTACAGGCACGCTCGGTGAGCTGTGCAGCCAATACATCCGAAATCTCTCCCTTCGGAAGCACACCGCTTCCATCCGTAGCCAGCCGCAACAAAGATAGCGTCTTGCGGTTGTAGATCGTGGTAAATGCCTCGAATACCGACACCACGAGCAGCTCGCCGCGGGTGTGCGGCTCCAGCGTATCTTCGTAGCGACTGCTGGTACCTCCAACTGCACTTCGCAATGCGTTACCCATGCAGGTTGCCTGCGCAAACTGGACAGCGATGTCGGTGAGCAACTTCGCGCTGGACACGTCGCCGCGCGAAGCGCGGATCGCCGAACGAACGACGTCCTGGTAGGTAAATCGTTGAAAGACCGCGATCAGATCGGCGAATGCCTCATGGAATGCCAGCACGTCAGGGTTCGACGGATACAAAAAATGCGAGCGCATCCCATCCAGCAGCGCATGGGACATTTCATGAACAACGACATCGTGCGAAAGACAGAGTGAAATTCTTCCCCCGGGCACATTTCTGCCCGCGACGGCACCACCCGCCGAGAATTGGCCGAAGCAAAGCTCGCCGCGTGAACGATCGTAAAACGCGTTTTCTAACTCCTTGACACTCACGCGGACTCGCAAACGCGACGCGTTATTGGAGCCAAGGGTGTGGCGAAACCCCCAAGTCACGTCGCGACCCAGCGCCTGGCGAAAGGCGGCGTACGTCGTCCAGCAAACGGCGTACGCCATCTGCTGACGAAACCGCCCGTCTTCTGGCGATGGCAACCTCCCCTGCTGCATCAGCAAGAAACTCTCGTCGAGGTCGACGCGATGCTCGGCTTGGTCGGACTCCACCTCATCAATAATCTCCAGGACGCTTCCGCATGGTCCCTGCGGGCCCCGCTTGACCGGCTCATAGGGCACATTGACGATGGAGATTGCGCCATCAGATATTGCTGCGGCCGGGTCGAGCGCGTAAATACGCAGTGGGCGAAACACCGGATCCCCGCGCTGCCTCTCGTAGGTTGTGCAGGTCGCCGCACGGGACACTCGAATGCCAATGTTAAACTTAGAACTGCCTTGAGGTTGAGCGTTCGCTGCATGGGCTGACCCGTCGGAATCGCCCGTGCGGCTCTGCGCCATCGCCGCGTTGGCAGGAGGAATATTGGGCGTGGCCACGAGGTTGAGCCGAGCTACTTGAACGGTCGTAGCAGCGGAAGGTCTCTAAACGCATCGGGACAGTCGAGTTGTGGCGTTTGCCGTCGTCTCTCGCCGAAAATGGCGATGACGCGATCTTGAAACGAGCGGTGCGTGAGCTGTGAGATATCGCCGCGGAGAACTTGCGTCGCGTTGACGCTGAAATCCCCGTTGCCGTTATGCTCGAATGCCACCTCTGTCGCATCACACGCCGAGAAATTGACCCAGCGCAAGTCATTGTTGCCCACGAGTCCGCGTGCGCCGGAGTCTACCGAGGCGGTATTGGTCAAGTGCTCGCGGAAACGATGATGCGCCTGCATCCACACTTCCCAGTCGGGCGATGTCGTTTTGAGGAACCGCGCACCCTTCATATCATTCTCTAAGGAGTTGCGGCCCAACATGCGGGTGATGGTGCCCGAATGGCAGCAATCGACGAAAACCGTCAGGTTCACCCCTTCGGGTAAGTTTTTCAAAATGGCGCGGATGTCGTCGTCGACCAGGAATGCGCCACTCTGGAAATCGACCGGCACGAGTGCTTCGTCTTGGCCATCTTCCTCATCACCGTCGGTGTCGGGTACCTGTGTGCCATGTCCCGAATAGTGGAAGACTAGCAGGTCGCCGGCTTTCGACGATCTCACGAGGGTGGTCAATTCTGAGACAATGTTGGCGCGGGTCGCCCGCTCATCGAGCAGAACTTCGACGTCAAACTGAGCAGCCGTTAGTACCTTCTGCCAGAGCACCGTGTCTTGAACGCACCCGGTCAACCGGTTCGGTTGTGGATACGCATTGATGCCAACGCACAACGCACGACGCGAACCGACGCGCGTTCCGGTGTCTGAGGCAGTTTTGGAAGCGGTACCTTGGCCCGACGGACCGACACCTTGACTGGTTGCCGGAGTCTTCGGCAGGGCTGCCGGCATGGCAGAGACGTTGCTGTTCAAGCGTGGCCCCGGCCCCATAGACGACAGGTCCACTCCGGCCAGCCATTCATCACTCACGGGCCAACCATCCACGCTCCGCGAAGCGGTACCGCCCTGATAGAGCGCTGTTGCCTGCGGCGCATCCAATATATTTGCCGCTACGCTGTTGAGGGTCAACGGATCGTCATCAAAGTCCCCATGCCGTGTCGAGCGGCTGGCCGATCGTCCGTCGGCGCCGTCGGTGACCGACCACACGACCCGGCCGGTCGCATTGGACGAGCCATTCAATCCAAACAGAGATGCAACGGAGGCCGATGCGCGGGACGAAATCTCGAGACCGAGGATCGGCGTGCGCCGCTCGACCTCGAGGCCGTGATAAATGAGATACAGGAGCGATTTTCGATAGATTCCGATGCAGTCATCGGCCTCCTCGTAGTGCTTGGCCATGGTGTACATCACGGCTCTTTCAGCCACGGCAAGCGGCCCGCTGTGTGGCAATAGTCGTGCCTCGAATTCCTCGATGGTGATTGCCGGCGCCAGAAGTTGCAGCGTCTTGAATGTCGGCACGTGCGCTTCGAGCGCCGTCGGCAAAAACCACGAATGGAAGATTGCACCGGCGCTGTGTCCCACTGCATGGAACTCGATCGAACGCCCGAGCTTGGCGACGGCACTCGAGGACAGCTCGCCCAAGCATTCTGCCACGTGCCGCGCCCCGCCTTGAGCTGCGCTCGCGAGCTGTGCAAATGACTTCATCGCCCCCCAGACGTGGACCCCTCCCAAAGCTCGCACGCCCTCCTGGACCAGCGGGTCTGTCGTATAGTCGAAGAAATCACGCGTGCCGAGGCCGGGAATTTTACGGGCCACGGATTCGAGGATGCTGCGCAGCGCGTCGAACACCCCCGTCTCCCAGACGAAATACAGGGGATAGACACCATTGCGCTTCCACCACTCGATGTGTTTCTGCGCAATCATCAGTCCGTCGCGCTCGCCCACGAGCCCACCGTGTGCCCAAATGACAACTTTGAGCGCTTGCCCGGCTGGCAGGGTTGCCGCCCATTTGGGTATGTGCTCGCCCACGATGGCATCCACGTCGCCCGCGGTGGTCGAAAAAATCCCGCTCTGAGCAAACGCCCCTTCTCGCAGCGTAATGACGTGGGGACGAAGCGACTGCAGCTCGGCCGGTGATAGCGATGCAGCCGGCTCGCGCGACCGACCACCCTCTATGAACATCGAGAGGGCGTGATCGCGCGCCGCATCGAAGATGCGCGCGACGTCTCGCGCCGAGGCTCCACCACCGAGACTGCGCGAGGCCGACACGGGCGCCTCAAGCCATTCCAACAATTTCACCCCAGTGCGATGCTCGGCAAAGAATTCGGTATGAATCACTTCGTCCGTCGGACCGAATTTGAGGCAACGACCATCACCGATGGGAAATCCTCCCGCACCGTTTCGAGCAAACACGCCGTCACGTGGCACGACCAGGTCATTTGCCGCATTGCCAAAGGTCCGGTCGGCCGCCAGATCTTCGAGCCGCGTCACGCCAAAGAGTGGCGTGCCCGCTTTCGGTTCGAAGTCCGACGCAATGGCAAAGTAGACGGGCCCCGGCCCACCCTGCACGTTGAGCGTGGCGAGGAACGCGCCCTGCGGATCCATCGCACTCAAGCCCTCGAGATCCGTTAGGAATCCGTGACCGATCACCTTGACCACGAGAATCAGCGCATCGACGACCTTCTTGACCGTTCCTTCCGGAATGAACTTGGCGATCGTCGTGAACCGATCGATCATTTCGATCATGTGATTGGCATCCGCGAGCGCGGTACCGGCATTGGTCGCACCGACGAACACGATGCGCCGCGTCACCAGCGATCCGCTCGCCTGACCCAACGCCGCAATCTGGCGAGCCACCAGCCCGCCCCGACTGTGACACACAATGTCGATGTCGAGCTTTACGCCGGACGGTATGCTGCTGAGAAACGCCACGGCGTTATCGCGTGGGTCCGCAGTCATTGTGGGGTGATTGAACGCAAACGTGCGCCCCCCGTAACGCCTCGACAGTTCGGCGACCGCCCCTGGTTCAAGTGCCCCGAAGGCGCCGCAGGTACTGAACGTTCCATGGACGAACAACAGCGCCCGTCCTTGCGACAGCCGCCGCCACCCGCTTTCGTCCAGCGGCGGAAAGGTCGGGTCGTCGTTCAAATAATCGTCTGGGCCGAAGATTCGCGTGAAGCTCGGTCGATGCTTGGTCTCCCATTTCTTGGCAAACCCGTGAATAATCGGGCCGAGCAATGCGTCAGTGATCTTGAAGAAATAAGTCTTTACCGTCTTGCCCAGATCCGACAAGCCGCCGAACCCGCGCGCGCCGTCCGCGTGCGCGATACTCGCCAATGGAATCGTAAACCGGAGGGTCCTGGCGAGGCCCCGTGTACCGGTCGAGTCTCCCAATTCCTTGGAATTGTTAGGAATCACCCACGACACGGAACCTGCCGTATCCTCAACGAGGAGCACGCAAGACTCGTCGTTTTCGACGTCTACATCGAGTGTCGCACTCGGACGCGTCGATCCCGGGCCATCTAGGTCCCTCGACGACAGAGCCGGAGGCAGCGCAATGACTTTGTCGAGCCGCAGACCCGCATTTTCCAGCGCCGCGTCAAATGGGTCCGTTCCGAGCGATCTCGAACCTTCCGACGCATGAAGTTGCACTACGCCTGTGAAACCACTGGTGTGGAGGGTGTAGCCGGTGGCGAGGTCGGTCTGGCCGCCATTGGGAGGAAGCGTATGCTCGTCCATGACAATCTCCGATTGCGATCCGTTGCGAGTTTCGGTCAACCTTGGATTGAGAGCCCCTTACTCTGAACCACGATAATATCTCTCCATTTTGCAATAATTGCTAGGGGTTTCACGCTAGGCGGAGTCGTAAGGCCAAAGTTAGACTCCCAACCGAACCGTTACTCATAGCACGGGGAACGTCGGTGCTTCCCATGCATTGAGCTCATCTATAATAAAGCGACATTCCGAACCAAATACCCTCATAGAACCGCGGAAATCCCAACGAGAATCCCGCCCGTATACCCTGTAGACTCCTGAGTGTGCAAGGAGGACCGCAAATGAACTCAGTATCGAGCGCGAGCGAGAAGGTCATTTACATCGAGATACAAGACACCCGAGGCATGGTAGTGCCGCAAGCTAACGCCGTAGAGTTCTCAAAACTGACGGATGAGAAACTGGCGGAAATTGCGGACACCGCGCGAAACACCGCGAACGCATTGGTCACGAGATTGACGGAATTCGCGAAACGACCTAGCAAAGTAAGTCTGGAATTTGGTATTGGCGTCGGTGGGGAAGCGGGCATACCGTTCGTCGCCAAAGGCACTGTGCAAGCCCAATTCAAGGTCTCGATCGAGTGGTCGGGCGCCGAGCTGAAGTAGGAGTAAGAATCATCCATGGCAAGCTGCTTCGAGCCCGGGCGAATTATAGTTCTACCTAAGTCTCCGGACCCAGATGCCGCAAACACGATCGAGAA
>Ga0307516_10000825_pt1 | contig 42402 bp, 53 predicted proteins | sample 19_EM_MG_FD_203310 | JGI IMG/M metagenome (GOLD analysis project Ga0307516, IMG submission 203310) | Populus trichocarpa ectomycorrhiza microbial communities from riparian zone in the Pacific Northwest, United States - 19_EM | ecosystem: Host-associated > Plants > Roots > Unclassified | place... | reverse complement strand
CAGAAGGAAAATGCCCTGACACGGCTGCGTCCAGAAGGAAAATGCCCTGACACGGCTGCGTCCAGAAGGAAAATGCCCTGACACCGTGCGTCCAGAAGGAAAATGCCCTGACACCGTGCGTCCAGAACAAAAATGCCCTGCCACGCTCTGTCCGGTAAGCAGATGCCGTGGCGAGCTGCGTCCGGGCGCATGGTGCCGTGGCGAGGTGCGTCCGAATTCACATTGCCTGTGCGTTTTGCGTTGGGAGCGGTATGTGCGCTGCCAGGGTGCGTCCAGAGCATCCCGAGCGCCTGGTGCGTCAGGACGCAGCCTGTGCGTCCGGACGCACATTTTTTTTCCTGATGGACAGCACGATGCAAATTCTTCGGAGAGGGGGTGGAATGTGGTGGAGATCCATTGGATTTGGATGCCATAGGGCTAATTGTTGTGGGGTTCTGTGATGGAGTAATAGCCAAATACTGTGGGGAGTCGACTGTATGCTCTGGCACTTGGTGAGCCACCGCCGCAGACTTCAGGTTGGGCGAATTTTTTGATGCCTTGGGCAGTGGTTGTATAATCTCATCGGAGGGTCGCTTGTAGGACGCTCGCTGGTCATTCCTTCGGTAGAGGTCATCGTCATTACTGTCATCCGATAGGATTTCCATCTCTGCTGCTGGCATAGCTGTATCTTTGCTCCTATTTGCGCAGCCATGGATCGAGGAGAGAATGTTGTCAATATCGATCGTTTCAGGCCGAATATTATCTCCATGGATTTGCAGATCGCCACCAAGTCGTTCGAGAAGAAATACAAGCCCCTTGGATGCATTTGCGAGCTCGTACATGTCGGCACAGCTACTCCATGACTGTATCTATGTTTGCGGAGGAAGGTGAGGGTTGATGGTAGGCCAAGTGATATTGTTGATCTTCTTTGAGGACCTCACAAGGAGGTAGCATATATGTGCATCAATACCAATGTTCATTGTTGCCGGTATTCCACCAGTGGTTAGAGCATCACAGATGTCTGATTACAGCTCCAGAAACAGCTCATTTAGGGGTTCAATCATTGGCGGAACTTTGATGACGTGCTGTACTGAAGGTACCAGAAGAGGAGCGAGTGCACGGATAGTACATGGATCCAGTGCACGCCTATGGTAGAAGAGGAGAGCAACAAACACTCTGACTTTTGCATCCCAGTCCATCCGGGTCTATACACAATTAGCGATGAACCGATGCAAGCGAGATATATGAGGTAATTGTGCAGACTTCACAAGCTTCAACCCATCAGATGGTCAGCATTTGGAGAGCTGAGCGGCCGTGAGCAAGTCATGGCCCAAGGCCTCCCTAACAGTAAGATTCTTGGAGGAGTGAGACATGTTGTATGTAAGTGAATCCAGCTGAAAAGAGTGGTGAAGAGAAGATAGCCCCCATAGGCGGGTTGTGAGGTTGAAAGGTGTGAGCAGGGCATGTGGGTGAGGGTGGAAAGTTATTGAAGGGTGGAGGTGTGTAGAAGGGTTAAGCTGGCACTTGTTTGAGTGAAATATCGAAACAATTAGTAATATAATTAGTTGAAGTCACCTGATTATAGGCTAGTATTTGGAAACACCAACAGCTACGCCTGTACTGGGAGCTTTCGGCCACCACCACCAGAACTGCCAGAAAAACGTGAAGACATCAGAGAGCAGCAGAAAGAGTAGGAGAACAAGGTTATCAAAAAATTCTGTCGATTGCAGTAGCGGTGGTGGCGCAGTGAGGGAAATCTGGTGGGTATTACAGGTGGTGGGTATTTCGTGCTTTGTGGCCGGTAATCAGCTAGGTGCATACTGGGAGCTCACGGTCACCACCAAGACAACTGCCAGTAAAATGTGAAGACGTCAGAGAGTAGCGGAAAGAGTAGGAGAACAAGGTTATCAAAAAATTCTGTCGATTGCAGTAGTGGTGGTGGTGCAGTGAGGGAAATCTGGTGGGTATTACATGTGGTGGGTATTTCGTGCTTTGTGGCTGGCGATCAGCTAGGCGAGTACTAGGATCTTACGGTCACAACCACGAGAACTGCCAAAAAAACGTGAAGACATCTGAGAGTAGCGGAAAGAGTAGGAGAACAAGGTTATCAAAAAATTCTGTCGATTGCAGTAGTGGTGGTGGCGCAGTGAGGGAAATCCGGTGGGTATTTCGTGCTTTGCAGCTGGCAATCAGCTAGGCGAGTACTAGGAGGTTACGGTCATGACCACCAGAACTGCCAAAAAAATGTGAAGATATCAGAGAGTAGCGGAAAGAGTAGGAGAACAAGGTTATCAAAAAATTCTGTCGATTGCAGTAGTGGTGGTGGCGCAGTGAGGGAAATCAGGTGGGTATTACATGTGGTGGGTATTTCGTGCTTTGCAGCCAGCAATCAGCTAGGCGAGTACTAGGAGGTTACGGTCATGACCACCAGAACTGCCAAAAAAATGTGAAGACATCAGAGAGTAGCGGAAAGAGTAGGAGAACAAGGTTATCAAAAAATTCTGTCGAGTGCAGTAGTGGTGGTGGTGCAGTAAGGGAAATCTGGTGGGTATTTCGTGCTTTACGGCCGGCGATCAGCTAGGTGAGTAGTAGGAGCTTATGGTCACAACCATGAGAACTGCCAAAAAAACTTGAAGACATCAGAGAGTAGTGGAAAGAGTAGGAGAACAAGGTTATCAAAAAATTCCGTCGATTGCAGTAGCAGTGGTGGCGCAGTGAGGGAAATCTGGTGGGTATTTCGTGCTTTGCGGCTGGCGATCACCTAGGCGCATATTAGGAGCTTACGGTCACGACCATGAGAACTGCCAGAAAAACGTGAAGGCATCAGAGAGCAACAGGAAGAGTAGGAGAACAAGGTTATCAAAAAATTCCATCGATTGCAGTAGTGCTGGTGGCACAGTAAGAGAAATCTGGTGGGAATTTCGTGCTTTGCAGCTGGCGATCAGCTAGGCGTCCGGTAACTCGTGGGTATATCTCTCCTCAAAGTCTCATTGCACATACCTAAGTGGTACTGTGTACTTGAGGTTTCGACTGGTTGTGGGTTTGGCTTTGGTGCTAACTCTGTTGAATCCTAACACATGAGGTCTCCCACATCCCTTACTAACCAACCCACACCTAATCATCACCTCACCTGCCCCCACCAACTGTCCTCCCACCGAAATGGCCCCAAAAGGGTTCCCAGCTAGTCTCCAAAAGCATTGGAGACTGAACCGATTCGATGCTGGCAATACTACTGTTGAAGAAAATATCGAAGTAATTGATGCTCATATGCTGCAGCTTTTACCCCCAATCAGAAGATCATGGCTAATCAGGTGTGCTACTAGAATACCAATGAGAACCCAACTACACATTCCAGTTCCTCGCCGATAATGGGGCTTGCTCAGACATCCCAGATCCACTCTGGTTTTGGACCCCACGAGAACCAAGATGAAGATATGGACCAGGATGATGAAATGAACGGCGATATAGTTGCAACCCTTAAGCCGACGCACAATGAAACGCAATGGGATTCAATGAGGACACCACCGATTCGTGAAGTGACTATTAACGGTGGCCAGTTAAGACATGTAGACGTCTACAATGACTGCTCCCCTGAGGTGATGCAGATGCGAGCAAAGGTTGAAGCCGTATTTGCAAGTTGAAATACAAGACTAGGGCTAGGTATCAGGAAAAAAAAATTTTGCATCCAGAGCGTCCGGTTGCACCAGATGGTTGAGACGCACTGGACGTAACCTTGCTAACCCGGATGCAGCTTACCACTGCACCGTGCGTCCCGACGCAACGCGCCACGGCACCGTGCGTTCAGACGCACCTCACCATGGCACTGTGCTTTCAGACGCACCTCGCCACGGCACCGTGCGTCCGGACGCAGCTGCCACGGCATACGCGTCTAGACAAGTAGTGTCAAGGCATTTCCCTTCTGGACGCAGAGTGTCAAGGCAAATGTCGTCCGGACGACGCGTGCCATGGCATCTGCGTTCCGGACAAGGAGTGTCAGGGCATTTACCTTCTGGACGTGGAGTATCAGGGCATTTGCCTTATGGATGCAGCGCGTATCTTACAGACGTAGAGTTTCAAGGTAAATGGGATCCAGATGAGGCTTACGATGGCGCACCACATATAGGTAATAGAGTGGTCACAGTGGTAGCATACACGACTGTCAGGGTACGGTACATTGCAGCGAAGACTATCAAACACGCATTTGGTTCCAGGCATTGTGACTCAAACCAGTTCTATTCATTACATCTAATGTACATCTATATACCACGTCACATAGATGGTATCACTCTGCGTGACAGTAAGAAAGGAAGTTTCCCAGATAAGACACGACGCAATGAGAACGACATCAATGAAGTCGATACCAACGAGGATACCGGCCACAAGGACAATAATGAGTAAGACATGATGAGTATGATGTCAATGAGGATGGCGGTGAGGATGCCGGCGGCGTGGATGATAGCAAGTAAGACGCGACGAGTACGATGTCGATGAGGATGCCGGCAGTGTGGATGATAGAAAGTAAGACGCGGTGAAAAGATCTACGAGCTTCGTGAGATTGTTAGCGCAGCTCTCAGAGCGACAAACAGTGGGAAGTTGTACTACAATACGATGCGACGAGCACAATGTTGATGAGGATGGCGGTGAGGAGGTTGCCGGCAGCGTGGATGATAGCAAGTAAGATGGGACAAGCACAATGGTGGCGCGTATGATGAAAGGCGAAGAAAGAAGGGGTGGAATTGCGGCCCATGCCGTCGTATTTAGTAAGCCGTACATTGGTAAGCGTACCAATCACTGGTAAGTGGGCCAAACCGTACAAAAGCGCAGCTAGCAAATGCTTGGCACCTTACAAGTTGCATGCGAAATCACTTGCAATGCTCGAAACCTGTGAATTCCTCTCCCTCAGTCGTCGATACCCTGGCCCCCGCCGTTTATAATTGCACAATAATTCCCTATCGTATCAATTCAGTCTGACTGAAAGTTTGTGCCTAGTGGCCCCTGCTTTGCAACCTATCGATGCTGCTGTTCTGATTCAACTACTTCTGCTAGGAGAATCTGTACTACATACAACACTCCAAATCCGTATATCCTTCAAGATTTCAGTATCACTACCATGAAAAGCAGGAGCCAGTAGGCACAAACATTCGGTCAAACTGAATTGATACGATAGAGAATTAGTGTGCGATTATAAACGGCGGGGGCCGGGGTATCGACAACTAAGGGAGAGGAATTCACAAGTTTCGAGGATTGCGAGTGATTTCGCATGCAACTAGTAAGGTGCCAAGCATTTGCTAGCTGCACTTTCATACAGTTTGGCCTGCTTACCACCGATCGGCACCCTTACCAATACACGGCTTGCTAAATACGATGGCATGGGCCGCAATTCCACCCCTTCTTTCTTCGCCTTTCATCATATGCACCACCATTGCGCTCGTCCTATCTTACTTGCTATTATCCACACTGCCAGCAACCTCCTCACTGCCATCCTCATCGATATTGTGCTTGTTGTGTCGTATTGTACAACTTCCCACTGTCTGTCGCAGTGAGAGCTGTGCTAACAATCTCACGAAGCTCGTAGATCTTCTCGCCGCATCATAGTTCATCAGGAAAAAAATTGAAAGTTGAAATATATTGCTTTTTTTTTACAGGTGAGACATAAATTTGAACTAACTTTTCTCGAGGTTTCAGCTAAAAATAAAGAACTTTTTTTTTTTCAAATCCTTATGGGAGCAAAATATAACTTCTCCTCTTACGGGAGTTAGCAATGCTTACGGGAGCTACGGGAGCTACAGGAGTATCCTAAGAATTCTCAAATTTTTTTGCTGATGTTTCTATCATCCACACCGCCAGCATCCTCATCGACATCGTACTCGTCGCATCTTACTTGCTATCATCCACGCCACTGGCATCCTCATCGACATCGTACTCATTGCGTCTTACTTGCTATCATCCACGCCACCAGCATCCTCATCGACATCGTACTTGTCATGTCTTACTTGCTATGATCCATGCCGCCAGCATCCTCATCGACATTGTACTCGTCGCGTCGTATTGTACAACTTCCCACTGTCTGTCCCTCTGAGAGCTGTGCTAAAAATTCATGAAGCTCGTCGATCTTCTCGCTGTGTCTTACTTACTATCATCCACGCCGCCGGTATCCTCACCGCCATCCTTATTGACATCGTACTTGTCGCGTCTTACTCGTTATTGTCCTTGCGGCCAGTATCCTCATTGGTATCCACTTCATTGATGTCTTTCTCATTGCGTCGTGTCTCATCCAGGAAACTGCCTTTGTTACTGTTACGTAGAGCGATGCCATCTACGTGACATGGTATATAGATATACATTAGATGTAATGAATAGAAATGGTTTGAGTCACAATGCCTGGAACCAAATGTATGTTTGATAGTCTTCACTGCAATGTACCGTGCCCAGACAGTCGTGTATGCTACCACTGTGACCGCCTTATTACCTATGTGTGGTGCGCCATCGTAAGCCTCGTCTGGATCCCATTTGCCTTGACACTCTGCATCTGTAAGACACGCGCTGCATCCCGAAGGCAAATGCGCTGACACTCCGCGTCCAGAAGGCAAATGCCCTGACACTCCTCGTCCGGAAGACAGATGCCGTGACACGTGTCATCCGGACGACATTTGCCTTGACACTCTGCGTCCAGAAGAAATTTGCCTTGACACTCTGCGTCTAGTAGGCAAATGCCCTGACACTCCTCGTCTGGAAGGCAGATGCCATGGCACTCATCGTCCGGACGACATTTGCGTTGACACTCTGCGTCTGGACGAAATTTGCCTTGACACTGTGCGTCTAGTAGGCAAATGCCCTGACAGTCCTCGTCTGGAAGGGAAATGCTCTGACACTCCTCGTCCAGAATGCAGATGCCCTGGCTCGCGTCATTGGGATGACATTTACCTTGACACCCTGCATCTGGAAGACACGCGCTGCGTCCAAAAGGCAGATGCCGTGGCGCACACCATCCGTAGGACCTTTGCCTTGACACGCTGCGTCCGGAAGAAATTTGCCTTGACACTCTGCGTCCGGAAGAAATTTGCGTTGACACTCTGCATCTTGTAGGCAAATGCCCTGACACTCCTCGTCCGGAAGGCAGATGCCGTTGCGCGCGTCGTCTGGATGACATTTGCCTTGACACCCTGCGTCCGGATGACACATGCTGCGTCCAGAAGGCAGATGCCGTGGCTCGCGTCGTCTGTAGAACCTTTGCCTTGACACGCTGCATCCGGAAGAAATTTGCCTTGACACTCTGCGTCCAGTAGGCAAATACCCAGACACTCCTCGTCTGGAAGGAAGATACCGTGGCTCGTATCGTCCGGACGACATTTGCCTTGACACTCTGCGTCTGGAAGAAATTTGCATTGTCACTCGGCGTCTAGTAGGCAAATGCCCTGACACTTCTCGTCTGGAAGGCAGATGCTGTGGCACCCGTCGTCGGGACAACATTTGCCTTGACACTCTGTGTCCGTAAGAAATTTGCCTTGACACTCGGCGTCCAGAAGGAAAATGCCCTAACACTCCTTGTCTAGAAGGCAGATGCTGTGGCACACGTCGTCCGGACGACATTTGCGTTGACACTCTCCGTCTAGTAGGCAAATGCCCTGACACTCCTCGTCTGGAAGGGAAATGGTCTGACACTCCTTGTCTGGAAGGCAGATGCCGTGGCACGTGTCGTCCGGACGACATTTGCGTTGACACTCTGCGTCTAGTAGGCAAATACCCTGACACTCCTCGTCAGGAAGGCAGATGCCGTTGCACGTATCGTCCGGACGACATTTGCCTTGACACCCAGTGTCCGGAAGACACGTGCTGCATTCAGAAGGCAGATTCTGTGGCACGCATCGTCCGTAGGACCTTTGCCTTGACACGCTACGTCCGGAAGAAATTGGTCTTGACACTCTGTGTCCAGTAGGCAAATGCCCTGACACTCCTCGTCTGGAAGGCAGATGCTGTGGCAGGCATCGTTCAGGTGCAGACTACCTTGCCAGGTTGCGTCCGGAGCGTCTAGATGTTTCAGACGCGTATATAGTGTCCGGACGCAGCCCCTGCATCCGGACTCAGAATTTTTTTCCTGATGGGCTTTGATCGGTGGGCCTGCCAGATTGCAGCTGCAGCTAAGTTTATGCTCGGATGAGATGTTTCCCTGATTACTGGTACCGGAACCTGCAAGTCATTGTGCTATCTGCTATGCAATATGGCAAACCTCTCAGGCATCACCATTGTGTTCTCGCCACTACTTAGTCTCATGACAGACCAAGTAGGGTCAGCCAGCTTCTGGGATGTGAAATTGTGTGCAATCAGCTGTGAAACTATGAAAGCGAGCCCTCGACTTACACGAGATGTGGCCCGCCGAGACTACCAGCTTGTCTTAATGCAACCAGAGTTCTGCAGCCGGAGTAATGCCGACTTCATATGTATGACTGGTGAAGATACAGCCCTTCGCAGTCGTATCATTGGAATTGTCGTTGATGAGGCCCATTTCACCCATTCATGGAGATCATTTCGAGTGCAATGGGGATCTATTGGAGCCATCCGACCATTCTTCCCTGGAGTCCCCATAATGACTTTGTCGGCAACTGTTACCCCATATGTCTGACAGTTCATCCATCGGAGTCTCGATATGATGCCAGCAAGGAGGTTTATACACTGTTCGGTTGATAGACCAAGCATTTATCTACATACCCGATTGACGACAGGCGGACTCAACTCACACATGGATCTCTACTGGCTTGTACCCAGAGGTGTCCGACATCCAGCCGATATATACACCAGACCATTGTGTTTTCAGACAGCCGCAATAACTGCCAGAAAGCTTGCACTGAGTTCTGGAAACTTTCTCGGACACCATCAACATGGAAGCAAGAATATCCATGGACATTTGCGGAGGTTACTACAGCTCTGAGCAACCGTCGTTGCAGTCAGGTGATATCTGCCTTCCGAGCGGGTCTTGTTTGCATTCTATTCGCTACAGAGGTTGCTGGTATGGGAATTGATTTTCCCAATGTGTGCCATGTCACACAATGGCAAGTAACACCAAAGCTAACAGCTGCCTCTCTATGGCAACGATTTGGACGGACAGCAAGGAGTGCGAATACCATTGGTCTTGCCATCCTCTACCACTCGGGCCGAACACTTATCTCTCGTTCTGATAAAGTACGTGGGATACTTACTCAGAATCCCTTTCAATCTTGAGATATCGTTCCCAAAGCACTTGCTGCAATCGAAGACTTTGCTACTTCCAGAGCTCTAAAGCCTGTCGAGGACCCTCTGAATTGTGACCTAGCGCCATCAGAACCTGTGCCGGAGCTATACGAGATCGATCACCTACTGGAGCCCCAGCACCCAGATCAACACTCCAGTATTGGTTTAGCGAATTGCAACTCAGACTCTGAGTCTGACGATGGAGCAGGATACGACTATGGTGGTACAACCACTGAACCAGGTGAAGAACCAACTTGTACCATTATTGAGGCTACATCAGACTCCGATACGCAAGGCTCCTGGGTATCGGACATAGAGGGATCTAGGAATCATAATCTCAAATCAAAATCGACCCAAAAGCGTGCGAAAACACGAGGACTACCAGCAGTATGCCGAGGGGTCTTGTGGGTTATTAATACCACCGGCTGCATAAGAGGTACCTTCCTGGTACAGTTTGATGAGCCTCATCTCGAATGGGCCAGGCTAGATGTCAACTCAAATTTGCTACATCCAGTTGCATACTGTGATAGACATACCAATATCAAAGACGAAGCGGTTCCCGAGTCCCTGAGAAGACTCCTCCCTCCTCCAGAAGAAGCCATATCACCAGCTCCTTCTGTCATCAACTTTGAAGAACATACGACTGTTGTGGACGATGGACGATCAGTATACACGGCGACATAGTAATACTTCATGGATCAAGAAGGATGCTATCTTTGATGCCCTATAATCTTTGTGAAACGGTTTGGCATCACACAGCAAGATTTGGTGTCTTCACTCCATACACTGCATCAGCACTTCTACCTGACAACGTTATCCTTGCTATTGCTAGGAGATGCGATACAATAGTATCCGCTGACGATATTGACGGGTTGCTCGCTTACCTACAGCGTATAGGCAAAGCCCAGCCTATCCACAATATTAGCAGTCAACAAATCTTTGAGACTATTTCACCAGTCATTGCAAATTTAGGTACACCCATCCGGAAGAGACGTCTACCGAATGAACACATTGGATATAATTCACCCGACCTTCTATCATCAACGATGAATACCTAGATTACCGATCAGATCGAACGCTCGTCAATTCTCTTGACACCGTAACGGCGGAGACATATGGCACAAACAACGGCAGATCCGAAGTACTTCGAGAGCATCAGCCGGGACATCAGACAGAATGGATCAATCAGACTATTGGAGCTAATGATCCAGGGTGGTGAATCAAGGGAAGCAGGCTGAAAATTCACAATTCCACATGTCTCAAGTGCTGTGTCTGATGCACATAGTCCACCAACTGCCCCCATTCGATATTTGACGAAACATATCCAAAACGAACTATTGGATACATTGCCAAAGCTTCCACGAGGGAGACCATCAAAAGAAAACATTGCAGAAAGACATCAACTTATTGATGCTTACTGGGCTTCCCACAGCCCGTAACAGGACTAGGCCAGATAGGCTCCAAGTATCGGACAGGAATATGATGGGGCGTGGGCGAGCGGAGGGGGCTGTGGGTGGGTAGAGGATGCATGGCGAGCGAAATGGCAAAAGGAGGAGACGACGGTGCAGTGGGTGAGTGGAAGGTGTACAGAGAATGGACGATGCGCAGAGAGCTGTCAGGGCGCAGGAAGCGGATAATGCAAAAAGAGCAGAGGGTATGCAGAGAGTGGAGAGCGAACCCCAAGTGGACAGAGAGTAAAACACAATCATACCTACTGGACCCAAAGAATATTGTGAAAAGATTCTTGCACTTCACTTCCCAGCACTCCTCGATGTGTGAACAAGTGTCTAGCAGTTCTTGTGGTCGTGACCATAAGCTCCTAGTATGCGCCTAGCTGATCACCAGCCGCAAAGCATGAAATATCCACCACATGTAATACCCACCAGATTTCCCTCACTATGCCACCAGCGCTACTGCAATCAACAGAATTTTTTGATAACCTTGTTCTCCTTGTCTTTCCGCTACTCTCTGATGTCTTCACATTTTTTGGCAGTTCTCGTGGTCGTGACCGTAAGCTCCTAGTACTCTCCTAGCTGATTACCGGCCACAAAGCACGAAATACCCACCAGATTTCCCTCACTGCACCACCAGCACTACTGCAATCGACAGAATTTTTTGATAACCTTATTCTCCTACTCTTTCTGTTGCTCTCTGACACCTTCACGTTTTTCTGGCAGTTCTCGTGGTCGTGACCGTAAGCTCCTAGTATGTGCCTAGCTGAACACCAGCCGTAAAGCACGAAATACCCACCACATGTAATACCCACCAGATTTCCCTCACTGCGCCACCACCGCTTCTGCAATCGACAGAATTTTTTTGATAACCTTGTTCTCCTACTCTTTCCGCTACTCTCTGACATCTTCACATTTTTTTGGCAGTTCTCGTGGTCGTGACCGTAAGCTCCTAGTACTTGTCTAGCTGATCGCCAGCCACAAAGCACGAAATACCCACCACATGTAATACCCACCAGATTACCCTCGCTGCGCCACCACCGCTACTGCAATCGACAGAATTTTTTGATAACCTTGTTCTCCTACTCTTTCCGCTGCTCTCTGATGTCTTCAAGTTTTTCTGGCCGTTCTCAAGGTTGTGACCGTAAGCTCCTAGTACGTGCCTAGCTGATCGCCAGCCACAAAGCACAAAATACCCACCGCATGTAATACCCACCAGATTTCCCTCACTACGCCACCACCGCTACTGCAATCGACAGAATTTTTTGATAACCTTGTTCTCCTTCTCATTCCGCTGCTCTTTGATGCCTTCACGTTTTTCTGGCAATTCTCGTGGTCGTGACCCTAAGCTCGTAGTATGCGCCTAGCTGATTGCTGACCACAAAGTACGGAATACCCACCACATGTAACACCCACCAGATTTCCCTCACTGCACCACCACCGCTACTGCAATCGACAGAATTTTTTGATAACCTTATTCTCCTACTCTTTCCGCTACTCTCGGATGTCTTCACATTTTTTTGGCAGTTCTCGTGGTTGTGACCGTAAACTCCTAGTACGCGCCTTGCTGATCGCCAGCCAAAAAGCACGAAATACACACCAGTTCGGTTGTAAGGAAGGGAATAGCAAGGAGAAAAACAGAGTAAGTACAGGTGAAAGGCCCTGATAAGGATAACTATTACCATGCTAGATGATGTTTTCTGGCTTCCCGCATTTCCTCTTCTCTCCGATTTGTATTCTATCATCTCCATTCCTTCACCTATATTTACTCCTTCCCCGACCTGCCAATTTTTTGATACCATGATTACCATTCACCCAATCAATGGCCTTAATCCTTCCATTCCATGGTTGAATTGCTCAATAGCCTTCTCCAAGTATGCATCCCAGTCATCTTTTGCTAACACAGGCAAGGCTGGCCAGTTCTCTGCACTCTCCTTCCACTCGTCCACAATCCTGTCACAGTCAGTCGTTCTCTCTATTTTTTCCCTTCCTGCAGTGATTGTATCCACAGTTTCTCTGATCACGACAGGATGTTGCCTTCAGCCACCAGATTTATGACGTCCTTCTTTCCTCTTGCAGATACCCTCAAGAATAAGAGCATTTGCCATCTTTTGTATGTCAAGTCTGTCATCAACTCTACTGTGGTGATTGCCTCCTCCGGCCCCAGTAGATGACTCCACTGCCTCCCGTATAGCTCGAAAAGCCATGATATTGATGGATACCACTTCTCGGTACCATTCCAGTGACTGCCAGCCACCCCGTTCATTGTAGTCATCAATGATGTGGCATTTGTTGATCTCCCCATTTTCCTCCACTCCTAGATAGGAACTTAAACGGCCCCCAACATTGATGAATCTGTTGAACATTTCCACATAGGCGTGCTCCTTTGTCCACAACAACTTTTTTGCCATCTGGTTCCTTAACATCTCCTTTGTGTAGGTTCCTTTACCTGGACATCCATTGAAGAAAACAGTAGCTATCTCGAGGTCTCATTCATAACTGCTGCAGTTGTCTTCTCTCATTGATCGGTACATATCGATATGTACTAATCCGTGCTGCAGCAAAAGCAGTGCATTCTCGTAAGTGACATCTCGGTACTTGATCTGATTCATTTGGATGAATTTGTTGTGAGCTCTGACACCTACACCCCAATATTAGATACTTCTCTGACAATCGAAAATTAAGCCAAACCTGTATACCTAGAAATTCCTTATGGGAAGCGGTTCTGGTTCGTGGTGCCACATCTAACACCATCTTTCGGATCTTAATGTACTCATCTCGTGTTTTGCTGACTGCCATATCTCCTTGGTAGGCCACTTTCTCCATCGGGAAGTAAATTTTGACAATACTGGTGATTAAATTTACCCAGTTATTCTCTTTTATCCATTGGCCCAACTCATCCAATGATGTTACCCCACTCTGCTCAACAGCGGCAGCCAGTACATGGGCCTCCCATGCCTGGGTTACAAAAGAATTGGCAGCATTAAAGTCAGTACTCTTGCCATCGTCACTGAGTCTGGTCCGTGCAAGCTTTGCCGTAAACCTTGCAAGTGAAGTTGCATCCTTTCTGCTTTCGCCTGTTATATGGCACCTTAAGAAACCTACTAAGAAGGCCATCGAAATGTGCAATGGACCTGGCTTAGGTATTGCCCACTCATGCCGTTCATGTATATCATCACGAATATGGAGTTCTTGTAGCTTCCGAGTCCGTGAATTTGACATTTGGTCCCCAGATGCCAGAATGTATCTGGCACCCTCACTAAGCTTGTCAAGCCCAACACCACAATACTCAATTATCTCCTCCAACACCATTGCTGTTCCAACGATAGTCGTTTCATCAAGTCCCATTGTGGGTAGAGAGTGAAGGTCACTCCGGTGAGGTTCCAAATGGGAATAGTTTTTTGGCAGATGGGGTAGATCCAGTTTTTTTCCATCTTGTTCGAAGACTTTGAGTGCGTCCATTCCATATATCTTCTGTAGCATGTCACCAATTCGTATACCTGCAATGACTCTAATATGGTTTACAAGTGAGTCGCTGAACAGAAAATCCCTTTTGTCAATGTTCTGTAGGCTCATCCTGTGTTCGAACAATTGATATAGTAGTGATCTAGGTAGTCCAACTCTGACATCTGCTTCTACTTCCTTCTGATCTTCTATAGCAGCAGCAACATTGCGGTTTGCTTTTACCAACTCAGGACAGTCTTCAGGTGGTTCCGGTAGGTGGAGAAAATGAATGTATGCAGATGTATTCTGTTCGAGTGATCTTCTATTGGTAAGAGTCTCTTCTTCTTTCTTGTCGGTCGAAACGAGGTTGTCTCAGAAGATTCCAAATGGTCGGCCGTCTCATATCTTTGCACAAAGTATTTCTCTATCATGTTTTGCAACTGCCCAAAGACCCTTTCTTGTAGTATCATATGATACCAAAAAACCACACCGATTCAATGTACTGACTGCCCTCTTTGGAATGTGTACAGCATTTGCCCATACACCCAACATCGCCTGCATATAGTTGTTCCATCGGGATCGGCTATAGAGGAAAATCGACATTGAACAAGCCGTCATGAGGGCTCTGTCTCGACCCACCCGTCGCTGGTGAAAGGGGTTGTGATCTTCCAAAAATGCTTCTTGTAGATCACTCTCGAAAACCCAATTTCTTCTATCAACATCAACGGAGTCCTCCACTGCAATCGGGTCTTCATCTGGTCCGAAGTCTCCAAAATCCAGCAGATAATCAGTATCATCAGACTCTTCATCTGGTAGGTTTTCGGTGTTGTTTCTATCAAGTCCATTTGTGCCACTTGGTATGGAATTGTGCTCGCCATCGGTTTCGGTTGCGGTTTCTTTATCGATATCATCCCATCCATCTTCTGAGTCGAGTAGCTGCATGGTTCCAGCGTGGATACATATTGCTTTCCAAAGAGTGGGGCTCTTTTCCTCAAAGACAGTCTGTATCTCGGTGAAGCTAAACTCTGCGCAGTCAATCGGTGTTATCTTGTCAGGATCAACACGAGATCTGGGATCCTTCGCCACTGCCTGCATCTTATGTTGGAAAATACGTAACACCAGTCATAGGATATCGTGCTTAATTGTATCTTCAATCTCAGCCGTCACTGTCACAGTGGCTCTTCTATTGGCAGCATACTTGGAGCTTCTGATCATCGCTTGAAAAACACGTATTAGGCCTTGGTGCTCGAAAAACCAGCCAACTCATGACTTAATTTGGTGATCAGTGCTGGCAAAGTACGCTTCCATGAAAGAGGTGACTGACATGCCACATGACTTCATTGCAGACAGAATATAAAGTACACAGGTGTCTGGAGTATCCCATTCACAAGGGTGCCGGGGCATGTTTCCAAGTGTTGGTTGCCTAAGACTGGGATTTGGAAAGTCAGAATGAGGGTAGATGGGTGACTTGAATGTGAGGTTGACGAAGCAGTCAGAGTAGGAATATAAAGCCAGGATGGGAAGAATGGAGGCTTGGTATTTTCTATGTCTAGTCACTCGTTCACTCGATGTCTTGATACATAATTCAGAAGGTAAATTTTTTTTTTTTGGTAGGGTTGATTGGAGGGAACATGAGTCAAATATCGGGCTTGTTTACTTCCAGACCCAGACAATAAAGTGGTGGTGGAGGGGTTTTAGTGAGGTACGAGCGGCTAAACCCGGAACACCACAATTGGATGGGGCTGGAGCGAGACATGGGTACACAGTGAATTGGCTGCCGCAGAAAATGCTTATCAGGCCTTCGTCCAGGACATCTGGCAGGCAATCATCAAATGAACCAACGAGGTAAACCAGTGACTGGTAACGTACCATAGGGGTTTACCGGCTACTACCCCTTACCCGAACACCTTAGTAAGCTGTGATTTAGCATGTAGCCCCACCCTATAACCCTGCTCAACCCACTAAAAAATCCTCAACCCCTTTCACCACCCATTGCCAGACCAAACATACCCCCTATTAGAACTCGAGAATCCAAAAATGCGCCCAGGAGCAGAATATCCAGTGTGTACTAGAAGAATGGTAGCTTGAAGGCACCTCCTTTCGTAACCTGGTATTGAAGTATGGGGTCACCAGTTCAACCCTTTCCAATAGGGTGTGGGGTGGTCTGACACATTAGGAAGGCCATGTACACTGGCAGAAGCTCCCCCCAGCTATGAAGAAAGCCCTTGCAGATTGGTGCCAGCAGTTGGATGATTGGGGGATTCTACTGCAATTAGATCTTTTACGTGTGATGGCCGGTACATTGGTCCAACTCCGCACAGAAGAGGAGAACGACTCTGAGCTTGCCTATCTGGGCAAACACTGGCTCAGCAGTTTTCTCGACTGATATCCAGCTCTTGCCTTGAAGTATGGAAGGTAGCTAGATCAATAACGAGCCTACGCCAGCAATCTACCCTCCCTATGAGACTACTTCAAGAGGCTGACAAAGTTGATTTGTAAGCACTACCTTAAACCAGAAGACATCTTCAATATTGATGAGAAGGGTTTCATTATTGGCATATCTGCGAAGGCAAAGGTTATCTGATGGGCTGGGAGATAGCCACCACAGGTAACTCAATATGGAATGAGAGAGATGCTCACCGTTATCGAATGCATCAGTGCAACCTTGTACATGCTTCCTTCCTTTACTATATTCAAAGTGAAGGCTCATTACATGAGCTGGCATACCAAGACAAACAACCCTGATGCTGTATTCGCATATTCTCCTAATGGGTGAACGGATGACGAGCTCAGATTGAAGTGGTTACATCACTTTGACAGTTGCACTAAGGAGCAGGAGGGTGGCAATAGCCGTCCTCGCTTACTCATCCTGGATGGACACTGATCCCACATCACCCTTAAATTCTGTCAATATTGCCTTGACCACAACATCTTACTTCTCTGTTTCCCTCCCCATGCTACGCACTTGCTTTAGCCTCTTGACGTTGGTCTCTTTGCACTGCTGCAAAAGTATTACAGTTAGGCTGCAAACGATCACATCCAAGAAACTCGCACCGCAGTCGTGAAGGGAACTTTCTGGAAGTTCTACAGTGCTGCTCATAGACATGCATACACCAAAGAGAATATCAAGTCTACTTGGAGGAAAACTGGAATCCACCCCCTGAACCCTGATACCATGTACACACAAATTGTGGTCCCGAGAAGTGCTCAATCTCTGGCCAGAAGGTAGGTTGTGCTGAAGACTCCGAAGAAGAGTAAAGACCTTTGGCAACAATACCTCTTTGTTGCTGCCAAACTAGAGAAAGCTGAGGTACCACAGCACATTTGAGATCTGGTTCTACACTGGGGATATACAGCTGCTACCTCACTGCACACTGTAGAGATCAGGGATATCAAAGTTTTGGATATCCAGCGTCAATATGCAGGAAAGAAGGCTGCGATGATGGACCAGCGGGTGCTTTCCAAAGCAAGAGTCATTACCAGGATGATTGTAGCGAAGATGTGGGAGGTAAGGGAGAATCTGGAGAATGAAAAAACTCGGCGTGCCATGATACGGGCAGCAAAAGCCAAAGAGAAACAGAGGACAGCTCCTCCCGCCCCAACCACATCATGGCCAGCAACCCCATCACCCTCGATAACCCCACCAACACTAGAAACTGCACTCCCTCCACTTCCAATAACCCCATCACCTCCAGCAACCCCACTCCCACCTAAGAAGTATGTCAGAATAATGGGTGTCCGGAGATGACGGACCAGAGATGGTGTCCGAAGATGATGGACCAGAGGCAACATGTCCAGAGATGACAGCAGCCTTAGTCTCTGAGCACCAGCTCGGGAGACAGTCTTCCATCCTTTCCCCTTGGTGAGTCCCTCAGGTGCGTTCTATATAGAGAGAATGTTTTTCCTTCGATGTTGTATCAATCAATTAGTTCACTATCTTCGTCTCTGTCAATCCCTATATTTCAACAGGTTATGAGCACAGATTGAACGCTCTGCCAATCCGCTACCCATCGATAATCACACCTGCCATACCTGCCGCTTGGCACCTCGCTTCTGCATCTCATCCCTGCACTTTCATTTGTTAAGCCTCAACATTTGGAGCCGTATCGCGTCCGACGACATCGTCAAGATGGTCTCAACCAGACAACGCGTCACGTTTGCAGCCACCGGACACCCGAAACTACCGCTTGTGGAGAACAGCATGAGATCATTTCCTACTGCTGACGCCGTGACTACAGTCAATGCGACGACCGCACTGCCTCAACGATCCACCTATGTATAGGTTGAATCCACGATTTGATCCTTCATCCGAAGTCCTCCTGCGAATGAAATTGATTCTGCAGCACGCGTTTGGGAAATCCTTAGCCAGGACTACAACTCTGCCTTCACGATATTCGGTTGTCGAATACATCACGAACCGACTCGCTGTTCGCTAGGAATTGGGTGGAACCAAAGAAGCAATCCCGAATACCACTCTCGATTGCCACTTTATTTTCAAGCCGTACCATGATCGTTTGACATTGTCGTGGACGACCATGACTACAATCGGTGCGCTGACAGCTCAGCCTCGATAATCTACGTATCCTACAAAACTACGATTCGAGCCATCATATGAAGTCCGCTCGCGAACTGAATCATTCTGCAGCCCACATCAGTGAATTCCTTCACCAGAAATACGACTCTACGTTCACGATATCTGGTCGAATCAATGCTGTCGGAACTGCTGTGCATGCTTGGTGATGCTGGAGCTGCAGTGGCGCCCTATACCGGAGCTGCTGTCCACGTTTGGTGTTGATGGAGCTGCTGTACGTGCCCAGTGATGACGGAACTGCTGTGCGCGCTTGATGATGCTGGAGCTGCAGTGGCACCCCATACTGGAGCTGCTGTCCGTGTTCGATGTTGATGGAGCTGCTGTACGTGCCCAGTGATGACAGAACTGCTGTGTGCGCTTGGTGATGCTGGAGCTGCAGTGGTGCCCCATACCGTAGCTGCTGTCCACGTTTGATGTTAATGGAGCTGCTGTACACGCCCAGTGATGATAGAACTGCTGTGGCGCCCCATAACGGAGCTGCTGTGTACTCTCCATACTGACAAATGGACAGAATATCCAACAGATTGGCCTGCGAATTGGCCTGGTATCTAGTGGAAGCATCCGGTGAAGCACGTGCAGGTGGTTAAACAGGTTTCTTTCCCTCTCCTTTCTTTCTTTGGGGGAATCACTCTTTCTCCTATGTCCGTAGTTTTCCCATGAGGTTTTTTAAACGGTTATGGGGTTTAACAAGGCATCCAAGGATACTGGGTTTCACTGTTTTTGTTTCTTTTCTCTGCAACTGTTTGTTGCTATACTGGTGGTTTCATTTTCTCCTTCTCTCCTGCGTTCCTTTGCATGTTCCGTAGGAGGGGAAGTGTCAGAATAATGGGTGTCTGGAGATGACGGACCGGAGATGGCGTCAGGAGATGACGGACCAGACGCAACATGTCCGGAGATGACAGCAGCCTTAGTCTCCAAGCACCGGCTCGGGAGACAGTCTTCCATCCTTTCCCCTTGGTGAGTCCCTCAGGCACATTGTATATAGAGAGAATGCTTTTCCTTCGACGTTGTATCAATCAATCAGTTCACTATCTTCATCTCTATCGATCCCTATATTCCAACAAAGTGCAGACAAAGAAAACTAAAACTAAAAGTTGAACCGGGATATGAGGAAGGTAACAGTAGTCAACATGCACCTATCGATGTGGAATACATCGGGAAATATTTTTTTCGTACTGGGAGCGTATACACGCTCCCAGTGCTTATAACGCTTTCACCGAAAACCCGCTCTTGCGTATGCGGGGATTCGTACAAATCAGCGTTTCAACGAAAAATATTTGTAACAACGCAGACATCAACCATTTCCGTTACCAACGCACGTTGCGTTCATTAACGAAAACCCCGTATTACGAATTGGATCCCATTGTGTAGATGATACTCTCTGCGTGGCGATGGCGATGCCTGCCGTCTCCAATACCAACGCAGGTCGCGTTCATTAATGAAAACCCCATATTACGAATGGGATCCCATCATGTAGACGATACTCTCTGCTTGTAGACAATACTCTCTACGTGTACTAATCAGGAAATAAAATATTTTGCGTTCAGAGCGTATATTAACTATCTAGCAACAGAATACATCGACAGCGATGCACAAGATAGAGTAAAGGTATCAAGAAAGGCATTGGAAGAGTATTTCCAGCAAGAAAGTCCCACAAGCACATGAAGCGAGGAAATCGGCAAGAGAATCGACGAGAGAATAAGCGAAAGAATCCAGCAAGCGAATCAGCAACAGAATCGGCAAGAGAATCGGCAAGAGAATGAGTAAGAGAATCCAGTGAGAGAATCCAGTGAGTGAATCCAGCGAGCAGGTAGAGTGAGAGAATCTAGTAAGAGAATTAGCAAGAGAATCAGCAAGAGAATCAGCAAGAGAATCAGCAAGAGAATCAGCAAGAGAATCAGCAAGAGAATGAGTAAGAGAATCCAGTGAGAGAATCCAGCGAGCAAATCCAGCGAGCGGGTAGAGTGAGAGAATCTAGTAAGAGAATCAGCAAGAGAATCAGCAAGAGAATCAGCAAGAGAATCAGCAAGAGAATCAGCAAGAGAATGAGTAAGAGAATCCAGCGAGAGAATCCAGCAAGAGAATCCAGCGAGCGAATCCAGTGAGCGATCGAGCAGGCGAATCCAGCTTTAACGGGGCAGGGTCAGGCGAAGCTCCCAACAGTAGACGGCGGCGAGTGGACGGCGTGCAGTGAGGAGGAGAAGGGTTGTGGGAAAGAAAGTGTGATTCTTCTTCTATTAAGGAAACTTAGGAAACAAGTTGTTGCCTGAGGAAGGAAAAGAATGAAAGAAGTGGGGACAGCTCCTTTAAAGGATATCCGTTGCCCGCACATCGTCACTCCACATTCCATCCACCCGCATTTTACTAGATTCTCTCGCTCGACCAGCTTGCTGGATTCTCTTGCTGGATTCGCTCGCTGGATTCTCTTACTCATTCTCTTGCTGATTCTCTTACTAGATTCTCTCGCTTGACACGGTCGCTGGATTTGCTCACTGGATTTGCTCGCTGGACTCTCTTGCTGGATTCTCCTACTGATTCTCCTGCCGATTCTCCTAGATTCGCTCGCTGGACGCGCTCACTAGATTCGCTCGCTGGACGCGCCTGCTAGATTCGCTCGCTGGACCCGCTCACTGGATTCACTCGATGGATTGTCTTACTCATTCTGTTACTGATTCTCTCATTAGATTCTCTCGCTCGACCCAATCGCTGGATTCGCTCGCTGGATTCACTTGCTGGATTTTCTTGCTGGATTCTCCTACAGATTCTCCTGCCGATTCTCCTAGATTCGCTCGCTGGACCTGCTCGCTAGATTCGCTTGCTGGACCCGCTCACTGGATTCGCTCGATGGGTTCTCTTACTCATTCTCTTGCTGAATCTCCTAGATTAGCTCGCTGGACCTGCTCAGTGAATTCGCTCTCTTACTCATTCTCCTACTAGATTCGCTCCCTAGATTCGCTCGCTGGATTCTCTCACTCATTCTCCTACTAGATTTGCTCGCTGGACTCGCTAGCTGAATTCGCTCACCTGGCTGGATTCTCTCGCTGGATCTTCGCCCCGGATGCTATCGCCAAATACTTTCTTTGCTCGCCATATTTTTCTTGCTGAATTTTGAACGTACTCATGGAATGCAGTCACTTGATGCTGCTATTGTGTCATTTTGTGTATTGAGTTTATTTCATTATTGTTGAATTTCAGAGAGTAAAGAAACCCAGGCTTCACGGATGGTAAATGATCTGTCTTTCGAGCAGATGCCTGTGTGGAGAGAATAATTTGGCCTCGGTATGACCTTTCATCAGAAGTAGCAAAGTACCGTGTTTGGATAGTAGACACCCCGCCAGACGTAGCGTTCGAACGGAAGTTGCGAAGGTACTTTGCATGGATAGTGGATGACACACCAGAGCTATTGTCTGAAAGGAAGTTGCAAAGATTCTCTGAGTGGATAGTAGATGCCCTGCCAAATGTAGCTTTCGAACGGAAGTTGCGAAGGTACTTTGCGTGGATAGTGGACGACACGCCAGAGCTATCGTCTGAACAGAAGTTGTGAAGATTCTCTGCCTGGATAGTAGACACCCTGCCAGATGTAGCATTCGGACGGAACTTGTGAAGATTCTCTGCGTGGATAGTAGACGCCCTACCAGACGTAGCGTTCGAACGGACCTCCTGCATGGAGAAGATATTACTTTCTCTTTTCTACATTCCGACGGAAGTAACAAACTTACTCTGGGTGGATAGTAGACGCCATGCCAAACGTAGCGTTCGAACGGAAGTTGCAAAGATACTCTGCGTGAATAGTAGATGCCATGCCAGACGTAGCGTCCGAATGGAAGTTGTGATAGTACTTGGCATGGAGAGTAGAGGCCCCACCGGAGGTTGCATTCCAACGGAACTGCTACATGGAAAAGATAATACCTTCTCTTTTCAACGTTCTGGCGGAAGTAACAGACTTACTTTGCATGTATAATAGACCCCATCAGACGTAGCGTTCAAACAAAAGTTGCAAAGTTTCTCTGCGTGGATAGTAGATGCCATGCCAGATGTAGCATTCGAACGGAAGTTGCGATGATATAATGCGTGGATAGTGGACGCCATGCCAGACGTAGCGTTCGATCGGAAGTTGCGAAGATTCTCTGCATGGATAGTAGACACCCCACCAGGCGTAGCGTTAGAACGAAAGTTACGATGGTACATTGTGTGGATAGTAGACGCCTTGCCAGACATAGCGTCTGAACGGAAGTTGCGAAGATACTTTGCGTAGATAGTAGTCGCCATGCCAGACGTAGCGTTCGAATGGAAGTTGCGAAGGTACTTTACGTGGATAGTAGTCGCCATGCCTGACGTAGCGTTCGAAGAGAGGTTGCGAGGGTACTTTACATGGATAGCGGACGACACGCAAAATGTAGCATTCAAATGGAGATTCTGCGTACAAACTACAACGATGCGTTGAATGTGTTTTGATGGTAAATTGCTTTCTGCAATACATTTCAACGCTCTCAATGTTGCTAATGCAATGCCGCGTTGCAACGCATATATTTTTTTCCTGATGTATTCCGGCCTTGCTGTAGCAAAGAAAGCAGGAAAGGTAATAATCTCTCTCTTACTCTATAAATCAATGGTCTCATTAAGTCTGTACGAGGGGCGTGTGAGGTTTTTAGAGGAGGAAGCATTAGCAACCCCCGAAACTGGGGTTGGTGAAGACACCATTTTCACCAGCCTCCGGAGGCCAGCAGCAAAGGTAATAACTCTTATGACTATTCTTTTTATTCCCTGGTGCTAACTATTGATCCAGAAAGTAGCCACAGCAGGACTGTCTTCAATGGGCCCATCCACAGTGGGCCCATCCACAACGGGCCCATCCACACTTAATCCTAGCTAGTCAGTATCCTCTGCAGCCTGCACAGAAGATGACCCTGATCCGAAAGATCAAGAAACAGTGGTGGAAGTTGTTAGGCTGGCTAGGTAGATGCCTGACCAGTCTTTGGCGATGAGTTTGCGCAGTAGGAAGCCTCTGGGAGGTGGGACTGGTGGTAATAGTGGTGGTGGGGGTGGAGGGGTGGATGAGATAGGGAGTAGAGGCGATTAGTGGGGATGCTTTAGAAAATTATTTTTTGAGACTAACCGAACCTTCCTCAATGCATTCTCCTTGGTCACGTGAACTTTTATGGTGATCTGGGATGTGGGTGTTGAGCTATCGTGAATTTGTATGGTGGGGTGCGATACCGACAGGGTATTCAGTTAATGGGTAGTAGCAAGGTAACCCCTACAGTACATTATGCCAGGCAACCCAGCTCACAAGGGTAAATGATGTGTTATCCTTCCTCACGGAAGACAACACAGCGGGAAGCCAGCACCTGGCCACCTCCCAAGGGAATGTCGAGCTATAGGCCGCAGATTACCAATGGAGGGTGGCAAGCCTGGAAAAGGAACTGTGACAAGCTAGGGAAGAAATCCAGTGGATTGCAACCAAAATACCTCTTGTCAAATATATTCGTTTGTTGATAGGTAGGAATTCCGTTGCTTAATCTTTTCACCGAGACCGGAGGACCACTCTCTATATATACAGGCACATCTAACCCATTACCAATCACCAGCCTCTAGATCCTTTGGTGGCAACTTGCTACTACCGGACCTAGATGTCACCGGTGGCCATTTGCCACCCACGCCACTCAATACCTTCCATGTATCTGTATGCAGCAGCCTAGATGTCACCGGGCCTAGATGTCACTGGTGGTCATTTGCCACCTGCACCAACCGATACCTACCGTATGGGCATCTGCCTACAGCAGCCCAGGCAGGCCTGGGCAGGCCTCGTTGGGCGATCAAAATATCTAACACTTCCCCTCGAACAATGAGGCTTATGAAGAAAGAAAGACCAATGACCTATGATATTTCCAGATACCTCACTTAAACTCTTAGCCATGTAAAAACCCATAGGAAAAGCATGGCTATAGGAGAAAGAGCACATCCACAGAAAGAAACTCAATTCATTGGACCAAGTGCCATTTGCATGCCATATGCTTCCCCTGCTGCCCATCAAACCATTCCCATCCCATTCATATGTTTCCAGTGAGTCTCCCATGGAAGACTCTTCGTCATGATATCTACCGTCATCTTAGATGTTGCAAGGTAGGTGGTGCGAATAGCATTGCACTCGCAGATGTCTCGGACAAAGTGATATTGTATCCCTATGTGCTTTGTACGTTCGTGGAACTTCGGGTTCTTTGCAATTTGAATAGCGCCTTGGTTGTCGACAAAGATTTCTTGTGGGTAGGCATCAAGGCTGAGAAGGTGAATGAAGAGAGAAGTGATCCAAATCACTTTCTTGGCAGCATCCAATGCGCCAATGTATTCAGCTTCCACTGTAGAGAATGCAACAAGTGGCTATTTGTGGGCGCGCCAAGATATGGCACCATTCCCGAGTGTAAAAACATAGCCAGAGGTGGACTTTCGGTCGTCTAGATCGCCATCAAAGTCTGAGTCTGTAAAGCCTATAGGCTGATCGGTAGATTGCTCAGGTTGTCGTTCGGTAGGCTGCTCATGTCAGCGTTCAGTCCTGTACTGGATTGCAAGTTCTGATCTGTTCTATAGATTGCGTAATGTATAGGTGGCTACCGCTAGATGTTCGGAGCTTGGTGCAGAGAGGAATTTGCTGAGCATCAAGACTGTAAAGGTGATATTCAGCTGTGTTCCTTGCATGAGCCAATTCAAACTGCCAATGATAGACTGGTACTTCTGCTTCCTGTTTTTATCAAGGGGTTTGCCAGTATCATCGAGTCTGTAACACTCGGGTGTTTCACCAATGGCACAATCACCCAGGTGGTCACCAACAGTCTATCACCCTTGAGTGGAGAACACTTGTATGATGTCAGCAGAACAACACTGTAGTTCCGAAGGATTCGCATGGGAGTGGTTGGGAAAATTCACTAAGAGATTTGCGTTCGAAATATCACTAGAGAGTTGATCCCAGAAACAATGTAATATTGTGAAGGCTCAACTTCCGACTGATTATTGCTGATGCCTCTCTACACAGGAAAACTGATGCCCTATATACATTGCGCTGACTCATTGACCATCTGCCCTTAGGCTGGCTTGGGAAGCACAATACCTTGGTATTATGCAACAGCGTCTCTCCTTATTAGAGGGAGATAGGGTTGATTAAGATGTGGCACTGTTTGATAGGTATGGACCCAGAAGATCTTCGATCCAGGTGCTTGCGAACAATCTTCATTTGCACCCCCTTGTAGGTGTCATCATCCTCATACTCTTGTCCGCAGCCCTTACTGGCTATATGCTTCTCAGGTGTATTCGGGGTCGCATCTATGAGTCTTGATGCTTCCAGAAATGTCTGGTGACATCGATACAAGTACTGTAGCAATTGCAGTTAACTGAATAATATGTCTCTATAACTTGACAAGTGTTACAATGACCGCAACGAGAGGAGACAGGAAAGATAAAGAAGAGAAGAGAGTTGTTGATTCAGAGAGCAGACATCTAGCTACTTATATACTCCCACTCCTTCCTCACTGAGTCATCATTGTGGAGAATGGTGGTCCGCCTGCGGCCACTCCCAAGCGGCCAATTACCTTATCGGTACGGGCTAGAACGCCCCGCTCCGATCCGTTCTGATGCTATTTTCCTTTAAGCAATATACAGGGGGACGTATCCCCTGTTATTTCCCTTAAGCAATATACAGCGGATATCATCATCCAGGGTGGCCCGGTTTAGGGTCACAACAAGTTAAGGTCCAATCTTCTTCAAACACCTGACAGATGGTCTGGCTCCCCTCATATACCGACCGGACCCGTTTCGCCTCGCGCATCCTGCACGACCGCTCGTGAGTTATATTGTACCCAGAAAAAGTTGACATTTTTGCTGGTATATGGCAATTAGTAGCTTTTAGTATAGGTCTTACGGAGGATAACCTTGACACCTCCCAGGGAAGTGACCATGCCCTCGCCTGAGGCTGCCACTCATCCCCTCTCCCATTGGTAACCTCAAGTTACCATCCGGCTGCTGTTGGGTCAGTAATACTCCTCTCTTTTAGAGCTCGCCCCAGCCTGTGACTTTCACTCATAAAATATCACTCGGCCTCATTCTTCAGATTGGGTCCGGCTACTCATACTAATTGAATTTCTTGGGGTGTCACCAGCGCACTGGGTATAACAGAGTCATCAAAGTCGATTGCTTGTTGGCTCAGGAGTCCAGTGGCCATTACATCGGATAGCCCAAAGGTCGTAAGAACATTGTATATGTACCGTGATTGGTAAACATACAGAATCTGCTTCTCATGGTTGCACTCAATCTCAAGTCCAAGAAACTGGCGAATTGGTACAAGGTCAGTCATCTTGTACTCAGCGTGAAGAAGTTTTTTGAGTTCCGATACTCATTCGGCAGACTCAGAGAAGAGTAGTATGTCATTGACGTATAGTAGGTGGATGTGCAGTATGAGGCCAGTGGCTGAGATGTAAACGATGGATCATATTCAGATCGCAATAGACCTAGAGATCTCAAGAAATTATCAATATGCTCGTACCAGAGTCTGGGGGCATGCTTGAGTCCGTATAGTGACTTACGCAGTTTGCAAACCAATGGCCCGCCTGCAGGCACTTCAATACCATCTGGCGTTACCATGTAAACATCTCCATCAACTTCTGGATTTAGGAAAGCGGTGACAACATCCATCCGGTCAATCTCCCAGTCATGGATGGTGTTTAGTGGAAGTAGCATTCGAAGGCTAGAAAGTTATGTTACTAGAGCAAATGTTTCATTGAAGTCCACTCCAGAAATCTGCTCAAAGCCTCATTTAACCAGTCTTACCTAGTACCGAATTCCACCTCCAGTTAGCTGTTTGGTCTTGAAGACCCATTTACAACTGATGGGTTTGATACCTGAAGGAATGTCTTCCTGTCGAATGTAATCCCATGTATAGTTTGAGTCCAGCGAATGCAACTCCTCCTAAATAGGTTCCAACCACTTTGGGTCAAGCCTCGGATGCCTAACAGCATTTTGGTAGAACTCCGGATCTGCAGAATCTGGTTCCTCTTCCACCCAGGTCTGGTGGGTAACAGCACATGGCCTTTTCTGAAGATTATATCTTCTGGTGTTCAGGTATAGTTCATCAGCTGGAAGCGAGCTGGGATCTGACGGTCGAGGCGAATTGGCATCAGCCTGCCTCAACGTTTCGGTATCAGCATCGACCTGCCTCGACATTTCGGTATCAGCATCGACCTGCCTGCTCCCATCGGTATCGACCTGCCTGCTCCCATTGACATCACATTACCTGGTCACGTTGGCATCGACCTGCCAGCTTCGATCAGTATCCAGCTTCGCAATCTAGAATGGATCCGGTATCGTCCTCTCGACTGGTTTGGCAGTCATTGTGAGTTCATCGAAACAAACGTTGGATGCTTGAATCACACATTGTCGTTCGGTATTCAAGAGGTGCCAGATTGAGGTACTATTGTGTACATAGCCCAGCATGTAAACAATTTCTGTATGGGATACAAATTTTCCCTGCCTTTGAGCAGCCAGAAGCATTCGATATGCTTTACACCCAAAACAACATAGGTGTGAAACAGTTGGCTTGCTGCCATACAGCTTCTCGTAGGGGGTAACGCGCTTATGTGCTGATGTGGGGCTTCGTGCATGTAGGTAATTCGCTGTGTTGATGGCCTCGGCCCACAGACTCCGTAGTAGTTGACTGCTGAGTATTATAGCCTGTGCCTTTGCATTGTGTGTCTGAACCATACATTAGGCAATGCCATTGTTGTGCTACATGTAGGATGGAGCTGGTTTGAATGATATACCAGACTCCTTGAGGATCGATTGAAATTCTTCATTGTCATATTGTCCCTTGCCATTGTTGTACCAAAATCGAGCAATTCGGATGGAGAATTTGAGTTCTGTTATGGTCTTGAACTCTCAGAAGATTTTGCAGATTTCAGCAGAAGTCTTAGAATGTAGGAAGAATACCCAGCTTAGTCGGCTGTAATCATCGATGTAGAGGAGCTAGTATCGACAACCAGATTGTGACATTGGTGAAATTGGCCCACAGAGATCTGAATGAATGAGTGCTAAGGGCTTCGCCTCTTGTGTGCTTGGAGTTTTGCATTGAAACAGCTGCTTGGTCTTTACCTGGACGCATATAGAGCATGCTGATTGGGTACTCTCCTTCTCAGTGTAGAGTTCTCTTGGGAGCAGTAAACATAGGTTGGCTAGATTCATATGTGCGAAATATTGGTGCCAGGTATTGAGATCTGGTTTAATCAGATTTGTCGTACTTGTACAATTAGCAACAGCATTGAACAACACCTTGCCAAGCAGAGTGAATGTCCGGGATCTGACCTCATGTTTTCCTATAATCTGAGGTTCGGTAAAGGTGTTGGATTTGACTAGGCAGCTGCTGAGACGAAATATCACCTCATTTCCAGACTCATTCAAATCGTCAACTATGAGCAATGACAGTTTGCTGAAGTCGGGTACATAGAGTGCCTTGACTGTCAATAGCAACCCACAATCCAGATGGAACTGAATTGATCCAATTCCAGTTGCTTGACAAGTAGCTCCATTTGTGATCTTCACTGGAATGGAATTTAGTAGGCATTGAAAATTTTGAATACTATACTTATTCCTGGTGAAATGGTGGGATGCTCCTGAGTCGATAAGCTAATCCTGCGAGCCGTTTCCAGATGTCGCTGCATAGGCATGGATTTCTGTTGAGTTTTTAGCATCTTTGTTTACAGCATAGTTTCTGCAGATGATCTTTTGGCCCTTCCACCCTTTATAGGTCTCCTTTTTAAGTTTGTTGGCTTTTTGCTTTAGAGAGAAATCGCTTGCCCAATGTCCTTCTTTTGTGCAGTAAAAGCATTTTCCAACTGCCTGTTCATAGGGCTTGTGTCCATTGCTACGTCCTCTTCCAGATCCTCATCCTTGTGTGCGGCCATGTCCTTGTCCGTGATCACAGGAGGAGTGGTTGGAATTGCCTTGAGTTTCAGCGACTAAGGCATGTCCGTCAACAATGGTACCAGTGGTGTTTGTGTTCGACCCAACTAGTGTGATGAATAGGGCATTCAAGGTTTCATACTCGATCGGCTCAGTGGTGATGGAGTCAACTCTTTCGCCATCTGTTGGTCTATGTGTAATGATATCAACCAAGGTCTTGTAGTTTTTGGAAAGGTTTTGGAGAAGGTGGGAAATCAGGCTCTCATCGGCAAGTTTATCTGGGGTTCCTGACAACTCTTGCTGAATGGTGGTAAGTCTTGCAATATATACTTGAACTGATGTGCCCTCCTTCATCATTGTGAATTGGAATCTTTTGCGCATTGCCATAAGATTTCTAAAAGGATGTGGCCATGTTGAACTTCTCTGAAAGTGCAGTCCAGATTTGGGCAGGATTACGATCAGGAAGTTTGTTGGTAGTTGCACGGATGCTGGGTTTGACGGGTGGGTAGGCCATTCCGGTAGCAAGTCCAAGTCGCTTTTTGTAGCTGTCCCTCATGGTAAAAGATGCATTGGCAAGTGGTGGATTTTCATTGCCAAGCACTATCTCGAGAGCATTTTCACAGGTAAGAAAGACCATAATGTCAGCCTTCCATGTGTGATAATTGTGAGGGGTGAGCATTTTGGTAGAGCCATACTTGTAGGTGCATGTAGAACTCATATTGGCGTTGGGTGATTGGCAGATCGGCGGATCAACAGATCGTCAGGGATAGTACTGAATCAGGATGGAGGATCACCAGATCGACAATCGACAGAGATATGATGTATAAGCGAGGTGTGGATTTTTAGGTTCGAGGAGTATTGTGATCGTTACAGCATCGAGGAGCCAGGTTTCTAACCAGTTAAACATATTCATCTGTTGATAGGCAGGAATTCCGTTCCTTAATCTTTTCACTGAGACCGGACGACCACTCTCTATACATACAGGCACATCCAACCCATTACCAATCATCGGCCTCTAGATCCTTTGGTGGCAACTTGCCACCACTGGGCCTAGATGTCACTGGTGGCCATTGGCCACCCGTGCTACTCAATGCCTTCTGCGAATCTGCGCACAGTAGCCTAGATGTTACCAGGCCTAGATGTTACTGGTGGCCATTTGCCACCTGCGCCATCCAATATCTTCTGTACAGGCATCTGCCCACAGTGGTCTAGGTAGGCCTCAGCGGGCCTCTTTGGGCAATCAATATATTTAACACCTCTGCTAATCTCTCTGAAGATAAACTGACCAGCACTGCCACCACCGCATACCTGGTGTAGCCCAGTCCGACTCCCGAATACAACTGCACCAGAAGACCCGAATGGACTACCAGCACTCACGACTACCTGTCCCGCACTAGGGAGCCCCCTCAACTTGAGCCCCGCTCTGCTGACAAGGAGGTTGCAATGACTGGCCATTCCAGCCTTGCCTCTGCCCTGGAAAAACCTGCATGGGGGAGGAGCAGGAGGGCCCCCTTTGAGCCCACTATCAGAGCCATCAACCCCGTCTCTGCCACTGTCGCCAACGCCCCCACTACCATCCCCGCCAAGAAACCTGCAGCCGACACTCACCCTGCAAGAATTGGTACAGCTAGTGGCAGAAGGGGTGGCACAAGCCCATCAGTATACAGAACCAAGGCCAGAGGGAATCAATGCCTCCCATCTGAAAATGAAGAATCCAGACAACTTCGACGGGAAAAGCATGACTGCCCTCAACCAGTGGTGGGAAGCGGTCACCATGTATCTGGGATTCTACCCAAAAATGTGGATCGACAGAAGATTACCTGGATCGGAAGACTGCTCACAGACACAGTGCTGGCATGGCACCTGCACCGATACTGGGAGTTGAGAGACAACGACACGTGGACCAACCATTCAGTGGCCATAAGAGCAGATTATGACCATAACAAATGAGAAGCTGCCAACGCCCAGCTGAAGCTAGGTCAACTTAAGTACCAAGGATCCATCCATGCATATATGACAGAATTCCGAGTGCTCAACAACTTCGTGCGAGCCACCGGAGAGGGCCTAAGGGAAAAAATAGACCTCGCAATACTGGACAGCATACTGAATATGCAGTTTAACCAGAATCTGGACGATTTGGTAGATGATGAGCCTTTCCTACAGGCCACATGTCAAGCAGGCTTGCAGGTTGAAAAGAAACAAGCCTTAAAGTAAGCCAAGGAAAAATGAGGAACATTGAAGTTCTGGTATATCCAGCAGCCAAGCTGGGAACAAAAAGGACAGTCAGAGCAGGGAAACTCTGACAATGTCCAAAAGACCAAGAAAACCGAGAAGGAAGGAAGGAAGGAAGGAACAAGACCTGACAAACCACAGATGTTCTATGGTGGCAAGGAAGCCTTGGCTACAAAGGAGGAAGCCCTTCGTGGTGTACCAACCAGAGAGCAGGAAGAATACAGGAAAAACCTGGAGAATTGCTGGTGCTACGGAAGAAGTAGTCACAAAACTTATGAATGCTTCTCCTTCAACACAATAAAAGGAACTGCACTATCCCCATCCCCCTGGAAGGTAGCTGCCACCTCTGGAGAAAAGTGAAAATGCAATGAATCAGAAGAAGAAAAAACCATGGCCAAATAGGAAAAAATAGCTACAGCAGCCAAAATCATGGACGTCGACAAAACCCTTCTGTACTGGGCAAATGAGGAAGAAGATTTGAATTTTTGAGAGGCTAGGATCCGCCGCGACCTAAGACCCTAATGATTATATGTGAACTGTCTAAAACACGAAAAAAATGAGGAACCAAGTACTGGAACCCAGTTTAAAAAACAGAGACCCACTAGTGGAGTACGACTGATAATTACAATGATACTACACCAAGGAAGAAAAGGGCACTCGGTCAAGGTCACATCAGGAAAAGAAAAATTGCGTCCTGAGTGTCCGGACGCACTAGACGCACTGGGCATTTCAGACGCAACCTTCTTAACTCGGATGCAGATCACCACGGCACCATGCATCTGGACGCAGATCACCACGGCATCTGCTTACCGGATGGAGCGTGGCAGGGGATTTTCCTTCTGGACGCAGCCATGTCAGGGCATTTTCCTTCTGGACGTAGCTGTGTCACGGCATTTTCCTTCTGGACGCAGCCGTGTCAGAGCATTTTCCTACTGGATGCGTCTGGACGACGCGTGTTATGGCAGCACGGTCACGCTGGCTGTCAAGGTGTGAAACGTCGCAGCAAATACTCGGGTCGCATTTGTAAACATGCAGCGTGTTCCAGGCATAGTGACTCAGTCCAGTTCTATTCTTTATATCTACGGTATGTACATCGATATATGCTACTACACACTTCATGTTTCCGGCAAAAGCACCCAGCGTCACACCCATCGCCGCGATCATCACATGCAGTAATGCTGTTTTGACGCGCATAGCATTGCTCTGCGTGTCGGAAACAAAGGAAAGTTGGCAAATATGACACGAAGCGATGAGCACGACAACTATGAGGAGGATGGCGATGAGGACGCCGGCGGCGACGATGATAGTGACTAGGACGTGGCGAGTATGATGGCGAGCTTTGTGACTTGGTTAGTGCAGCTCTTAGAGTGACAGAGATACCGGGAAGTTGTAGAATACACAGTGACGAGTACGATGTCAATCAGGGTGCTGGCGGCGAGGACGATAGCGAGTAGGACATGGCGACTATGAGAGCGAGTAAGACGCGGCGAGGACGATAGCGAGTAGGACGCGGCGAGTATGATGGCGAGCTTTGTGACATGGTTAGCACAGCTCTCAGAGTGACAGAGACACCAGAAAGTTGTAGAATACACAGTGACGAGTACGATGTCAATGAGGGTGCTGGCGGCAAGGACGATAGCGAGTAGGACGTGGCGGCTATCAGAGTGAGTAAGACGCGGCGAGGATGATAGTGAGTAGGATGCAGCGAGTATGATGGCTAGCTTTGTGACATGGTTAGCGCAGCTCTCAGAGTGACAGACACTGGGAAGTTATAGAATACACAGTGACGAGTACGATGTCAATGAGGGTGCTGGCGGCGAGGATGATAGCGAGTAGGACGTGGCGACTATAAGAGCGAGTAAGACGCGGCGAGGATGATAGCGAGTAAGACACAGCGAGTATGATGGCGAGGTTTGGGACATGGTTAGCACAGCTCTCAGAGTGACAGGAACAGCGGCGGGAACTGGTACAATACAATGTGACGAGTACGATGTCGATGAGGAGGATGTCGATGAGTTTGATGGCAGTGAGGATTGCGGCGAGTATAATTGAAACGCGAAGAATGACGATGAGTATCTAGGATGAGGTGAAAGCAGAAGAAAAAAGGGGTCTACGTAGGAGCGATGAGCAAGCCAAACCCTGTGGAAGCGCAAGTGTTCGTAATGGCTTGGCACTTTGCATTGACATCATACTCGCCGCGTCCTACTTGCTTTCTTTTTTGCTGCCAGCAATATCATTGACATCGTACTCCTCACCTCATATTGTACCACTTCCCGCCGCCGTTCCTGTCACTCTGAGAGTGGTGCTAACCATGTCCCAAACCTCGGGATCATACTCGCCGCATCCTACTCGCTATCGTCCTCACCGCATCTTACTCGCTCTCATAGTCGCCACATCCTACTCGCTATCGTCCTTGCCATCGGCGTCCTCATCGCCATCCTCCTAATAGTCGTCATGCTCATCGCGTCGTGTCGCATTTGCCAACTTTCCTTTGTTTCCAACACGCAGAGCAATGCTACGTACGTCAAAACAGCATTACTGCATGTGATCGTGTCGGTGGGTGTGACTCTGGATGTTTTTGCTGGAAACGCGAAGTTGGTAGTAGCATATATAGATGTACATACCGTAGATATAAAGGATAGAACTGGACTGAGTCAATATGCCTGGAACTTGCTGCGTGTTTGCGAATGTGACCCGAGTATTTGCTGCGACATTTCATGCCTTGACAGCCAGTGTGACTGTGCTGCCATGACATACGTCATCCGGATACGTCCAGTAGGAAAATGCCCTGACACGGCTGCGTCCAGAAGGAAGATGCCCTGACAAGGCTGCGTCCAGAAGGAAAATGCCCTGACACGGCTGCATCCAGAAGGAAAATGCCCTGACACAGTGCGTCCAGAAGGAAAATTCTCTGCCATGCTTTGTCCGGTAAGCAGATGCCGTGGCGATCTGCGTCCGGACACACAGTGCTGTGGTGAGCTGCGTCTGAATTCACATTGCCTGTACGTTTTGCGTTGGGAGCGGTATGTGCGCTGACAGGGTGCGTCCAGAGCGTCCCGAGTGCCTGATGCGTTTGGACGCAGTCTGTGCGTCCAGACGCAGATTTTTTGTCCTGATGCCATACTACTGGACACCAGATGTTTGATAGCCTTGATAAACCAAAAAACAACACAACAGCAGGGAATCCCACACAGGCAGCACGAACACTAGACCTGAATCGAGAGTTATACAGGAGAAACTGTTGAAGGTACGGGACAACATTATACAGACCCACTGTGCCTACAACACCAAAAGCATTACTCAAAGGAACGCTTTGAAATATCACCAATGGACCCAGAAGTCGATATTTTCCTCCCCTTCTGGTGGATATCGAAACACCCACCCCAAGGGGTCTGGACGTCAAAAGAAGTACGATTCAACAGCCCTAGCTGTCTGGGAAAATGTACGAAATACGAAACCAATGAATTCTCCTTAACATGGGACGACACAGTAGGTATGCTCTCAATAGCAAGGACCATCGGATATGTAGTACCAGCAGGAGACAGCAGTGACCTGCTAGGATAAGTACCTATGGAATTTTGGCAATACTTGGGAATCATAGGGACAGAGGCCGTGGAAGCACTTCCAAAGCATCGCCCTTATGACTGCAAGATCGAACTACAGAATGGAAGTTTGGCACCATGGGAACCTATTTACCTGTTGTCAGAAGTCAAGCTCAAAGCACTCAGGGAATGGCTAAAAGAAATGGAGAGTACAGAAAAAATCAAGTACTCTATGTCACCGGCAGGATCCCCAATCCTTTTCGTCCCGCAACCGTACAGACAAAGCTTCCGCCTGTGGGTAGACTACAGAGCACTGAATCGCATCACCATCCTAAACTGTTACCCACTGCCACTGATGCAGTAACTACAAGACTGGGTCCAGGGAGCACAATGGTTCACAAAAATAGAAAAAACAGATTTCATCTTATCCGTATCAGAGAGGGAGATGAGTGGAAAACAGCATTTAGAACATGCTACGGACAATTCGAATTCCAGGTAATGCCATTCGGACTAACCAATACCGCATCTACTTTCCAGGATATGATGAACTATATATTCTCCAACATGCTAGATGTCGGTGTATTAGCCTACATGGACGACATACTAATTTATGCAAAAACTGAAAAAGAACACAATGACTGTTACACTTGAGGAATATCACAAGCAAAGTACGTACCCTTAGAGAGGTACATATAGAGGAGAAGATACCTACCAGTAGCTAGCTATTCTTAGAGGAAAGGTCTTAGAGAGTCAAGACGGAAGATAAGACTGAGTTAAAGGTTACAGCTGAGGACCGGCTGTAAGGATTAACTCTGGAGAGAGGGGCCACGGCAAACCGGGGGCATGAGAGGAAGAAAGTTAGGACAGGACCCCCAGGGGCTCGGTCGAGACCCTCCAGAAGGCTTGTTTGTCATAACAACCGAACTCCAGACACTGCCGGGCTGCAGGAAAGAACTCAGTCCAGAAACTGAGGGAATTCTGCAGTGCCAACAGGACCCCTGGATCTCGCCTTATCGCAAGTACCGACCAGGACCAATAAGAGTCTTAGACGAGCCCACACCCAGGCAGGGTTTGCCGTCCTCAGGAATAGTTAGCCCGAGTCACCAGATCTCACCACGCCTCACGCCTACATAAAAACCTCCCTCGCCAGGCAAGAGAGGAATGCAAGACCGAACACTACCACCGAAACCCACATACAAGATCTAAGATTATTCCGTTGTGAATTATCGAAAGTAGCCTGATTACCTTTTGATTCTTCGAACACTCCGGTTACCTGATGACCCCAGTGTCACACTATAATCTTCGATTCAAAATCACCCTACTTGGCAACGGATGCCCTCGTTTGAGCAAGATCATCTCTTCTTACTTGAACTATCCAATATACTTGAACCAAAAAAAAACAATACTCGTTCAACTTCAGATTCTCCTCGATTGGCGAACTCGCTAGCCTCAATGCATGAGGAAATCAATGGCCCCACACCAGTCGAGAAAACGATAAGCACACCACAGAACTGGTATACCCAGTACTGGTTCAACTGCACAATCAATAATCTGTGTGCCGACCTTGACAGATACGAATTCCGAGAAATCTGCGATTATACCTTTGAAGACGACGAAACCATCTACACCGGACATTTCCTAGACTTATATCGAACAAACTAAGATGACAAACTCTTTGGACTCCAACATGCTCCGCCTAGAGGCCCCCCGGGACCTACTCCAGATCACAGACAGAACAACCGTAGCAGAACAAGCCGTGGAACTGGCGAATCCGGCGGTTTGGGTCTGAACCATGGTGAGACGACAGCAACAGACCGAAAGCGACCTAAGACAGCTCACCGAGCTGTGTGGCAACACCATTGCATCAGGAAAAAAAATGTGCGTCCAGACACACAGGCTGCGTCCTGACGTACCAGGCACTTGGGACGCTCTGGACGCACCCTGGCAGCGCACATACCGCTCCCAATGCAAAATGCACAGGCAATGAGAATTTGGACGCAGCACGCCATGGCACCATGCATCCGGACACAGCTCGCCACAGAATCTGCTTACCGGATGGAGCGTGGCATGGTATTTTCCTTCAGGACGTATGGTGTCAGGGCATTTTCCTTCTGGACGCAGCCATGTCAGGGCATTTTCCTTTTGGACGTAGCCGTGTCAGGGCATTTTCCTTCTAGATGCAGCTGTGTAAGGGCAAATGGCATCTGGACAACGCATGTCATGGCACCGTGGTTGCGCTGGCTGTCAAGGCACAGAACCTCTCAGCAAATACCGGCGTCGCATTCACAAACACACAGCGGGTTCCAGGCGTAGTGACTCAGTCCAGTTCTATTCTCTATATCTAATGTACATCTATATATGCTACTACCACACTTCGCATTTCCAGCACAAGCACCCTGCGTCACATCCATCGCCGCGATTATCACATGTAGTAATGCTGTGACACGTGTAGCTTTGTTCTGAGTGTCGGAAACAAAGGAAAGTTGGGAAATATGACACAACGAGATGAGCCCGACGCGATGAGTACGACGACTATGTGGAGGATGGCAATGAGGATCCAGGCGGCGTGGACAATAGCGAGTAGGACGCAGCGAGTATGATGGCGAGCTTTGTGGCATGGTTAGCACAGCTCTCAGAGTGACAGAGACACCAGGAAATTGTAGAATACACAGTGACGAGTTGTCAATAGGGGTGCCAGCAGTGAGGATGATAGTGAGTAGGACACAGCGAGTATGGTGGCGAGCTTTCTGGCATGGTTAGCACAGCTCTCAGAGTGGGAGGAACAGCGGCGGGGAGTGGTACAATACAAGGTGAGGAGTACGATGCCAATGAGATTGCTGGCGGTGAGAACGATAGATAGCGAGTAGGATACGGCGTGTATGATGTCAATGCAAAGTGCCAAGCCATTACTAACACTTGCGCTTCTGCAAGGTTCGGCATCCTCATCACTCCTAGACCCCTTTTTTCTTCTCCTTTCACCTCGTCCTAGATAATCGTCATTGTTCTTCGCGTTGCCATCATACTCGCCGCCATCAAACTCATGATGTCTTATTCGTTGACATTTTCCTCATCAACATCTTACTCGTCACGCCTTTCTTGCTACATTACTCACCGCCATCCTCACTGCCATCAAACACGTCGACATCCTCCTTAATGACATTGTACTCATCACATCGTATTGTACCAGTTCCCACCACTGTTCCTGTCACTCTGAGAGCTGTGCTAACCATGCCACAAAACTTGCCATCGTACTTGCCGCCTCTGACTAGCTATCGTCCTCGCCACCAGCACCCTCATTGACATCAACTCGTCACTGTGTATTCTACAACATCCCAGTGTCTCTGTCACTCTGAGAACTGTGCTAACCATGCCACAAAGCTTGCCATCATACTTGCCGCGTCCTACTCACTATCGTCCTCGTCGCGTCTTACTCACTCTGATACTCGCTGCGTCTTACTTGCTCTCATACTCACCGCGTCCTACCCGCTATCATCCTCGTCGCGTCTTACTCGCTCTCATACTCGCCACCTCTTACTCGGTCTCATACTCACCGCATCCTACTCGCTATCGTCCATGCTGCCAGCATCCTCATTGCCATCCTCCTCATAGTCATCATGCTCATCGCATTGTGCTCATCGCATCGGGTGCATTGCATCATGTCGTATTTGCCAACTTTCCTTTGTTTCCAACACTCAGAGCAATGCTACATGCGTCAAAACAGCATTACTACATGTGATGATCACGGCGACGGATGTGATGCTGGGTGCTTATGCTGGAAACATGAAGTGTGGTAGTAGCATCTATAGATGTACATTAGATATAGATAGATAATAGAACTGGACTGAGTCACTATGCCTGGAACTTGCTGCGTGTTTGTGAATGCGACACGAGTATTTGCTGCGAGGTTCCCTGCCTTGACAGCCAGCATAACCACGGTGCCATGACACGCGTCGTCCGGATGCCATTTGCCCTGACACGGCTGCGTCCAGAAGGAAAATGCCCTGACACAGCTGTGTTCAGAAGGAAAATGACGTGACACGGCTGCATCCAGAAGGACAATGCCCTGACACCGTGCGTCCAGAAGGAAAATGCCCTGCCACACTCTGTCCAGTAAGCAGATGCCATGGCATACTGCATCCGGACACACGGTGCCATGGCGATCTGGGTCCGAGTTATGCAGGTTGCATCTGAAACCTCCAGAGCATCTAGTGCGTCCGGATGCTAAGGACGCAATTTTTTTTTTTCCTGATGTGACCGAACTGATGAACAAATGCAACGGATAGAACAAGCGTACCATACTCTAGCAGAGGGCACCAGGTACGTATATGACTGAGTAAGTGCTAACGAGGAGATCTCAGAGGCCTGGGTCCGTAGCAAATTGACCCATGCAGCAAATGCCTAACAGACACTGGCCCAAAACGTCTGGCAGGCAATTATTGAACGAACGGACAAAGCCAACCAGTGACAGAGCTGCCAGGCTACCCAGCTCACCCGGGTGAACGACACACTGGTCTTCCTAGGAGAGGCCAACACCGCTAGGGGACAACATCTGGCTACCTTCGAAGGCAATGTGGAGCTATGGGCAGCCGACCACCAAAGAAAGATGAGCAGGGTGGAAGAGGACTTGCGACAGGCGCGGAAGGACATTCAGTGAATCGCCACCCGAATACCCTTACCCGGGTCCCCATGACCAAGAGCCCCATCACCGGAACCCCTCAGCTCTGACGCAGCCCAGTCCAACCCCCAAGCACCAGCGCCCCCACAACCCCAAAGGTGCCGCTGCCGACCTGCCCGCCACTACGGAACCCCATTAGGCTACCTATCTCCCCGACCAGGAGGAGAATACGACCACCGGCGATACCAGCCATCCCGCCAAGCCAAGCCACCCCCCCAGGCTGGAGAAACCCACACAGAGCGAGCAACGGCGGACCACCCTTGAGTCCACCATCGGGACCCTCGACTCCACCATTGCCGGCATCTCCGTCACCCCCACCGTCCCCTCCAAAGGACCAGTGGCCAACGTTGACCCCGCAAGAACTGGTGCAGTTGGTAGCAGAAGGAGTGGCGCGAGCCCAGCAGTACCCCGCGACCAGGCATGAACCGATCCGGACGTCGCGACTGAAGATAGAGAACCTGGAAAAATTCGACAGGAAAAGTACGACCACCTTCAGCCAATGGTGGGAGTCGGTCACTATGTACTTAGGATTTTACCCTGAGACACTAGACCGACAAAAGATCACCTGGGTAGGAACGCTCCTGACAGACACGGCCCTGGTATGGCACCTACACCACTACCGAGAATTGCAGGACAACGATACCTGGGTCAATTATGTGGCCGCCATCCAGACTGAGTACCGGAATGAATGAGAGGCGGCGGATGCCCAGTTGAAACTAGGGCAACTTCGGTACCAAGGATCCATCCGGGCGTACTTAACGGAATTCTGAGCCCTGAACAACTTCGCCCGAGCAACCAGGGAAGCCTTGAAGGAGAAAGTCAATCTGGCGATGCCCTCGGAAATCTTGCGGCTGCGCTTCGCTCACTACTTGGGAGAATTCGCGGATGACGAAGGCTTCCTTCAAGCCACCTACCAAGCGGACTTGCAGGTGGAGAGAATGAAGACGTTGGAAAAGGCAAGAGAGGCCACGAGACCAGCAAGACACGAGGAAAAGAAAAAAGAAGAAAAAGGGGAAAACGAGCTGCGAGTATGTCAAGGATAGAAGGAAAAACGGAATCCGGAAACCCTGAGAAAGCAGGAGAGGAAAAGCCCGTACAGGCAACCCGGACGATGGAACAGTAAGGACGATGCTCTGCGCGGAGTACCTCCCCAGGCACATGAGGAATAATTCAAGAACCGCAATGGTTGCTGGCGGTGCCGACAAACGGGGCACCGGACATATGAATACTTCACCCACACTACCCGAAGAGGGACAGCTCTTCCAAGAGCCCCGTGGAAGGCAGCCGGGGCGGCGGAGGGGAAAAGGAAGCATTTGGAGGAACCAGAAGAGACCCTGACACCCAAGCAGCAGAAGGTTGCTGCGGAGGAAACAATGGAGCTGGAACTTCCGAAATGGGTGGAGGACAGTGAGGCATCGGATTTTTAGGAGGTCCGTCAGTGCCGCAGATGGAAGCCTTCTTGATAATTTGCGAAACATCTCGGAAACAAACACATGAGGAACCAAGCGCTGGGACCCTGTGCAAGAAACGAAGGGAGGAACTGAGGGGTAGCAAGAAGCATGTCCATTCTAGAGAGGCGAGCGCCGGACACTATATACCAGTGTCCGTGCACCGCCTGTGACTGTCTACTGTGACTGTCCTATGTAGCCCTATGTCACACTCCCGTAGCACTGTCCGTGTCACCCGAACTCTAGACACCCCGCTGGGCGTAGCGTCCGCGGCGCCCGCAGCGGCCGGAATCCTCCCCCTACAACCACTCCCCTCCTAACAAAACCAGCCCCGTCCCCGTCAAGCTCCGCCGCAAATGAAATGACAAACCATCAAAAGTAAACACAAAAACAAACCAATCTAAACCCGAGCAAAAACAAGAAAAATGCCCCTTTTCTCCTTCCGTCATCGAATACCAGCCCGCATCTCTTCCTCCGCCGACTCCTCTCTCACACTTGCTCCATCCATCGGTAGATGCGTAAGCCATTTGCCACGTGGTATTCGTGAAGCAGGGCGTTGCTGCTGCCTCTCAGGTTTGCCAACGGTTCCCACGTAGCGTCGGTGTACCCCACCCACTTGACCAAATATTCCAGATCTCGGACGGTACTGCCTCGATGCTCCCGAATGCCTTCCACTTCGTATTCGACTGCTGCGGTAGAATGCTGTGGCGGCGGTGGTGGGTGTTCCCGGCTCCTGTCGACCTTCGATGTCTTGAGGCGGCTAACGTTGAAAACAGGATGTAGGCGCCAGTGGGCTGGAATATCCAACACGAACGCATTCTCTCCCACTTTTTTCAGCAACTTGAATGGTCCTGCGTATGGATGCTGGAACTTCCGA